>ERZ1066124.1045-NODE-1045-length-9259-cov-23.475554_pt1 | contig 9259 bp, 6 predicted proteins | sample MGYA00382771_ERZ1066124 | MGnify/ENA primary metagenome ERZ1066124 (study PRJEB33369, sample SAMEA5778354) | biofilm metagenome | biome: Industrial cooling water; feature: Water cooling tower basin; material: Biofilm | place: United Arab Emirates | collected... | reverse complement strand
TATTGCTGCTATCCGGCATCCCTTCTGGTTTTCAAGCGCGTTGTCACCCCCTGAAGGCTCGGATTCAATCGCTGCAAAATAGTGGGGATAGTCCGCAACCTGTAATTCGATGCCTTGCGAGTGTCGTTTCTGGTTCTGCTCAAACAAATCGAGACACTGAATTTTTGTCCGGTTTGAGTCGAAGCGCCAAATGCTAGTTCGCGCAACTTGCAGAACCTGTGCTGTCACTTCTGTAAGTTCTTGCAGGGCACATGAAAGATCGCCTTTATTTAGGGCATCGCTTTGAGATAACTGAATCAATGCCTGAACCTGCGCTTCTAGAACCTGCTCGTTCTGCAAACAAATTGTTTGAGCCGCCTGAAGTTCAGCAAGCGCCTTTTCTAGGTGCTGAACGTAGTCCTGAACCGATTGAAACTGAGAGAATGAAGCAGTCATAAGGGGATGTACGCAATCAACCGAAGTCACCTCCCGAAAAACACCTAGCAGCAATGAAATCACTAAAATCTAGGGTTAACTTGAGAAATAAATTCTCAAGGAGTTGAGGGTGAACTTCAGTCTTAGATTGCCCCATCTCATACCTGTTTGCGATCGAGAACATTTTTTCTCAAAGTATTTAATAGGGAAGACCGCATCTCCCGATTTCTTTGAACACGACTCACCTCACAATCGCTCAACGTCTTCAATGCTCATTCAGCTTTCACAAGTGCAAAAACTGCGTCCACTAATTGCTCAATATCAACTGGCTTCGGTAAGTGGAGTTGATACCCTGCGGCAAAAGCTTGCCGTTGATCCTCCTCAGTGACAGAAGCCGTTAGCGCGATCGCAATTAGCCGCTGAAATGCCTCCACTGCTCGAACCCGTTGCAAAAATCGATACCCATCTTCATCCGGCATTGAGATATCGCTAATCAGCACATTAGGCTGAAATTCATCCAAAAGATCAAATGCTGCTTGAGCAGAAGTTGCAGTCATCACAATCATCCCTTCCTGCTCCAAAGCAAGGCTCAGAAAAGAGAGACTATCCTCTTGATCGTCAACCAGAAGAACGCGGATCGCTGATGCTTCAGGTAGCGAAGTCACTGACGACTGATCAAGAAATGGGAATCGTACCGTAAAAGTTGCACCTTGATTGATTCCTAAACTCTCAACCGAGATCGTTCCCTGGTGCAATTCGACTAAATGATGCACGATTGCGAGTCCTAGTCCCAATCCTTGCCGTGATTCTGAAGTAGTCAGGCGACCTTGCTGGAATTGCTCAAACACATACGGCAAGAACTCCGGTTCAATGCCCTGCCCGTTGTCTCTAACTTGAATTTGCGCTTCGGAACCGATCTGATCTAGAAAAATATCAACGCGCCCCCCATTCGGTGTGAACTTGATTGCATTCGTGAGCAAGTTCCAAACAATCTGCTGTAAACGATTCGAGTCGCCTGAAATGAAAATAGAGTCGTGGTGAATGACTGAATTGAGTTGAATTTCTTTTGCTTCAGCAGAGAGACGCACAACGTCGATCGACGTTGTGATCACCATCGCCAAATTCACCGGATTATGATCGAGGGTCAAATTGCCACGAACCATTCGAGAAATATCCAGCAAATCTTCAATTAAACGGGATTGAGACTGTGCATTCCGTTCAATCACTTGTAGCGCTTGAGTTACTGCATCTTCATCCAGCGATCGAGTTTGTAGCAATCTTGCCCAGCCCAAGACCGAATTTAGCGGTGCGCGAAGTTCATGAGAAACGATCGCGAGAAAATTATCCTTTGATTGATTCGCTTCTTCTGCTGCTTCCCGCGCCTGACGTGCTTCGGTTAACAGTATTTCTCGCTCTTGTTCTAAGCGTTTACGATCGCTAATGTCCGTTGAGACTCCGCAAATTCCATAAACGACACCCTCTGAGTCTTTCAGAACTGTTTTTACGGAGAGGAACGTGTGCCATTCTCCCTCTATCAAAACAGATTCCTCAACTTCGATTGATCCGCCTGATTGGAGTAATGCTTGATCATTCGCGGTAATTGCGATCGCTTCTTCAGGCGACAACAGTTCTGCATTTGTTTTATTTAGCAATTGTTCACGGGGTAATCCGAACACTGCTTCAAACTGGCGATTGATTAAAACATGGCGAAACTGGAGATCTTTGACATAAATCACAGCGGGAGAGTTATCTAGAACCGCTTGCAGTTTGGTGTTACTTTCACGGAGCAGGGCTTCTGCGCGTTTCTGCTCTGTGATGTCTCGTCCAACAGACTGTAATTCGACTAGCTGATGATTCTCGTTAAAGATGGCGCGATCTGTCCATTGCTGCCATCCAACTGTACCATCCGGTTTGATAACCGTATGTTCCTGCACAATGACTGGATTCTCAGAGGTCATCTGACTAATTCGTGCAATTTGTGCCTGAACAACTGCGCGATCGGATTCTCCAATTAGCTCTAAAAAATTCTTCCCAATCAGTGCTTCTGCGCTCATACCAAAATAGCGACAGTAAGCTTGATTGACGAAAGTAAGCGTACAGTCGGGTAAAAATCGGCAGATTAGCTCAGTTTGATCTTCCACTACAGCCCGATAACGAGCTTCACTTTGCTTTAATTGCTGTCTAAGCTGTGCATTTTCGATCGAACTTCGGAGCGCGATTCTAATTTCTTCAGTCGTTGCCTGATCTTTGACCAAATAATCCTCTGCACCTAATTTGAAAGCGCGAGTTGCGGTTGTAGCGTCATTGTAAGTGCTAATTACAACAACGGGAGGACAAGCCTCCCCAAGCTGCTGTTTAAGACGAGTCAGAAAATCGAGATCATTGGGACTTGAAGGCTTGAGATCCAGTAAAACGCCATCGGGTTGCTCAGTAGAACAAATGGCTAACCCGTCATCAATTGAATCAGCAGTAAGAACACGATCGACAATTGCTGGATCTGCCAGCAAGCATTTTTGATACCGATCGATATCATTTCCATCTACCACTAAAACAGTACGGTGTAAAACCATAGCGCTTTCACTTCAGTCCACGATTGCAGAATTGGTCAGATCTCACTTTACTCGAAACTTTAACGAATGACGAGAAAGACAACCGCCATTTAGCTTATGTACGAACCTGTCTCGACAAATTTGCTGAAACCTGATAAGGATAAGCAATCATGGTTAGATTTGGCGAGTGGAAGAGCAATCCGTTTTCTACTCGCCAAATCTAGCTTCTACCCTAAGTAGGAAGATAAACAGGTTGGTGTCGTTTTCGTTTCTAGTTCCCGAATCTTCCACAAATCCGCTGGTGAATCCGCTTGTTGAAGAGGCTGATCATGAGCCTGCTGACTTGGTAACTTTGAGTGCGGCTCCAATACGCCCGTTGTCCGTGAGCGTAGAGAAGGTGAGAACGAAGGGGTTTGATCCAGTTTCGCGATCGTAGGTGTGAGATGGAGAATTCCCTTACAGATCAAATCGTTCAGGCAAGCTTGATTGCTAGGAGTTGCATAAGCTGACCATTTCGGCTGAAACTGCCGGATGTCATTTAACAATGAGTACAGCATTTCATTGATCGGGTACGTCGTGTAGTAGGGGTTATCCGGGGAGAACAATTCAATTTGAGTTACACCTGTACAGAGATCGGTTTCAAAGCGGAAGTGCAGATCGCTTGACAAGGTTAGATGATCTTGAAGCGTGTAACTCAAATTGAGTCGATCGCGTTGTTTAAAGTACTGCCAAACATTCTGATAGATTGAGCGAGTTGGATTATGAATCGTTCGGGTATAGTAAGACCCAATGCTTTGAGGTAGCGCTCTCTGAATTAGAATGTAGCCGAAGTTTACAGCAGTCAATCTAGCATGATGAAAGTTATACAGCCATTGGTCAAGCTCAGACTTATACTCCGCGTAAGATTGGTTGAATGCTGCGTGACAGTGTGGAACTGAGAACAGAATATCATTACGATCGGCAGTGCTTAACACCAATTGATGAGCAGCACCCCCGCGCCACCATTGTTTGAGCTTGCTTTCATAGGTTGGTAAATTCACCAGATCAGTGACAATGAACAATTGACCTTGCTGGACAAGATAGTCTGCACTCTTTTCAATGATTTCGGATAGGATATCTTCGCCTGTATCACCACCGTCCCGAAACCACATCTCACGACTGGGACTTGGAACAAAGGGAGGATTTGCCAGAATCGTATCGAAGTGACCTTTAACAGGTTGATAAAGACTTCCTAGCCAAAATTCAATGTTGCGAATGTGATTGACTTGAGCATTAAATCGGGCGTAGCGGATCGCGCGTGGATTAATATCAACACTTGTGACTGATCTTGCATATCGACTCGCAACTAAACCTTGAACTCCGCCCCCACAACATAGATCCAAAACGCGATCGACACAATCACGCGGCGCAGTATGAACTAAGCCCATACTATCTAATCCGACATACATGACTGGATCTTCATCAATCTGATCTTCAGATAAGATCAGATATCGATGGTCAGTTGCAATATATAAACCATCAACGTCGAATAGATCAATTCGAGATGCCCAAGCCGTATCCCGTTGAATCAGAACTCCAAGATCGCAAAGCGTTGAAAATAGCTCTGCTCCAAAAATCTGCTTGAGGCAGAATTCAGAAATTGCCCCACGGAGCAGAAATAAACGAATCACGTCTCCAAGCTGATTGTGAGGTAAACAGTAGCGATCGTAGTAGTGTAGATGAGTCGGCTCAATGTGCTGCTGTGAAGGCACGTTGAGAAGCTGACAAATCGTTTTTGCAGTGTAATCAAGCTGTTTTAAGCGATCACGCAATGTGCCTAGAATTTGCCACAGAGTGAATGTTTCATCCGCGAAAGGAGCAAGCGTTTGAGTGCAATCTATCTCTAAGTCCTGATCTTGCGGTAAAGACTGCAAATAATGATGCTGAGGCTTCAGTCCGTAGTATTCAAGTTGCTGCTCTGCCCAACTAACACGATCGCTAAATTCACAAGTTGTAAGCTGCGATTCGATCCGAATTTGGTCTAACGATTCGGTTGATGACTGCAAGACCGTGAGTAAAAGCTTAACCTCTTCAAAACTGTAGGTGCGTGGGGAGTTTTGACGAGTGAGATCTGCAATCGTAGATTGTCCTAATGGGTCGAGAATTAATACGATCATTTCTGAAAGCTTTGTATGCAGAGTTTCGGAAAATGGAGCTTTAGGAAAAAGAAGGCTTGTCTCCTTGAATCGTCCTCCTTGAGTAGAAAGCTTTTGCAATTCTTCGATCGACCAAGGGCAATTACTTACATCGCCGAAGAACAAAGCGCGATCGAGCGATGCCATCATTCCATACATCTCTGGAATCAGATGAGGTAAGCCACAAGGTAACGGACTGTCTCCAACTTGGTCAAGATGAGCTTTGTAGCTAAGAACGGGTACGTTGCGCTTCGTAATCCAGAAGTTCTTGATAGCTAGAAAGTCGATGTCTGTTTTTAAGAAAGTTGAGATCGCATCGAATGGCGTTTCGACGATTGGTTGACCTGCTACATTAAAACTTGTGTTTAGTAGCACTGGAACGCTCTCCCGCTCTGCAACAAGCTGATGGCACAGACGGTAGAGAAAAGGATTCTCAATCTCAGTGACTGTCTGTACTCTACCCGTTCCATCAACATGAGTTACGGCGGGAATTTGATCATGGAACTCCGGCTTGATGTCAGAAATCAGCAGCATAAAAGGTGCAGCAACAGGTTGCTCAAATACCTCTGAAACTGCTTCTAAAGGAATGACAGGTGCAAAGGGACGAAATGCTTCACGGAACTTGACTCGCGCATTCACAATATCTTTCATGCGGCGGAAGGATGGATCAGCCAAAATCGATCGATGTCCTAATGCGCGAGGTCCATATTCTGACCCTCCTTCAAACCGAGCAATAATACTCCCGGATGCTAATGCTTTTGCACTCCGATTCACCATCTCTTCTGAAGACAACTGCTCAATTTCGATGTCAGCACTAAAGTGTCTTAACGCCTGCATCACTTCGTCATTTCTGTAAGTTCGTCCCAAAGTTGCTTTCTTAAGGGGAACTCGTGTTTGACCACATTCAATTGTAGAGTAAGCCCACAATCCGCATCCGGCTGCAATTCCACTATCACCAGCGGCTGGGAAGATGAAAATGTCTTCTAGTTCAAGTTTCTGCAACAACTGATAGTTTGCAACCGAATTGAGTCCGACTCCTCCAGCAATACAAAGTTTTCGCAGACCAGTTTGTTTGACTGCTAATCCAACGATGTGTAGAAGTGCTTGTTCTAGTTCCTGCTGGACTTTGTAAGCAAGATCAACCAGATAAGGACGAAGATAAGCTTTGCCTTTACCGTCGTCGTAGTGTTTTTCCAGCGCTGCAACTTCCAGAAAGATATCGTAAGCAGAAATTTTTAGACTGAAAGAATCTTCGATCGTATGCACCCATCGCTGAAGATTGTGCTGTGTCTGACCAAATGGAGCAAGCCCCATCAGCTTTCCTGCTTCTGCATGAGTCAGAGACTCACTCACAACACTGGTGAAGCCAGCTTTGCGAGTGATGTACTCATAGAGAAATCCCAGTGTTGATAGTCCAGCAAGATGGGCAACAACAGTTTCGCTGTGAAGCGTCGAAATCGAGTGCTTTCTACCTTTATAGAGTGTGTACGATTCAGTTCGGTGATCAGGTGTAGTCGTTCCAGTGGCATCAACAACAAGAACTAAAGCTTTATCAAAGCCTGAAGGGAAATAAGCAGAATAAGCATGAGCAAGGTGGTGACTCGGAATCGTTTGAACTTTCTCTGCGATTTCAGCAGGTAAAGCTCGACGCAAAATCTCCGGAGCATAATCGTGTCCCGGCATATTGCCTGTAATTGTTGCCAGATCAGACATCTCGATCCCGCAAGCTTCGAGACAATAACGAATCGCTTCAGCAGGAAGCTGTATATGAGCAGGATCGCCCGGAGACTGCTGTAAATAGCCCAGACTGTACTTCTGGCGATCGAGGCGTTCTTGCTCGATCGCAACAACAATTTCTCCATCTTTGACGATCGCAACTGAGCGCTCATGTCCGAGATTAATTCCCATGTGATACCGGGTCATCGTTCTGCTCCTGAAAAAATAAGATTGAGGTGAAATGTCAACGCGCAACGGAGTGTTTTCGGCAAGTGAAAGAGTGCGATTTCTCGCATGGCTAGATTTCAGCTTTTGATGTCCGAATTTCAAGCTGAATTACTCGATGGTTGAGTTGAAATCTTTTAGCGAATCGCTTCTCGCTGCTGGGTTAGCTTTTTGAGCAATTCATGAGAGGTAATCACGTCTGCATAGGTAGTGAAAATGTTGTCACAGTAAAATTGATGCTCAAATGAGGTACGGGCAGCTATACAGTCTGACAAAATCATGACGCGGTAGCCTTGTTCTTGAGCATAGCGTCCGGTTGAATCAACACAAATCGATGCGATCGCACCTGTTAGCACAAGATTTTTAATGCCTTGGCGCTGGCAGACTTGATGCAGTTGAGTATCGATAAAAGCGTTAAATCCTCGTCTTCCAGGAACTTCTAAGATTTGATCGCGAAAGGGTCGTAACTGATCAATCATCGCTGAGCCAGAGCTTCTTTGTTGAAAAGCTCTCACTTCTTTGATTTTTTTGAGAATTCCGATTGGCTCAACTAGCTCCTCATAGTCCTCCGTAAAGAAAATAGGAGCAGCAATCATCAAAACAGATAGTGCTTCAAGCTGCTCAAGAAGGTTAACAATGTTCGCGATAACTTCAGCAGTTTGATCCGGGTCTTCTATCATGTCACGTAGGATTCCAGTGGAGGCAAAATAATCATTCTGGAATCCAATAAGCAAGAGGGCTGTATCTTGAGAGTTCATGGTCATCGTCTAGATCGGAGCAGCGAGCGATTGAACGGATTCGGCATATCTCATATCAATTGAAGCTATCTAACTTCGGTCGAACTTGCTTCAGGAAGTCTCAGATTTTTCGCAGTAACTTATTGAGCGTCTAATAAGACTACGGAAGAATCAAAAACAAAGATACCGTTTTGTGACAGCATTAAAATTGAAACTCGCAAAACTTAACGATAATTTCAAGTCAAGCAGTGGACTAGATCTGTGTAACTCATTACCTCTGCATACAGCGGAAAAATGTTTTCACAGTAAAAATTTTGCTCAAACAGGGTACGAGCAGAAGTGCAATCTGAAAGTACTGTGACGCGGTAGCCACGCTCATGAGCATAACGCCCTGTGGAATCAATACAAATTGAAGTCACGGCTCCTGCTAGAACGATGTTCGTGATGCCTCGTTTCTTGAATAGGTAATCAAGATTAGTCTTATCAAAAGCATTAAAGCCTTGCTTACCGGGAATTTCGAGAATGTTTTCAGCAAATGGCTGAAGTTCTTGGCTCATTTCTGCGCCAAATGTTCCAGACTGAAACGCTTTAACATCTCGAATCGTTTTTAGAATTCCGACTGGTTCCGTTAGTTCTTCATAAGTTGACGTGAAGAAAATTGGAGTCGCAACGCTCAAAACTGAACTGGATGCGATCGCGTTTAGCAGTGTTGCTGTATTACACAAAACATTGTTTAGCCTTGCTGATTCTTCAATTACACAATGTAAAGCACCTTGCGGGGAGAAGTAATCATTTTGATAGCCAATCAGAAGTAATGCTGTTTGATCAGATTTCATACGCTGTCTAACAGTAGAGATGGGATGAGTAATGTCAGAAAACTCTGACTTTTGTGATTACTTGAGAAGAGGAATTGTCACTGTAATAGCTGTTCCCTGTCCGACATAGCTCTCTAGCTCAATTAGTCCGCCGTGAAGTTCGACGTACTCTTTTACGATCGAGAGTCCCAATCCACTGCCCGGAATCCTTTCTACATTACTCGCTCTGTAAAATGATTTGAACAATTTGGATTGGTCGTCGAGTGGAATACCAATTCCTTGGTCTTGAACTCGAAAGACAATCTCTTCAGCACTATGGGTACAAAGGAACTGAATTTGTCCACCGTAAGGCGAATATTTAATTGCATTCGAGATCAAGTTAGTCAGTACGGGACGCAGCAATTTCTTATCAAGGAAAGCTTCGACCTCTAGAGATGCTAATTCTTCGATCGAGAACCGTTCACCGCCAAGCTCCTCAAGCCAGAAATGAATTGAATAGCGGTCATCTGCTTGAACTCTTGCAATTTGAAGCAGAGTCGCACAAAACTCTATCAAATTCGTTGCTTCAGGTTGACATTAGACCTTTTCAGAAATTTACAAGCGTTACTGCTCCTGGCTTTGAGGGCGAT
>ERZ1066124.1038-NODE-1038-length-9407-cov-6.946856_pt1 | contig 9407 bp, 1 predicted proteins | sample MGYA00382771_ERZ1066124 | MGnify/ENA primary metagenome ERZ1066124 (study PRJEB33369, sample SAMEA5778354) | biofilm metagenome | biome: Industrial cooling water; feature: Water cooling tower basin; material: Biofilm | place: United Arab Emirates | collected... | reverse complement strand
CCGGCGGAGACGGCTATGGCACCGGCAACGCCGGCAGCGGCGGTGGCGGCACGGCGACGCTGACGGTCACCAACTCGACCCTCAACATCACCGGCAACACCATCGTCACCGCGCAGAACCTGCAGGGCCAGGCGCGCGGCACCGGCAATGGCGGCAATGCCACCGGCGGCCAGTCGGCGATTGTCAACATCACCAATTCGACGGTTAACATCGCCACTGGCGCGAACCTGCGCATCGGCGCGACCGGGTTCGGGGCGATTTCGCAGGGCGGTGTCGGCGGCGACGGGCTTGGCGGCAGTGCCACGGCGACGATCACCAATTCGACGGTCAATAATGGCGCGATCGAGGTCCTGTCCTACGGGGCGGGCGGCGACGGCGCGACCGGCGGCGGCGATGGTCAGGCCGGCCTGGCCCGGCTGACCGTCAATGGAGCGACCTTGAACGGCACCGCCGTCACCATCCGCTCCGAAGGGCAGGGCGGCTACACGGCCACCGGCAGTGCCGGCAACGGCACCGGCGGAACGGCCCGACTTCACGCCACCGGCGGGACCAGCAACCTTAACCTCGGCGCCAGCCAGCTGAGCGTCAGCGCGTCGGGCACGGGCGGCAACTTCACCGGCCTCGGCGGCACCGGCGGGAACGGCTTCGGCGGGTTCGCGGAAATCTGGTCGCCGGCCGGTACGACTCTGATCGTCACCGGTCCGACGCTGGTCACCGCGAGCGGCATCGGCGGGACCAGCTTCGGCGCCGGCCCGAGCAGTGGCGGCGGAGGTCTCGGCGATGCCGGGACTGCGGCGATCTTCACCAACGGGACGATGGACTTCAACGGCGCGGTGACCGTCACCGCGGCGGCGACCGGCGGCAACGGCATTGGCGCGGCCGGCGGCAATGCGCTCGGCGGGACCGCGCGGGTCGGCACGGTCGGCGGAACGCTGACGATGGACTCGCTCGCCCTCAACGGCAGCGCGACCGGCGGCAACGGAACGGTCGGCGGCCTCGCCACCGCTCTCAAGTCGACCGTCAGCGAGCTTGACCCGATCGCGGCGTCCATCTTCGTCGACGGCACCGGTTCGGTCGGGGTCTCCGGGGCGACGACCATCAACGTTACCGCCACCGGCGGCTCGGGCAGCAACGGCGCCGGCGGCGTCGCCAATGGCGGCGAGGCCGATGTCGTCGCCTATTTCGGCAACATCACGCTCGGCACGCTGTCGATCGACGCCGATGCCTTCGGCGGCGCGGGCGGCAATGGCGGCGCCGGCGGCAATGCGGTCGGCGGCGCGGCCGACGTCGCCTTCGGCCTCGGCAATGCCGGGGTCGGCGGCGTCATCACCATCGCCAGTGCGGACATCAGCGCCAATGCCCTCGGCGGGGCCGGCGGCGCGGGCAGCAACGGCGTGGCGGGCGGCGCTGGCGGTACCGCCGGCGGCGGGCAGATATTCTACACCGGCAGCGCGGCGGGCGGATCGCTCCAATCGGGCGATGCCAGCTTGAGCGCGACCGCCACCGGCGGCGTTGGCGGCAATGGCGGAAGCTCGACCAGCGGCAACGGCGGCAACGGCGGCTCCGGTGGCGCTGCCGACGGCGGCTTCATCCAGACCGGGACGGTCAGCGCCTCGGGCGCTCCGGGCAGCGGCGGCGACTTCGACGTCGGGAATCTGACAATCGATACCAACGCAACCGGCGGCAATGGCGGCAACGGCGGCTTCGGTGGCGTCGGCGGCAATGGCGGTGCGGGCGGCGCGGCGACGGGCGGCGAAGCTTTGTTCCTGATCCGCGGTGTCGGCGGCAGCGCGGCCGGCGTCACGCTGACCGCAAGCGCGACCGGCGGCAACGGCGGCAGCGGCACCGTCGGCGGCAACGGCGGCAATGCGGCGACCGGCCTGATCCAGGTCGAATCGAAGGACCGCTTCGGCGTCCCGACCCAGCGCGGCGGTCTTTCCGCCAGCGATATCGTCGCGACCGCGATCGCGACCGGCGGCAGCGGCGCGGTGGTGGGCACCAGCACAATCAACGGTGGCAGCTATTTCCGCGTGGCGAACGGCGATGCGTCGCTCGGCACGGTCAGCTTCACCATCGACGGCGACCTCTACAGCACGGCATTCGGCCAGGATTACGTATCGGTCCGCGACGGCAACGTCACCGTCACCGCGTTCAGCTACACGACCGGCGGCGAGCTGACCCTCGACGGCAGCAGCGGCTCGATGAACGCCGGCGCGATCGCGCTCGACGCGGCCGACTTCGTGACCGGTCCGGCGTCGCTCGGCGCGCAGACCGGGTCGGCGACGTACAGCGCGGTCAACATGACCGTCGGCACCGATGCCGATTTCGTCACCAACGCCAATCTGGTCAGCCAGAGCGCGCTCAACATCAGCGTCCCGGGCCAGATCGACGCGCGCAACGTGTCCGCGCTCAACAATCTGACGCTTACCTCAGGGAACGGCATCACTGCCGGCAACCTCGCCTCGGGCAACTTCATGAATGTCCAGACCAACGGCGCGCTCACCGTTGGCACGGTCAGTGCGGGGAACGATGCGCTGCTGGCCTCGGTCGGCAACCTCACCACGCTCGACGTCACCAGCTCGGCCGGGCTGCAGATGAACAGCGCCGGGAACCTCGTCGCCGGCGACGTCACCGCGGGCCTCGGCTTCTCCTCGCGGGTGACCGGAACGGCGAGCTTCGGCGACCTCGACGCGCAGCAGATGAGCGTCGGCTCGGAGGGCGCCTTGACCTTCCTCACCGCCGTCGCCGATCAGACCGTGCGCCTCGGCTCGGACGCCACCGTCACCGGCGGCAACGTGACTGCCGGCAACAGCATCATCGCTACCGCGGTCGGTAATATCGCGCTCGGCAATCTGTCGGCCGGGCTGGTCGCCCCGACCAGCGGCCTGCGCGAAGTGGCAGTGGTCACCGGGGGCACGATCAGCACCGGCACCATCGCCGCCGACGGCGACATCCAGCTGGCGGCCACTGGCGGGATCACCACCGGCAATGTCACCGCCGGCGACCGCATGTTCGCGGTGTCGCCCGGTGCGATCGCGCTGGGCAGCGTCGCCATCGACAATTATCTGCTGATCGGCGGTACGCAGATGTTCGCCTTCACGGGCTCGCTCGACATCGATGCCCCGGGCGGCTTCGACGCCCGCCCGACCTTCCTCGACACGACCAGCCCGGGTGCGGCCTCGGTCACCACCGGCGCGCTGTCGAGCGGCGATCTACGCATCATTTCCGCCGGCAACGTCACCGTTGGCGGCAACGTCGCCTCCGGCGGCAACGTCAACATCAACGCCCTTGGCGCATCGGCGACAGTCGACCTCGACAACCTTACCGCCACTGGCAATGTGGCGATCAGCGCGGCGACCATCGTTGGCGGCAACATCAGCGCGGGCGGCTTCCTCGGTCTGTTCGCAGGCGGACTGGCGACGATCGACGTCGGCGATCTCAGCGGAGACGGCATCAGCCTGACTTCGCTCGGGAACATCATCGCCGGCGACATCATCAGCGACGACACGGTCTTCATCGAGAGCTTCGATGGCACGGTCACCGTCGGCGACATCACGTCGACCGGGGAAACGGACATCGAAGCAGCCGGCGATGTCGCGTTCGGCAACGGATCGGCGACCATCTTCGCCGCGACCAGCAACGGCGGCACGCTCCAAGGCCTCAACATCCTAGCGTCGACCGAGATCGACCTCGAGGCCCAGGGCGCGATCACCGTCGGTACGCTCACCGCGACCGGCGCCAACGAGGACGGGTTCTCGGTCGGGATCGTGTCGGCCACGTCGATCCAGACCGGCGCGGTCGACGCCGTCGGCCGGGTCGGCTTTGCCACTCCGGGGACGCTGACCACCGGCGCTATCACCGGCGGCGATCTCATCATGATGCTGGTCGGCGGCAACATCACCACCGGCGCGCTGACCACCAATAGCGCCGGCCAGGTCTATGTCGGCAATGCGTCGATGTTCACGGCCGCCGGGGGACCGGAGGAGTTCGACGTCAATGCCGTGCTGGACCTCAACCCGGTCGCGACCGGCGGCGGCCTGACGATCAACGGCGCGATCGATACGCCGCTGTTCCGGGTCGCGGTCGGCGGCGCGCTGAGCGCGGGCGACATCAGCGTCGACGGGCCGTTCGTGATGCAGGCGGCGAGCATGACGTTCGGCGACATCACGGCGACCGATTTCATCACCCTCACCGCCACCGGCGCGATCGTGACCGGCGACCTCACCGCGGGCACCGGCGTCACGCTCGTTGGCGGCAGTGTCACGACCGGCAACATCACCATCGAAGACAGCGGGCCGATCGGGCCCGTCAGCTTGGCTTCGATCGGGACGATGGACGTCGGCCCCGGCACTCCGGTCGAAATCTTCTCGAGCGGCTCGATCGTCACCGGCAACATCGCGACCGACGGCTATGTCGGCCTCTATGCGGCCGAGGACATCACCACGGGCACGATCAACGCGGGCCACGACGTCATCGCGCTTGCCGGCGACGATGCCAGCTTCGGCGCGATCACGACGCCGGAGCGGTTCATCCTCGCCGGATACGACAATCTCGATGAGCTCTACGCCGGCGAGGCGTTCGATCCGGAACTGATCTTCCAGATCGAAGAGCTCGCTCCGACCGAGGGCGACGCCGTCTTTGCTGGGCAGTCGTCCGTCCTTGGCTTCCTTTCCCAGGTAGGCGGTAACACGACCTTGCAGTCTTTGACGACTGCATCGGAATTCGGGGACATAAGCGACGGTTTTCTCGGCGCATATCTTCTGACTGGCGGCCTGCTGACGATCAACGGTACCCTCATCACGCCGTTCGCCGAGTTCGTGTCGGCGGACATCGCTATCGGACAGGGCGCGCAAGTGACCGCAGGCTCGGTCGGTTTCAACTCGATCAATCCGAACGGGACCTATATCGGCGATAATCTGCCGGGTACGGACGGCTACCGCCTGAGCCAGGCCGAGATCGATAGGGTCGACGCATCCTTTTATGGCTTCGACGTCCTGCCCGGGCGCGGAGCGGCGGAAATGATGATGATCGGCGACCTGACGCTCACCCTTTCCGGCGCGAGCGACATCGACGATGATGAGGGCGTCGATTTCGAGATCGAGAGCGACGAGTTCGAGGGCGAGGACGATGACCTTCGGGGCATCATTCGCATCGTCGGCGACGTCAACCTGATCTCGAGCACCGACCGGACGGTCTCTCTCACCGCCGAGACCATCGCCATCGACGCGGCCACCGGTTCGCTTTCACTGACCGATGGCTCGGGTGGGCTGAACGGGCTGATCTCGTTCGAAGCGAACAACATCTTCGTCGCCAGCGGCACGATCATCGACAAGCTGATCGAAAACCCGCGCTACGAGGGCCATGTCGCGGAGCTCAACGCGCCGGCCGCGGTGCAGCGTCCCGAAGGCGTGCTTCGGGCGGGCGCAATCGACTTCGACGACGAATCGACGCTCGAGAACCTGTTGATCCAGAACACCGGCACGGCCGCGACTCCGGCCGGCTTCGTAATCCTTTCTGAAAGCGCCTATTACGACGATGTCGAAGGCGGCGACGGCGAGGACGACGACGAGCTCGCACCGGGCTCGGTCAACCTCGTCATCAACGGACAGATCCAGACTCCGACGGGCACGCTCACCGGTGTCGCCGTGCGCGACGCACTGGTCACGGAATATGGCTCGACCGAACCGTTCACGCCGAATAGCACGATCAATGGCTGCCCGCTCACGGGAAGCTGCGGAGGGACGACCGGCGGCGGGCTCCCGCCCGAAGCGGTGATCACGCCGACGACCATCGCCATTCTCGCGGTCGACCCGATCGGCGAAGCGAGCTTCGGCAACGAGGGCGACATCGCCGGCGAGAGCGGCGACGAAGGCGGCGAGGACGGCGGCAGCGCGTCGAGCCCGATCGACGCTCCGCAACCGCTGTTCGACACCCGCCCGCTGGTGGGCGACGACGACATCAACGAGCCGGTGTCGGGCGCGGGCAATCCGTCGCTTTACGGGATCAGCTCGGACGAGGACGACGACGAGGACGAAGAGGACGAGGGCGACGGCAAGACGGCCGGCGAGGCCAAGCCGGCAAGCGCGACCAACGCCCGCACGGGAGAGGGACAATGACGGTGATGCGTTTCGCCAGGGTGGCGCTGTTGCTGTCGGCCGCGGCCAGTGCCGTGCCGGCCTTCTCGGCGGTCACTCCGATCTCCAACCGCGGCGGGTTCCGGATCGGTGACGCCGGCGTGCTGTGCACCGCGCAGAGCCGGCCGCAGGACGTACGGCTGAAGGGCGTGTTCGACCGCGGCTATGCGCTGACCTGCCGTGACGCGGCGGCGGCGATCGGAAGCCTGATCGCGGTGCGCCGCAGCGTCGACCTGGCGAGCGAACCGAGTGCGATCGGCGCGGGTGCGCTCGCCTGCGGCGGCGAGGAGAGTGTGACCGTCGACGGCATCGGCGCGGTGCGCGCGGTCAAGTGCCGCGACGAGGCCGCGCGGCTCGACTACCGCCGCTATGTCGTGACGCGCGGCAAGACGACCTATTTCGTCGAGGGGCTGGCGGGCTATGACCCGGCCCTCAAGCTCGCGCTGGCGTCGGTCGTCACCGACAAGCCGCAGAGCGGCGCGATCCAGGTGGCGACGACCGAGGTCAGCGATGCCGCCGCCTTCGCGCGCATCCAGGCGGGTTCGCTCGACAGCGGCTCGGCCCGCGCCGAGGCCTATGCGCGCAACAACGGCGGGCAGTTCGCCCAGTCGGCCGAATTCTTCGAGACCATCGCCCAGCGCGAGGCGAACGACGCGCTGGCCCTTGGCGAGGCGCTCGCCAACCAGGGCCTGCAGCAGTCGAACCTCAGCAATTTCGCGGCCGCCGAGCGTCTTTTCGCCCAGGCGGAGCGGCGCGGGCCGCAAAGCGACGGTGTGTTGCAGCGCCTGATCCGCAATTACCGCGCGATCAACCAGCTCAACCAGCGCAACGGGGCGGGCGCGCTGGCGGCGCTCGACAAGAATGTCGCGGATGTCGCGCTCGACGAGAGCGAGGAACTGCGTGGCGGCCTGATCAACATTCCGCTGGCCGAGGGCATCAACCGCGAGAACAGCACCTCGAAGCAATTGGGCGAATTCGGAAGCGCGCTGCGCCCGATCGAGCGCGCCGCGATCCTCGACGCGCAGGCCGACCAGCTGCGCGGCATCGCGCTTCGCCAGGCCGGCCGCAGGGCCGAGGCGCTTCGCGCGCTCGACTCGGCTGCGCGCAAGCTGCGCGAGGTCCGCGAGGGCAAATTGTCGTCCGCGGCCTGGCTGGCGGCGGACATCGCCGTCGAGCGGGCGCTGGTGGCGGAGGCGGCGGGGAACGCCGGCGACGCACTTGGGGCGTTCGACAGCGCCATCCAGCTGCTGACCCAGACCTACCCGGAATCGCCGATGCTGCTTGCCGCGAAGGCGCGCAAGGCGGCCTTTCTCGCCCGCCGCGGCCAGGCGGCCGAAGCGCGAACGCTGTTCGGCGCGGTCGTCGACCAGGCAAGCGCGATCCCCGACAGCGGGACGGCCCTGCGCAATCTTCTCGCGCCCTATTTCGAAATGCTGGCCCGCGACGGCTCGGCCGAGGCGGCAGCGGAGATGTTCCGCGCAGCCCAGGAGCTCCAGCGGCCGGGCGTCGCCCAGACCCAGGCGGTGTTCGCGCCGCAGATGTCGGAGGGCAATGATGCCGCCGCGGACATGTTCCGATTGGCGGTGGCGCGCACCCGCGACATCGCCCGGACCGAGGCGGACATTGCCCGCATCTCGGCCAAGCCGGCGCCGAGCCCGCGCGATGTCGAAGACCTCGCGGCGCTGCGCTCGAGCCTCGAGGCGCTGCGCGGCGAGCAGGTCCGGCTGCAGTCGCAGCTTGCCGACTTCCCGCGCTACAAGGTGCTCGCTCCGACCCGCACCGAGCTTGCCGAGCTGCGCTCGGCGCTTCGCCCGGGCGAAGCCTATTACAAGATGATGGTCGTCGGCGACCGCATCTACACCATCTTCGCGACCAACGCCGGGGCGCGGGCGATGCGCCTGGCGTCGACCCGCGGGATGCTGACCGACGAGGTCACCGCGATCCGCCGCTCCATCATCGAGACCGTCAACGGGGAAACCTCGATCGGTGCGTTCGAGGTCGACCGCGCGCGCAAGCTCTACCAGGAGCTGTTCGGCCCGGTCGACGGCGAGGTCCAGGGCCTTAAGCATCTCGTGTTCGAGCCGGACGGGCCGATGCTTCAGCTGCCGCCCTACCTCCTCATCACCCGCGACGAAGGGCTGCGCGCCTACAAGGCGCGGGCGGCCGCGCCGGGCGCCGATCCGTTCGACATGCGGGGCATCGACTGGCTGGGCAAGGGGCGTAACATCTCGATCTCGGTCAGCCCGCGCGGCTTCCTCGACGTTCGCGCGCTCAAGCCGTCGCAGGCGCGGCAGGCCTATCTCGGGCTCGGTAGCAACGAGCCGGTGGTAGCCAAGCCGGTTGTCGCGGCGGCCGACGAGTGCGACTGGCCGGTGCAGACCTGGCAGGCGCCGATCTCGGCCGACGAATTGATCATGGCGCGCGCGGCATTTGGCCCGGACAAGGCGGCGGTAGTGACCGGCGCGGCGTTCACCGACACCGCCTTGCTCCAGGACGGGCGGCTCGACGACTACCGGATCCTCCACTTCGCCACCCACGGGCTCGTGACCGCGCCGCGGCCGGATTGCCCGGCCCGGCCGGCGCTGGTCACTTCGTTCGGCGGGCCGGGCAGCGACGGCCTGCTGAGCTTCGGCGAGATTTTCGACCTCAAGCTCAACGCCGACGTCGTCATCCTCTCGGCCTGCGACACCGCCGGCGCGGCGACCGCCCAGGCGTCGCGCGAGGCGGGTATCCTGACCGGCGGCAATTACGCGCTCGATGGCCTCGTGCGCGCCTTCGTCGGGGCGGGCGCGCGCTCGGTCGTTGCCAGCCATTGGCCAGTGCCCGACGACTTCAACGCCACCAAGCGGCTGATCGGCGGCCTCATCCAGGCCCGCCCGGGGCAGGCGCTGGCCGGCGCCCTGGCGGAAGCGCAGCGCGGACTGATGGACGACAAGGACACGTCCCACCCGTTCTATTGGGCAGCGTTCATCATCCTTGGCGACGGCGCCATGCCGCTCACCGTCGGCAATATCGCAAGCCGCTAGTCGGCCATTGCCCTCCCGCCGCGCCGGCTCCATCGTCGGCCGGAACGGTGGAGGTTGAGCGAATGCAGCGATGGATGATCGGCGCCGCGCTGGCGCTTGCCCCTCTGGCCACGCCGGTCGGCGCCAAGGCGCCGCAGAGCGAGCAGCAACGGCTTGCGGCGCGCGCCGCAAGCGTCACGATCATCCGCGACCGGCTCGGCATCGCCCATGTCCGCGGGGCGACCGACGCCGACGCGGTGTTCGGAAT
>ERZ1066124.1023-NODE-1023-length-9571-cov-10.145965_pt1 | contig 9571 bp, 15 predicted proteins | sample MGYA00382771_ERZ1066124 | MGnify/ENA primary metagenome ERZ1066124 (study PRJEB33369, sample SAMEA5778354) | biofilm metagenome | biome: Industrial cooling water; feature: Water cooling tower basin; material: Biofilm | place: United Arab Emirates | collected... | reverse complement strand
CCAAATCTTTCCTCTGGTTGCACATTACCTACTACACGCTTAACTCTTATACCTCCACTGTTTCTATAAACAAAAGGGTCTTGTTTATTGCTGGACAAAGTATTACTACCATACCATCCACCAGCACTGCTAGTTGTTCTGCTTCTAGTAAGATTAGAAGTATCTGTTTCAATAGCTTCTAATAATTCATTAGGTGAACGTGTTGATACTAATGATGGAGAACCAAAGAATTCCAAGTTAGAGTTAATAGAAAACATCATTTTATCATGCGCTTCTATTTGAGATGTTAACCTATCAAACTCTCCTATACCATCCTCACCTGGAGAGTTTGGCATATTCTTACATACAATACATGGTATAAATCCTAAACTATTACTATAATTCTCTACATTAGTTGCAAATTCATTATTCTCAAAGCTAGGACGTTGGTCTGATATACTCTTTACTACACTATCAATTGTTATACTCAGTTTTATCCAACGTACCTGCGCTTCATAATCCTGCTTATTTCTAACTTTGTATGAGTAGATTATAACTACTTCATTTAAATCACCATTTTCATTATAATAAGCTTTAAAACTGTTTTTAGGATAATAGTATATTTTATAGCTACCTTCTTTTGTAGGACGTAGATAAAATAATACCTCCCCACTTGTTAAGAAGTTATCCCAAATTCTATCTAAGTATAAGTCTAATTGATTCTGTTTCCAAATATTAGATATAAAGTTCTTGCGTGTATCAAAATCATCATCCTGGTCTGGATATATTTCTACACCTTGACGTATACCAAATAAGCGCATTTGTGCTAGGTGGTTATGAATAATTAAAGTATCCCCACCTGAGTTGGTTGTATCACCTTTTATTATAGAATCTTTTATTTGTGAAAGAGTAGCCATAGATTATACTGAGATAATACTATGGTTCTTATTCCTAAGAAAATAGACTGACTACTAATGTTAGTAACCAGTCTAAGGAGTCTACTTAAAATCCAATATTAAATTAAATATTAAATCAGAATATAAATCGATATATTAAAAGTATTAATAGGACTATAGTAATAGCTACAGTAGTAAACATAGGGTAAAAGCTTAACCCAGTAGCTATGCATAAACCTATTCCAAATAGTGATATAAACTCCATTATAGTAAGGTTAACAATGGAGTTTAGAGCTTTACCGAATCCTTTTATTTGCTTCATGTTGTTCAAGTTGTTCAATACGCTGTTCCATTATATCAAAGCGCACTTGCATTGATTTTACATCAGCAACTACAAACTTAGAATCATTCACATTTTGCTGTAAGTTTCTAACCTGTTCCTGTAGTCTAATTATTTCTTGTGAGGTAGAGCCAATCTGAACATATAACCCAACAAGCAAAGTAGCAACAACTGTAGAACTTACACCAAATACAGAATTGATAATAGCCCTTTTAGTATTTGTTTCTTGTTCATCATCCATGATTATTTATCCCAATAATCCTCCCTAGGGTCAACATACCCATCTGCCCATTTATATGTGGATGGCTCTACTGGTTGTTGTAGTTGAAGTTTTAAATTGCTTTGCTTTAACTTTTGCTCTAAGTCTTTGTCATATATAGCATGAAGTTGATGCATTTCCTCACGTGGGGGATATATTTTCATACTACCTAACAAAGGTTTACTTACTGGCATAACTTTACTAGATATATCAACACTACGTCTAAGCTCACGTAGAATAGTAGTTAATAGTAAAGCTTCTTGAAAGTTGTTGCTATTAATTAACTCAGCTAGCTTGTTATATATTACATTAGTAAGTGTTTCATTATAATTAGAGAGCATTCTTAATTTCCTCACTTAATGCTTCAAACTCTTTATCAACACTGTAGCAAGCTTCCACTGCACTCCATGCACTTAGTATCTCGGCGCCCATAATTATCAACTTTGGATTTGAATTATAAGCCAACTGCATAATTGCTGTACGTAGGCTATTACCAGCATTCTTCAAAGAAACCAAAGTGTAGTCTGAATCATCCTCTAAAACAGGAGTAGTTTTAGGTTTAGTACTTTTGTTCATAGTTTACTGACCAATTGGTCACATGGGTGATGGTGTTGGACAGTAAATTTATTCCTAGTGTAGCTAACGCTATTAAAGAAAATGACATGAGTAATGCAATACCCATGTCATGACTGTGTTATTGATAGGAGATTTACGCTATGCAGCTTCGTGTTATGCTATTGGTTTTAGCTTTTGTAACATCTGACAGATTACCCAACCTGAATATGATGTTGAGTATGAGGACTTCTTGGAAAATCGTATGGCTAGATATGGCTATTAATATTTAACTCCCGCTTTATTATAATGTCAAATTCTATATTTAATATGGGGTTTGACTTTTATATGCTTTAATTATACAGTATTTATTCTAATTAAATTACTATTCTGTTGCTGGAAAACGTTGGATATTACGCTGGATTATTTGGTTTGCGTTGATTGCTGGTATTTTTGCCATCGTCTAGTGTAACGATTGAATGCGCGCAAGTATATACGCTCTGTACGTTCATATTCTTCCTTAGCGCCTGTAGAGGAAAAGTGCCAGAGCATTTGTTTGATGTTAGCGCACAGTTGTTCAGATTGGGATAGTAATAAATCAGTAGTCATTGGTTTTATTTATTTACTTCGTATTGTTAAGCTGTAGTTTACCATATTTCTTTATGACTATTATTTGTGGAACTGGGCATCGTCCTAACAAACTAGTTGCTGCTTCTACTAACGGTTACTCTAATCAAGTGCTTACACGTTTAATTGATTGTGCTACTGTTTATTTGGAACGTAGGCAACCTAGTAGAGTAATTAGTGGAGGTGCGCTTGGTTGGGATACTGCACTTGCTATTGCTGCTATACGTTTGGAGATTCCAATAATAGTTGCTGTGCCCTTTCAAGACTTTCCTGATAAATGGCAACAACAAGACCAGAAGCGCTTTTATAAGATACTAAATAAGGCTACAGACTGGGTATTAGTTGATGAAGAATCTAACTATAAGTATATTGTACCTGGCACTACATCTAAGACTTATCACATATCTAAGTTACAGAAACGTAACATGTGGATGGTAGATAACAGTGACCGTATTGTAGCTTTACATAATGGTACACCTGGAGGCACTAATAACTGCTTAGTTTATAATGCCAACACCAAGCGCCTACCAGTAGATAATATGTGGAGTAATTGGGTTAAGTACAACGGGTTTTAGTAACAGATAATTCCTCTAATCAGTGATGGTTAGAGGTTTTATTTTTTTTACTTCGTAGTGATGGTGTGGTGTAGTTTCTTTCATTATCTATCTACAATCATGGCTACTCAAACCTCCGCTTCAACTGTTGCAATTATTCGTCCTGAGTTCCAACTTTGCCAGGTTACTAATCCTCAAGGTTTTCTAAACAAGCAAACTGGCATATTTCTACCAGCGGGTACCATTTACGCTCGTCTTTATTTCCCCAAAGGTTGTACACCAATCGGCAACACTGTCAAAGGCAAGGTTGTGTATGATTCACGTAAGCAACAACGCGCACGTGGCAACGAACAATTCGAGTTACTTATAGTTTGTAACAACGTTGCAGAATACCGTAAGCTCTACATCACATGCGGTAAATCCAACATGCTCGGCAACCGCAAACGTACTGACTTGTTGATGCGTGACCTTAATAATAACGGCATTGGTACTCGTGGCGCCATTGTTTACACCTTCCCCAAAGTTGAGACTGTAACTGAAACTCAACCTGAACCACAACCAGAACCAGAACCACAACTAGTAGTAGAGACAGAATTGGTTGCATCTCCTGACCACATTAAACCTACACCTGAAGCTGCTGTTATCCCTACACTTAGCACAGACTTGGAGTTTGTCAAGAAGTATGCACCCCGTACTCTCCGTCGTATATGCAAGAACTTTGGCATTTTGACACCTGTAAGCAGTGGTGAAAGTCTCAAGCAATATACTCATGACCAATTGGTCGCACGGGGTATTACTGCAATAGCTATCAAGCAGATGTTTAATCCCAAATTCTAATAGGTAATTAGATAGTAGTTACACGCGCGCAGTAATTACTATCGCTCCCTCACTCATTTTATTTATCTACTTTGTATTGTACTGAAATTGTAATTTATTTTCAAGGACTTACTACCATGTTAGTTAATTTAATCTCTGCTTTAGTTCTCGGTTTCATTGCACTTGTAATTGCTGATATAACCAATGATATTTGCCAACGTGCTTTATATCCAACACCTACTATCATTAATGTTCCAAGTTTACCTATACTTCAACAGGTAATTGAACAGCAAGTAGAAGAAATACGCATTGTTACATTTGATAGCATTCAAGCTGAAATAGAAGCTTTGGTTTATGCTGAGTCTGAGTCTGACACTGAAGATGATTATATTGAAGCTTTACCATACTCTACAATTGGTAAAGAGCGCTTTGTACAATCATTACCACAGTATAAAGTAGCACAGCTTAAGCACTTAGCTAAACATCGTAACTTAGACAAGGTTCATAAACTTAATAAAGCACAATTGATTGCTGCTTTAAGTTAAACACATCTCCTACTCAGGAATGGGTAGGATTTTATTTTTTTACTTCGTAGTGCTGTTGAAGTGTAATTAATTTAGTAATATTATGACTGAATTTAAATTCGTTACAACTGGCTGTGCTTTCTTAAGTACTTCTAATGCAGATAGTTTAGATGCTGCCTTGAGTTTACTTAATAGATATAAGTGTGTATATAAAGCCAGTACATACACTTGGCATGAAATTCTAGTTACTGACTTTAGAATTTACTACATACCTCAGAAACTAGCTGATAAACTTACTAGTGTTTACAATCAAGCAATTGAACGTATGTAGTATTATACCCCTAACCGATATGGCTAGGGGTTATTTTTTTTGCTTTAAATATTTGGTGTTGGTTTCTTTCCCACCAACAAAGTCCATACTCCTGTTTTGATTACGCCTTAAATCAAAGTATTAAACATTGGCGCCACATTTCTATCTATAGCTTGAAGGAGGAATAGTGGTAAGCAAACTAAAGCCTGCATTACTTTAACACAGAAAGCAACGCTTTGACAACTGTTTCAGCAGTTAACTCTAATCCTAATTTATCAGCTAAGTCACAGTCAATCTTATTATCAATGAAGAAGAACTCTATGAGAATAGCTGGCATATTTGTAAGTCTAAGTACAGCAAACTTTTGATTCTTAACTCCCCTATTTCTAAATCCTAAACTGGCTATAGCATCTACTACAGGTTTAGCATAAACTCTAGCAGCATCACTAATAGCAAACACTTCTGTACCATGTCCTTGTCCATTAGATGCATTACAATGTAAGCTAATATATAAATCACACTTAGCCTTATTAGCTATTGCTGCACGTTTGCTTAGAGAATCATTAATACTATTGGCATTGCCAGGACAACAGTCTATTACGTCATGTCCTGATGCCTCTAGGAGTGATGTAATTATATCACCAAGTTTTTTAACTACTTTATCTTCAGACTTTATCCCTGATGCTCCTGTATCTGGGGGACAATTATGTCCCCTATCTATTCCTATTTTCATTATTAATTAAGTCTTAACTCAACTAATAATTTATTCCTTAACGAAGTAGCAGAGGGAAGAAGAAAGATGGCAGAAGTTTAAGCTGGTTCTAAGTTAAATTTACTTGGAAATATAATTAAGTTATCACCCTTTGCCTTCTTTCTTCTTTCTTCTTTCTTTGGTAACACTATAACCTCTTTTCTATATCTTATTCTAGATACATACGTAATTCTACCAGTAGGATATTTAATACTTACTGGGAATGTTACTCCCATTTCTGCAAGGCTAGATATTACTTTCTCTTCTTGGTCAATTGTCATACTCATAATTATACCCCTATTAGTTTACGTCTTGCCCCCGCTCCTTGTAATGCTAGTACTGATGCATCCATTGCATCATCATGAGGTACTGAGCCAAAGTCTGTAAGTTCTTTGACAGGCGCGCATTCAGGATGGAAGACGTATCTATTGTATTTGACAATACCATTGGCGTAAATACCTGTAACACTCATTAGGTGTGCTAGCTTGTCTCCTTTCATTGTAGAAGGCACAACTGTTATATCATATATTTCTTTTTGGTTAACGACATACTCAGTAAAATCACCCTTAAAGCTAGCCTGATATGCGACACTCTCAGCAAACACGGTAAAGGGTATCCCTGGTTCAGCCCATTCATCATATAAAGAAAGCAGGGCATCGCACTTCTCAATGTTACCAGACCATTTGCCACGACGGTAATCAATAAAGTAATATTGATTATCCCTTTTACCTAACAACATTAGCACAGTGTAGTCAGCTTTTTGTTTGAGTGAAGATGCTAAATCTAGTCCTACATAATACGCATCAAAGCTATTGGGTAAATCACAGAAATGTATCCAGTCTGGGTTTAATCCTAACTCATTAATACGTTGAATAATGTTTAAATACTGATAGCTAAATGCAACGGGGTCATCTTTTTGTAGAGCTAGTAAATATTCTAAACTCCACATTGTTTCCCAGTAGGATTTTAATTCTCCATTAACTTCATAGATAGCACGTTGTTCAATTTGTATCCAACCTTTATCAGGAGTAAATGTAGTAACATGCAAGTCATCAGGTCTAAACCTAGTGCCAAGACAAATCACTCTACCACCTTCTAATAAGGTAGGACGAATAACTGTTGCCCAGTTACGAGTCATCTTTTCTCTAACATTTTCTGTTGCTATTTGGTCAGATGATTTTATAGGGTCATCATAACAAATTAAGTTGCATCTTTTGCTTGTAACACTTCCTGATGAACCAGCACAAACCATTGTAAATTCTTCTGTACCACTGCTCTTTATTCCAGCAGCACGATAGTCTATACTCCAGTAATCATCTGCCCATTTATCCCCTCTTTGTACACAGGAAAATATTAATTTATATTCTTCACTTTCTATAATAGATTTAATGGTAGCACTTTTGGCGCGTGCTGCATTTAATGAATAAGAAATATATAATATTTGTAATCTTTTTTTAGCTAAAGTATGTACACCTAATGCCCATGCTACAAATAATCCTAACACTGTACTTTTAGCACTACCGCGCGGTGCAAGTAAATCAATATTAGCACCAGCTATTTTAATTAAACATTTACTATCTTGATTAGTTACTAAGTGTTGATGCCATTCTAAATGATGTTGTGCTGGTTTACATGGTTCAGGACTATTGCGAGTAACATACTCACAGAAGAATGCAAAGTCTTGCTGCGCTTTCAATGCTTCTGGAGATAATACAATATTTAATGCAGCTTTTTTAGCTTTTCTTCTAGCACGTTCCTTCCTATATTTACCTCTTGTGTTAGCCATCTCCTTCAAACTTTTCCATAGCTGCTGTAATGGCTTCACACAATGCATCGTAGAATGGAGAATCTTTAAATGTATCCTCTAATTCCTTACCCATTCTAAATGCACCACCTAATTCTAATGAACGTTTATCTTTAACAAACTGTAGTGAATTAGCTAACTGAATGCATCCTCTCAACTCTCTACCTAATTGTGGTAAAGTACGAACATATTCTGATAGTGGTAAATCTTGTCCTTGTATGTCATTTGTAGCTGTTAATTTACCTATAGCTACATCTAATTGTTGGGTTAACAACCCTAATAACTTCTCAAGTACTTTATCTACTTCTATTCCCTGATAATCCTTGAGTAGTTCATTTATTTGTTCTGCTTTTTCACCAGTTACTTTTTGTTGGGAGTACCAGTTATAAACAGACTTTAGGCTACCATTATAACCAAGGGTATTAAGATAATTATATATCTCGATACCAGTTATGCCAGGTAGTCTAAGCAATCTTATTAATTCTAAATCATCATCTTTATTAAGCTGTCTTCTAAATTCATCAACTGCTGTAGGTCTTTGTTTACGTGCCACGTTTTGAAAGTAATTGTATTAATATACTTTCATTATTCCTATCTATTGCATGATAATATTTTAAATTGAGAGTTATTGTATAATTGAAAGATAATTGAAGGATAACCTAACTACCTACGACCAGCACCCCATCTACTAAATCCACCAAAGTATAATGAATTAGCAGCACTACGGGCAGATTGTATAGTATCATCTTGTGCTTGTCTTTGTCTATCAAACATTGTACGCTGTTGATTATATTCATTATCCTGCATCTTAGATTGTTGGGTATTACGCATACCCTCTAGTGATTGTTGAAATCCAAATTGTTGATTAGCTTCTCTACTTCTAATATCAGCATCAAATCCTTTTTCTTTAGTACGATACTCATAGGATAGTCCCATGAGGTTACGAGAATTTTCTAGATTCTGTGCTGCTAAGTCTTTAGCTTGAGCTTTCATTGTATCAAAGCTAAAACTAGGATTACCTTGTGTCCAATCACCACCAAAGTCTGAGGTAGTTTGTGTATTTCCAAATGCATTAGTGCGTGCATTAGAGCCAGAGTTAATAGAATTACTATATACCGTATTATTAAATTGATTTAATCTATTTTGCCCAACTTTAATTTTATTTAAATAGTTAGACCAATCTTTATCTGAGTATTTAGAATAGTCTTCTCTTAATGCTTGTGTTGTAGTCATTAAATAGTACCTCCCCAATATTGAAAGCCATTACCGTTACCATTAAACATGGAGGAATACATACGGGTATTAGCATCAAGCTGTGCTATATAACGTTGGTTAGCACGGTCTTTATCGGCTTCTCCTGATTGATATATTCTTGCATTACCTTCTTGTTGGGTACGTAAAGAAGCTTGACGGTTCATCATATCAATATCTCTAACATTATTTTTTATAGCAGCAGACTCTTGATTATCCCTATCAATGCCAGCCATACGTTTAGCCTGCATGTATTGGTCACTCAGTACACCATCTTGCCTGATACGCCAGTTAGCAACACTGCTTGCATCATAAGGTGTTGCAAATCCATAGGGTGTTATTCCATAACCACCAGGAGCTGCTGCACCTAAACCAAATGCTTCACTACCTCCAGCCGTTTTATCAGCTAATTGATAACCTCGGTTTATAGCTTGCATCTGCATGTCTTGCTGTTGGTTTACTTGTGACCTAGCATAGTTTTGGTCATTGTTTCTATTATTAATAGTTTGTACTTTATCAAATTGTCTACCAGCATCGCCAGACATTTTATCATACTGATTATTGCGGTCATTAATAGTCCACTTAGTTCTATCATCTAGTTGTTTGAAGAAGTCATTATCATCAAAGTAGGGTGTATTGCGAGAATCATTATTAAGATAACCTTTAGCTTTAGTTTTAGCTTCTGCTTTTACATTAGCTGTTGCCACTAATTAATACCTCCAGCATATATAGCTTGTATTTGATTAGCTACACTGTTAGGTATACTTTGACTAAATGCAACAGTTAAATCTCGTGCCTGTTCTGCACGTAGCTCCATAGCGCGACGACGACGGTAACGCTCATCCTTTTCCCGCATTACATCACGAGCTACTGCATTGTTTCTATTAAAGGTATAATTCTCTCTAGCC
>ERZ1066124.1022-NODE-1022-length-9578-cov-7.092828_pt1 | contig 9578 bp, 3 predicted proteins | sample MGYA00382771_ERZ1066124 | MGnify/ENA primary metagenome ERZ1066124 (study PRJEB33369, sample SAMEA5778354) | biofilm metagenome | biome: Industrial cooling water; feature: Water cooling tower basin; material: Biofilm | place: United Arab Emirates | collected... | reverse complement strand
TGGCCCCCGAGTCGCCGACGAAGACATCCGTAATGGAATCGCCTTGCGGAGACACTTTGTAAATCCGCATATCCGTCGTCCAGAACGACCACGGCGGCGGGTAGGGGCCGCGGCCGTTGGTCAGTACAGCGTAGGAGCCGTCGGCCAACGCCGTTAAATCCTGCGCCGAGGTGTTGAAGTAGCGCACCCAGCGCACATTACCTTGCCCGTCTAGTCGCCGAAGCTCCGCCCTGCCAGAAAGGGTACCAGGCACAAGACTGACGACTAATACGCCATCGGGCAGCGCCACTATCCGACGGACACTCGCGAGACCGCTCACCACATAACGGTGCGACCAGCGCACGTTGCCGAGCGAATCGAAGCGGCATATATAACTAGGATACTCTACCGTGCCGTTGGGCAGCGTGTCTTCCGCACCACCCGCAATGTAGAAATCGCCATTATCGGCCGCGACGGGGGACATCCAATCCCCCACGGTCGGTAACTGGGCGGTAAAGGATACGTTGATCGTATCGCCGTTGGGGCGTGTGAAGATCAATAATGCACGATACGTATCGTAATCAGCGGACTCCCAACTACCCGTCGTGACAAGGCGCGTTGCACTGAGACGGAGCGTTCCTGTGCCATATTCACCGGTCAGCGGAGCGCCCAGATAACGCTGCCAGTTTAGCGTAGGCTGGGCTGCGGCGCTCACTACGGTCAGCAAGACCACGAAGCAGACGGCAAGCCACCGGCGCCCCCAGGCGCCGGTGGAAAAAATATGCGTAAGCATCTCCGTAGCCGATTACTGTGCGACGACGAGCTTCCGCGTCCCAAGCACCACCTCATCGGCTACCACCGAATAGGAATAAATACCAGTTGGTAAACCGGCCACCGACAGCACCGCCGAAGTAGCAGCCGGGTCGAGCGTCACTCGGCGTACCACAGCTCCGCCCACTACATCGCGCACCAATAACTCGGCCCGCGTGGCGCCGCGCACCGCGTAGGCAATCGTTGTTTCGCCAACGACCGGATTAGGGCGGTTTTGCTCTACTCCGCGAGCAGAATCCTCTGCGTCAGACTTAGCGCCGTCAACTGGCCGACTCGGTCGCTGGAAACCGTTATTGTACGAATCCAACCTGCACGCGTGTCTGATGGGATCATATTCGACCGACCGGCCCCGAATCTGTAACGGCCGCACGTCAAACGAGGGGCTGCTGTTCGCACGGATATCCGGCACCGTATTGAAAGCTCCGACCCCTGTTCTGCTGGCTTGGTACCCCATATAGATGATACTCTGCCGGGTCTGGTCAAGCAAATACGTGAATCGGCCTCCCGAGGTCGCCCGACCCATAAAATGGTTACGCATTGGCTTCAGATGGCCCCGACCGGCGCTGAAATCAGCGTAATCATCCATCACCACCGCCGTCGCCCCTGCCACCGCAGATCGCTCCACGAGGATGCCCGCGTTGTCGCCGCTCACCTGCGGGCCGCGCACGAACGTATTGCACTGCGGCCAGAATACGAGCGGGGGCAGCCCGGCCGTGGTGTACGCATTGCGAACGGCGATGCCCGTACCGCAGTCGGTGAAGGTGTTGTCGGTCACTTCGCAGTCCTCGCCGCTGGCGGCCAGACCCAGCCGCACACCCGTGTAGAGATTGGCGAACGAGTTGCCCACGAGCTGGTAGCGCAGACCCGCCTTCTCCACTTCCACGCCCGTGCGCGGAAACGAGTGGTTGCCCAACGGCTGACCGCCGCCATCCAGCGAGAATTGCGCGTTTACCACCCGCACCGCCCGCCTGTTTTGCGGCGGCCCGCTGCCGTGCCAGCCTACCCACACGCCCCACGCTGGGGCCGCCGTGCTGGTTCTGAGCACTGGATCAAGCCACGGGTACTGCGCCCGCAGCAGGGAATCCAGCCGCACGGAAGGTCGCCAGCCCGCCACCGCCAGCGGCAGCCGGAAGAGGTTGGGCACCTTATTGGGCACTCCTACCTCTATCGAGTTGGTGAGGGTCGGCACACCCAGGCTCATCAGGCGGTTGCGCGCAAACAGGTTTCCCTCGCCCACCAACAGGCTGAATGGGTCGATACTTTTCGGATTAGCGATGCCCAAGCAGGCATCAGCGAGGGAGTTGCCGTAGAAAGGCATCACCACGGCGTCGGCGGAGGTACCGTAGTACCACCCGCCCAGGTCGAGGTGCGCGAGGGGTAGCCAGTCGGCGTAGAGCGTGTTGGTGGTATCGAGCTTGAACGCATTGGTTTTCGAATCGAATACCGAGTTGACGATGGCGGCGTTCGGGTGGACATCGGGTTTCCTGGCCGGCCCATAGGGGTCAGTGCGTACGCCCGTCAGGTTGTTGAAGAGGCGTGTGCCCACCAGCCGGAGCGGCGCGGTGTTGGGGTCGCGCCAGGTTACGCCATTCACGGCGTGGCTGATGCCGCCGTACAGCGGGCCGCCGCCGTAGGGTGCCACGTCGGGCAGGCGCGAGCGCAGGTCGGCGGCGGGGTTGCCGATGTACAGCCCGGCCGAGGTAGGCCCTACCACGAGGCCGGACCACATCTGGTCGCAGGCGGCCGTGAAGTAGGTATCGGGCGCCGTAAGGCTGGCTTCCGCCCCGATGGTCAGTGAAGTGCCCGCCTCGAAGAGGAAGCGGGTGCCGGGCTTCGTCACGAAGTGGCCGCGCGTGAGCGTGACGCGGCACCTGACGTGGTAGATGCCGCTCGGCAGCATTACAGTGGTTCCCTGGCCATTGAGCACGAGCGAGTCGGCGCGGGGGCCGGGTTTCCAGACAATCGTCGGCGGCGTCTGCTCGAGGGCACACTCGCGCTCCAGAATCGTGAGCGTGGTGGTGGCCGACGAGGTTTGGCAGCCCGGCAGCGTATAAGTGTAGCGCACCGTATAGACGCCCCCCTGAATGCCGGCCGGCAGCTCGCCGGTGGTGGCATTGACGAACGGCACACTGCCCCCGCCCGCCGCCGCCAGTCGCGGAAACAAGCCGTTGGTCGTCAGTACTGACCACTGGCCGGTGCCGCCGCCCGGCTGGCCGCCGCCGTTGAGCGTTTGCCCGCCGGTGTTGTAGAACACGTACGGCCCGCCCGGCAGCACCGTAATGGCCGGCCCCGACACGATCAGGCGGGTGGTGTCGGCGTCGGTGTCGCAGTTGTTGGCCGTGGTGTAGGTGTAGGTCAGCGCATAAGTACCGGGAGCAATGCCGCTCGGCAACACGCCGTTGACCGCATCGACGAACGCCAGCGTAGTGCCGCCGCACTGCGCCGGAAACTGCCCGCCCGCTACCGACCATACGCCCGTGCCGCCAGCCGGTTGGCCACGGCCGTTCAACCGTACCGGGAAGTTGCTGTACATATAATACGGCCCGCCCGGCTGGGCTGTGGCCGTGACGAACGGCCCCGTGTAGCGCCCCAGGTAGCTGCACACAGGCGCCGGGTAGCCGGGCGCCGGCGGAATCAGCGCCCGGGCCTCTACCTCGAACGTGGTGCTCTGGATCGGCGTGATCGTCCAGACGGGGTTGGTGGTGGCGGCGCCCACCGCCACGCGATTGCCGCCCGTGGTGGCGTAGAGCTGATACTCCACGCTCGGGAACAGCGCACACGGGGTGCCGGGCGCGTTTTGCTCTAGGCTCGCCGTCAGCGTCACGGGCTGGCCCATACACGCCGGCGTCGGCGAGGTCGAGAACGTTACCGCGATGGGCGGGTTGAGCGCCGACGGCGCCACGATGGACGCGCGCGGCCCGCCCGGCGCAAACACGGCGTAGGCGCGCTGCTTTTGGCCCTGCGTGAACATTACCTGGTACGCTTCTCTGTAATAGCTCATATAGTTTTCCAGCATTTCGCCACTGCTGTCGGTACACGCGGTGATATAGGGGCGAGGCACTGGATTCCACTCTTCTTTTATCGAGAGAGGCGTATCGCTCACGTGGTCGTCTTTACACGTTGAATGTCCGGGCACTTCGACAGACCAAGGATGACGCAAGTTCATCCAATGACCTACCTCGTGAATCAGCGTTCGACCACGAATGCTCGCCGTAACGTGATTGAAATGAGGTGTGTTCACCACCACACCATCGTACCAAGCGCCCGCACTTGAAGGGAACGTGCTTCTTCCCGCCACTATCCCAAAAAGAAACACAGGATTGTAGTTGACCACCCAGATGTTCAAGTAGTGGCTAGGATCCCACGCATCGGCGCCACCGTGCGCCGTGCGCTTCATGTCTTCATTGAAATCGGTGTAGGGAGATAGTGGCGTCGTAAATACATTAAACGAATGCGCCGAACTACTCACCCGAGTGATCCCCGTCGTCGGCAGCCCATTGGGATCAATGTGCGCCAACCGAAACGCGATGCGGAACCGCCCGATGCGCGGCACGAAATCCGGCAACGGCCGATAGGGGCTTGCGGGGTTCAGAATCTCCCGATTCATCCCCAGAAACGCCTTGTTCAGGATGTCTATCTGAGTGCAGACGTGAGCATCAGAATAATAGTTGTTAACCAGATGCACCACCACCGGAATGGTGTACACGGGGCAGAACGATTCGTTTTGATTCACGACGCTCGACGGCGTCTGCTGCGCGATAAACTGTCGGGTATGCTCCTCGAGCTGCTGCAGCAACTGCTGCTGGTCGGCGGGCAGGCTGCTCCAGTCGGGCGTACCACAAATAGTGTCGGGCGTTTGCGCGGCGGCACTCATCGGCCGCAGCAGTAAGCTATAGGCCAGAACGGCCAGCAATGCCCAGCGCCGCCGGCAGTTGGCAACGCGCGCACCCCTCCTGGCAGAATGCAATGCATTCGGGGGGGGGTGCAATTTGAGAGAAAGTTTTCGGCCATCGGACAACAGGGGGATAGGGGTGAAACATCATAGCCGCCGAACACCGCCGGCGCACTAGCCAGACGATGCAAGATATACAAATGATTGCCGTGGTCAAAGTGCGCTTCAACGTAAAAAAAGCCTGCGGCAGGTCGTCCGAAAAATTCGTGTATATTCGCGGCCCCAGAAAGTAAAAACCACCATAACGCGCTGTGAAGGTGGTTTTTGGTTTCAGCAAATCGCTGGGCGGCGGCAGGCGGGCGGCTCGAAGAAAAATAAAAATTTTTCGGCGGGTTGCGGTAGTTTATTGGCTGGCAACGCGGTGTTGGGTCAATGAGCTACTTTGATGGGGTTGGCTATCAAGGCCCGCCGTGGCCCAGCCGCCGTGGGCGAGTGATACTCGGCGGCGGTTGGGCAACGTGGCCCAGGGTAGCCGCCGCTACGCTCCGGCAACCCTGAGCTTCCGATATGAAACCCCTTCGGGGTACCCAACCGCATTGTTTACGCGCATTCAGCTACCCCGAAGGGGTTGTATATCAAAGCCCGGGGTTGCTACGCCAACGGCGTTGCTACCCCGGGCACTCGCGGATGGCACGGCAGCAAGCACCTCAAAAGCAAAAGCTGCGCTTCGCAACAAGCCCATTCTGCAGACGAACCTGGAAAGCCCCCGCCCCTACTCCCGCACCAGCCGCCGTACGGCGGCGCCTACGCGCACGGCGTACACCCCAGCGGGCAGGCGGCGGGCATCCAGCTCGTAGCGGGCGCTATGTGCGGGCAGCGTGGCGCGGAGCACTTCGCGGCCGGCCGCGTCGAGCACCACCAGCGGGCGGGCGGCGGACGCGGCGGCAAGTGTGAGGGTCACGCGGCCGTCCGGGGTGGGCGTGGGGAAGAGCGTGAGGCCCATCGCATCGGCGGCGGCTTCGGCCGTGCCCGTGATGGTGATGGTCTGGCCCAGCGACGGCACCGACACGCACACACCGCCCGCGCTCAGTGCCACCACCGTGTAGAGGCCGTTTTGGGCCGCCGTGCCCACGGTGTACGTCTGGGCGGTGGCGCCCCCGATGGGCGCGCCGTTGAGGTGCCATTGGTACGCGGGCGCCGGAGCGGCCGTCAGCACCACGGTGCCGCCTGCGGGCGTGGCCGTGAAGGTGGGCTGCGCGGGCGTGGCCGTGATGGTGAGCGACGTGGTAGCCAGCGCGGCCGGACAGGTGCCGCCGGCCGCCACCGAGTTGACCACCGTGTACACGCCCGGCGCCGACGAGCTGAGGTCCACGATGCCCAGGTTGGGGTGCAGCGTCAGCCCGGCGGGAGTGGCCGAGAAGGTGCCCGCCTGCGCGCCCGGTGCCAGCGTGGGCACCGCCGACTGCCCCGCGCCCGTGCAGTAGCTCGGCTGGGCGTACTGGAAGGCCGCTGTGGACGCGCTGGTGAGCGTGATGGTCTGCGAGGCCGTCGCCGGGCATTGCCCGCCCACCGCGTAGCTCACAGCGTAGGTGCCGGCCGTGGCGCCCGTGAGCGTGAGGGCGCCGGTGGCGGCGTTGATGACCACCCCCGTGGCAGGCAAGACGCTGAACGTGCCGCCCGTGGTGCCGCTGATGGTGGGCGTCACGCTCGGCAGGCCGCCGAGGCACACCGTGGCGGCCGGGTACGCGAAGGTGGCGTTGGCGGCCGGATTGACCGTTACTACAATCGGCGCCGATGTGGCCGAGCATCCGGCGGTTGTCGTTACTTGAATGGTGTACGAGCCGCCTTGCGTAATTGGGTACGTGGTGACGAAGGCGCCGCTCAGGAGGGTACCGTTGCGATACCATTGATAGGTACCCCCCACGCCGGTGCCGCTGCCAGTGGCTTGTAAAGTCACGATGTCACCATCACAGAAGGTGGTCGGCCCCAGCGCCCTGAGAGCGATGGTGGGCACCGCCGCGATGGTGGCCACCACCGCCGCGCGCGGCCCTTCGCACCCGGCGCCCGTGCGGGCGGCGACGTAGTAGGTGGTGGTGGCGCTCAGGCTCGGCGTGACGTAGCTCGCCCCCGTGGCGCCCGCGATGGGGGTGCCGCCCGTGGCCGTGGTGTACCACGCATACGCCGCCGCCACCGGGCTGCCCACCGTCAGGGTCAGCGAGCCGGGGCCGCACCGCCCGAACGTGCCCGCCGGGGTGGGCGCCGCCGGGGCGGCATCTACGCTCACCGTGGCTGTGGCCGATACCGAGCAGCCCTGCGCCGCCGACGTAACCGTGAGCGTGTAGGTGCCACTCGCGGCCGGGGTGGCGTTGGGGATGGTAGCCGTGAGCGTGGTGGCCGTGAAGCCGTTGGGGCCGGTCCACTGGACGGTGGTGCCGGGGTTGGAGTTGGTGGCGGTGAGGGTTAGGGTCTGCCCGGCGCACACGGCCGTGGGCGCCGCCACGGTGGGCACCGCCAGCGTACAGGCCGCCCCGAGCTTGGCCACGAACGAATCAGGCCCGCCGACGGCCGCGAGCGTAGCGGCCGCGTTGAAATCGATGGAAACGGTGAACTGCCCCGCCAGATACAGGCTGCCGGTGCCGTCGTAGTAGAGGCCGCGACTCAGGTCGGAGCCGGTGCCGCCGAGGCGGTCGGCCGATTGCAGGGTGCCGGTGGCCGAATAGCGCGCCAGCAAGGCATCCTCGCCGATGCCCGTGAGCTGCGTGGTGCCGAAAGCGGCGGCATCGGTGATAAACCCGCCCACGGCCACGGTGCCCGCGCTGCCTACTTCCACCAGATACCCCGAGTCGGTGCCGGAGCCGCCGCCGGTGCGCGCCCACTGCGGTGCGCCGGTGCCGGAGTATGTGACGAGCAGCACGTCGGCCGAATTGGCCACGCTCGTGAGCGTCTGGGTGCCGAAGGCCGTGGTGCCCGTGAAGTAGCCCGCCACGTAGGCGTTGCCGGCCGCGTCGGTGCCGACGCTGTTGCCGCCGTCGGCGTCGAAGCCGCCCACACCGCGCGCCCACTGCGCCGAGCCGCCGCCCGCGTTGTAGGCAGCCAGGAAGAGGTCGGGGCCGCCGTGGTGAACCCGTTGTCGAAGACGGCTTCGTCCTGAAACTGCCCCGTCAGATAGACGCGCCCGATGGCGGGGTCCGTAGCGGCCACGCCCGTGCCGATGTCATCCAAGGTGCCCCCGGCCGCCTGCGCCCACCGCACCGCGCCCGCCGACGTGAGCGAGAACAGCAGCGCGTCGGAGCCGCCGCTGCTGGTCAGCATACGCGCCGCGCCCACCGTCAGCGTCCCCGTGAACTCGCCCGCCACGTAGAGGTTGCCGCTCGCGTCGGCGGCGAGGCCGTTGCCGAAGTCGGCGCCGGTGCCGGTCGCCAGCGTCAGCCACTGGGCGGTGCCGGTGGCCGAGTATTGCACCACGAACACATCGAAATCGCCCGCCCCCACGGCCACCAGCGAGCCGAACACGGCGCGTGTAGCAAACCCGCCCGTGACGACCGGCGCGTTGGTGATGGGATTGACCACCACGGCGGAAGCAAAATCGTTGTTGACGCCCCCCGCCGACCGCGCCCACTGCACCACGCCCTGCGCGTTGTACTTGACGAGGTAGATGTCGTACCCGCCCGCGCTGCTGAGGGTGGTGGTGCCCAGCGTGATGCTGCCCTGGTAGTTGCCCACGGCGTACACGTTGCCGGCTGCGTCGGTGGTCACGTCGGCGGCGTAGTCTCCCAGCACACTGCCGGCCTGCCGCGCCCACGTCCAGTTGAGGGTGGAGGGCGTGGGCTGCGAGGGCAGGCTGCCCTTCCAGATGCCGCCCAGGCCGGTGGTGGCGTCGGTGAAGGCACCCGCCCAGACCGTATTGGCATCGGCCGCGCCGATGGCCGTACGCTGCTGGCCGGTTTCGAGGTCGGTCCAGGTCGAGCCGCCGTCGGTGGTCAGCGCCGAGCCGAGGCTGGGGCCGTTGGGGTTGGCGTTGGACGCGACGTACGTCAGCGGAGCGCCGGGCACGGCCTGCAAGTCGCCGGTGAGCACCGGGCCGCTGGGGGCGGTGATGCGCGTCCAGGTAGCGCCGCCGTCGGTGGTGCGAACCAGCCCGAGCAGGGTGCCGTCGGTGTCCACGTTCATCGCCAGCCCGTGGGTGGCCGAACTGAACGCGAGCCGCGAGATGGACGCGAGGCCCGTGGTGGCCACGGCCCACGAGCTGCCCGCATTGATGGAGCGATAGACGCGCCCCTTGTTCGTGCCGAACCACACGTTGGTGGTGCCCTGCGTGGTTATCAGCTTCTGAAAGCCGTACTCGCCCGCCAGCGGGTTGGGCAGCGCCGTACCGGGCACCGCCGTCCAGGTGGCCCCGGCGTTGGCGGTCACGTACACTTCAAACTCGGTGGTGGTGGTGAGCGGGTCGCCCATTGCCACGCCGGTGGTGGCCGTGAGCATCCTGACGGCGTTGAGGAAGCCGCCCGCCGCCGCCGGGAAGCCCGTGGCGAGCTGGCGCGTCCAGGTGGCGCCGCCGTTGGTGGTGCGGTACACCTGCCCGCCGCCGGCAGTTTCGTCGATCATCGCGGCCCAGGCGGTGGTGCCGCTCACGGCGTCGAGGCTCGAAAAACTCAGGCCCGCGGCGGGCGCCACGGCACCGGCCGCCCAGGTGGCGCCGCCGTTGGTGGTCATCATAAACCAAAAAACTTCTAATTGACTGCTTAAGCAGCTAGCCACAAGTTTCAAGCTGCAAGCCAAAAGCTAACAATTTGATTTTGAGACACTGGCAATCAATCGAGAACCGCAAAACTTGTGGCTGACTGCTTAGAAGTTGGTTGCGGTAGCTGGAATGAAC
>ERZ1066124.1020-NODE-1020-length-9619-cov-8.222710_pt1 | contig 9619 bp, 6 predicted proteins | sample MGYA00382771_ERZ1066124 | MGnify/ENA primary metagenome ERZ1066124 (study PRJEB33369, sample SAMEA5778354) | biofilm metagenome | biome: Industrial cooling water; feature: Water cooling tower basin; material: Biofilm | place: United Arab Emirates | collected... | reverse complement strand
GCTGCGGGCAGGCTACGGCACCCCCACCGGCCTCGACACCGGCGGGCGGCTGAATCTGGCGATTGGGTATCCGTTCTGAGCGGCTGTTTGCAGTAGCCGGAATGGGCCGCGCACCCCCGGTTCGCTTGCGGCTGGGCACGGCGGCTGCGAATATCCGGTTCGTTCACGGCGCATCGGTACCGAAGTAACCGGCGTACCTAACCGCCGCACCTAACCGCGAGCAAACCGGAGGTTCGCGGCCCATTCCGGCTAACTCAAAGCGTTTCCACTAGCACACTCGCCGCGTTGCCGCCGAAACCGGCCGCGTTGAGCAGGATGCACCGCCGGGGGCGCGGGGGCGTGATGCCGGGCGACGTCAGAAAACCCGCGTACGACGGCGCGGGCGCGGGCACCAGCGGGTAGCGCAGGAGCCACAGCGCAAAATCGAGATTGAGCGCCCCGGCGGCCCCCAGCGTGTGGCCCAGCAGCCACTTGTTGGAAAGCAGCGCCGGCCGGTGCGCCCCGAAGACCGCCCGAACGGCGGCCAGCTCGGCCGTGTCGCCGGCGCGGGTGCCGGGCGCGTGCAGGATGACGGCATCAACGTCGGCCGGCATACGCCCGGCGAGGGCGAGCGCCTGCCGCATCGCCCGTTGAAAATGCTGCCCGTCGGGCGTGATGCCCGTGCGCGACGCGGCCCGCTCGAAACCAAAGCCTACGCCCGCCAGCACTGCATCGCCCACGTGCGGCACGGCGCGCTCCAGCGCGAAAACCGCCGCCCCTTCGCCCAGCACGAACGTATCGCTGCCCGTGGCCTCGGCCGCCCCCGGCCGGCACGGCCACGCCTCGGCCGCGAGGGGCGAGTAAATGCCCACCGCGCGCAGTTGCGCCACCGTGAAAGCCGTGAGCGGCGCTTCGGTGCCGCCGGCCAGGTAGCGGTCGGCCAGCCCGGCGCGCAGCCACGCCACGGCCGTGCCGAGGGCCTGCACCGCGCTGCTGCAGGTGGAAGAATGACTCACGGCCGCACTCGCCACCCCATCGTGCGCTTCGAGGTCGTGCGCCACGGCAGCGGCCAGGTTGCCGGGCGTGGTGAGGGGCGAGGTGGTGGGGGCGGTGCGCCCGCCCGCCAGAAAACCGGCGAAAGCGTCCTCCAGCCGCCCCGTGGCCCCGCGCGACGAGCCGATGCCGACGGCAATAGGCACCTCGGCGCCTTGCCAGCCGGCCGCCGCTACGGCCCGGCGGGCTGCCGCCACGCCCAGCAGCGCCGCCCGGTCGAGCGGACGCAGGGCGGCTTCGGCGCGCAGCGCCGCCACGTCGGCATCGGTGGCAGCGGGCAGCGCCGCCACCGGCACCGCCCCGCCGGGCGGAGAGGGCGACGAGGACGGCGAAAAGACCCGCTCGACGAACGTCGGTCCGCCCGGTGCGTACGCTGCCGCCCCGGCTTCGTAGCCGAGCGCCGACACGGCTCCAGCGCCCCGAATCACGACCTGCTCCACCATCAAAATTCCGAGATATGCGAGTGGGTGAGCGGTGCTGCGGTGCCTTGTGCCAGAGCGTACGCGGCATCGGCCTGCGCCAGCAGCGCGTCGTATATCTGCGCCAGCTCGCCGGCGGTCACGCAGTACGGCGGCAAGGCGTACACCACGTTGCCCAGCGGGCGCAGCAGTACGCCCCGGTCGAGGGCGGTTTGGTAGAGCGTGTCGCGCAAGGCGTGGAAGTAGGAGGTAGGCCCGTCGCCCGCCAGCTCCACGGCCAGCACGGTGCCGAGGTGGCGCACATCGGCCACGGCCGGGTGGGCCGCCAGCGCAGGGACGGTCGCCTTGTGGGCGGCCTCGATGGCCGCGATACGCGCCTGGCAATCAGGCTCTAGAAGCAACTCGAGCGAGGCCAGCGCCGCCGCACACGCCACCGGGTTGGCCGTGAACGAATGGCCGTGGAAAAACGCGCGGGTGCGGTCGGCGCTCAAAAAAGCGTCGTAAATCTGCGCCGTGCAGGTGGTGAGGCCCAGCGCCATCGTGCCGCCGGTTAGCCCCTTCGAGAGGCAGAAAATATCCGGCGTGGCGCCGCCGAACGGCAGGTGGTCGGAGGCGAAGAGCTTGCCGGTGCGCCCAAATCCGGTAAAAACTTCGTCGGCGATGCTGATGACTCCGCGTCGCTGGCACAGCGTCAGCAGCTCGTGCAGGGCGTGGGGCGAGTAGGTCAGCATCCCGGCCGTGCCCAACACCAGCGGCTCGCAGATGAAGGCGGCCACGTCGTGGTCGGGGGCACCGGCGGCGGGCGTGAGCGCCGCTCTGAGCGCCGCCAGACTCGCCGCCTCGCGGCCGGGCCGGGGCACGGGGATGGTCGTGACGTCGAAGAGCAGCGGCCAGAACGGCCGCGTAAACAGGTTGCGCTCCGAGACGGCCATCGCGCCGAACGTGTCGCCGTGGTACGAGCCTTCCAGCACCACCACCCGCCGCCGGTGCGGCCGATGATGGTTGTGGTGAAACTGAATGGCCATCTTCAGCGCCACTTCCACGGCGGTGGAGCCGTTGTCGGAGTAAAACGCGCGGGCCTGACCACCCGGCAACCGCGGCAACAGCCGCTCGGCGAGCGCCACGGCCGGCTCGTGCGTAAACCCCGCAAACAGTACGTGCTCCAGCTCCCGAAGCTGCCGCGCCACCCGCTCGGCGATGACCGGGTGCGCGTGGCCGTGCAGGTTCACCCACCACGACGACACGGCGTCGAGCACCGGGCCGTGCGCTTCGGTGTGCAGCCACGCTCCTTCGGCGCGCACCACGCCCAGCGGCGGCGCGGCCGTGGCGTGTTGGGTGTAGGGGTGCCAGAGGACGGCTTGGTCGCGGGCGGAGAGGGACAAGGGAGGTGAGAAGTTTGAGGTGAGAAGTTTGAGGTGAGAAGTTTGAGGTGAGAAGTTTGAGGTGAGAAGATTGAGGTGAGAAGATTGAGGTGGTGGGTGGTGGAGAATAGCACAATACATCGACTGTCATCCTGAGCAAAGCGAAGGACCTTCCCGCATACCGGGCCCGCCGCCCCGCTCTGGCCCGCCCCTCTGAGAAAACGCCCGATGCGATAGCGAACGCGCGCAAGAGCGACCGGTCGGCACGGATGGTACTACCGTTCAAAATGAAAGGCGGGGGAGGGCGTTCCTCAAACAGTCGGGCCAGAGTGGGGCGGCGGTGCTTTTTGGCGGGAAGGTCCTTCGCTTTGCTCAGGATGACAGATGATGTATTGTGATAACCCTTGACACCTAACACCCCTGCACCGTCCGGGTAACACCCACCACCTACCACCCACCACCCACCACCTCCACCTGCTCCGCCGTCACTTCCTCCATTTCCGGAATCCGCAGCAGCACCGGCAGATTCGTGTGCTGCTCGATGAATCCCTCTGTGGCGGGCGTCGGTGGGCCGTTGAAAATCAGGCCCGCGATGGGGATGTGCCGCGCCCGCAGTGCTTCAACGGTCAGTAGCGTGTGGTTGATGGAACCGAGGTAGTTGCGGCTGACGACTACTACGGGGACGTTGAGTGCCGCAATCAGATCGACCAGCAGCAGGCCGGGCGCGAGTGGCACCAGCACCCCGCCCGCCCCTTCGATAATGAGGCGGTTGGTGGTGCGGGGGCGCGCGGCGAGGATGTGTTCGAGCGTGAGCGTGAGCCCTTCGGCCGCCGCTGCCGCGTGGGGCGAAGCGGGCAGCGCGAGGCGGTAGGCCTCGGGGTGGCACACGGCGCCGGGCACCAGCGCGGCCACGGTGCCGCCGTCGGTGGCGGGGGCGGTGCCGGCTTGCACGGGCTTCCAGTAGTCGGCCCGGAGGGCGCGCGTGAGCAGGGCGGCGGCGACGGTTTTGCCAACATCGGTGCCGATGCCGGTGACGAAAAGCGTGGGCGGGAGGTCGTGGAGAAGGATATTCATCGACGTGAGAGCCGCGAAGCTACCGCCAGGGCCGCTTTCGGCGTAACCCCGGCCCACCACCCGGCCGTAGCTTTCAGGAGGTTTTTTCCTTCACCACATTTCCATTTCCTTCCGATGGCCAAGCTCCGCAGCCTCCTCGAACTTCTGCACCACGAGGTGCAGGTGATGTATTCCGCCGAAAAACTCATCACCAAGGGGTTGCCCCGGATGATTGAGTACGCCACCAACGAAGAGCTGAAGTCGGCCTTCAAAAAACACCTCGCCGAAACCGAGCGGCAGGCGCAGCACCTCGAAATGGTGGCCCGGCTGCTCGACATCGACCCCACCGACGACGCCAACCCGTCGCTGGCCGGCCTGCTCGCCGAAGGCGAGAAAGTGATGGGCAAAACCTCGACGCCCGAAGTGCTGGACGCGGCTCTGATAGCGGGTGCCCAGAAAATCGAGCACTACGAAATCAGCGGCTACGGCACGGCCGTGGAGCTGGCCCACGCCCTGGGCCTGACGGAGGTCGCCAACGTGCTGCAAAACATTCTCAACGAAGAAAAGCGCACGGACGAGATTCTGACGCACCTCGCCAAAACCGTGGTGAACCCGCGCGCGCTGGCGGCCAACTAGCCGCTCGCCCGGAGCGAAGCTCCGGGCGAGCGGGTGGCGCGCCTACACAATCGCTTTTTCGGCGGGCGCGTCTTGCGGGCGGGGCGCGCGAGTGCGGCCGATGATGTACCGAAACCCTTTGTCGCGGCTGAAATACGAGCCGAGCCAGTTGACCATCACGGTCATTCGGTTGCGAAAGCCCACGAGTGCCAGCACGTGGACCAGCCCCCACGCCAGCCACGCAATGAATCCTCCCAGAAACATCGTCCGCCTGCCGAATTGCAGGTCGGCCACGGCGTGGTTGCGGCCGATGGTGGCCATCGCGCCTTTGTCGTGGTAGCGGAACGCCTGCATCGGCGCGCCGGTCAGGGCGCGGCGCAGGTTGCGCGCCAGCAGGCGGCCCTGCTGAATGGCCGGTTGGGCCACCATCGGGTGGCCGTCGGGGTAGTCGGCGGAGCGCATCGCGGCGATGTCGCCGATGGCGAACACGTTGTCGGTACCCACGATGCAATTATGCTTGTCAACGCAGTAGCGGTAGCCGCTGGTGAGGCAGTCGGCCGGGAGGCCGCGAATGGGCGCCCCCGCCACGCCCGCCGCCCAGATGAGGGTGCGCGTAATGAGCTGCTCGCCGGTGTTGAGGGTCACGGTGTAACCGTCGTACGACTTCACGCGCTTATCCAGCCACACCTGTACGCCGAAGCGCTCGAGGTAGTCGAGGGCCTTGCGCGAGGCGTCGGCCGACATTCCCTTCAGCAGCACCGGCCCGCTCTGGATGAGGTGAATGTCCATCTCGCGGAAATCGAGTTCCTTGTAGTCGTTCGGGAAGACGTGCGCGCGCAGCTCGCTCAGCGCCCCCGCAATCTCGACGCCCGTCGGCCCGCCGCCCACGATGACGAAATCGAGCAGCGAGTTGACCTGCTCGCGGTCGCCGAGCTGTAGGGCTTGCTCGAAATTGGCCAGCACCGTGTTGCGTAGCTCGATGGCGTCTTCCACGCTTTTGAGCGTAATGGCGTGGCGCTGAATCTGGTGGTTGCCCATAAAATTGGGCGCCGCGCCGGTGGCAATCACCAGATAGTCGTAGCGCAGCAGCCCAATCGTGGTCTCCACCACCTGGGTGGCCGTGTTGACGGCAATGACTTCCGCCAGCCGGAAATACACGTTTGCGTATCGCGCAAACAGCTTCCGAAACGGCGCCACGATGGAATCGGACTCGAGCGACGCCGTGGCGAGCTGATACAGCAGCGGTTGAAAGGCGTGGTAGTTCTGCCGGTCGAGCAGCACCACCTGCACCGGCGCCCCCGCCAACGATTTCGCCAGCTCCAGGCCGCCGAAACCGCCGCCCACGATGACTACGCGCGGCTGACCGAGGTCGTCTATTTTGGTGAGGCCTTCCATTGCGTGGGGTGCTGAATGTGGATTGATGAATCGGGGGGAGGGCGCAAGTTGCTACCGCGCGCACACCCGCCGAAAGTCGCACCACTCGCACACCTGCACGTTGTCGGTGCGGCGCAGCGGCTCGGCGGGGTCCAGGATGCGGCGCACCAGCTCGCCGAGGGCTTCTTCGCCGGCCTGGCGGTGGCCTTCGGGCGTATCGGGCAGGCCGTAGGCTTCGGGCAGGAAGCTCAGGTCGGCGGTGAGGTACAGGTCTTTGGCGTTCGTTTCGGGGCGCATCGACACGATGGCGGCCGTCACCGGGCCTGCGTCGCGCTCCTGCTGCATCAGTGTGTAGAGCCAGAGCTGCCGCACCTTCGCGGCGGCCGACGATTCGTCGGTGAGCAGCTTGCGGAGGGCTTGCTGGGCGGTTTCGCCGCGTTTTTTCAGGTTCAGGTCGCTTCTTTTGACCTGCCCGGTTTTGTAGTCCACGATGCGGATGGCGCCGGTGGGCAGGCGGTCGAGGCGATCGACGCGGCCGTAGAGCGTGACGGCGAGGCGGTCGGGGAGGGGGTCGGCGGGGTCGGGCGGCAGGTCGGGGTCGGGCAACACATCCACGAGCACGGTGCCGTAGCGGGCTTGTTCCTTGCCTTCCACCATCAGCGGGCCGTCGGTGTCGAGGTGGGCGGCGAGGGTGTCGCAATGTTGCCGGAGCTGCTGCTCGGCTACGTGCCGCAGCAGGTGGTTGAAACCCTGGTCGGGCGGCGCCTGCCGCACCTCGTCCGACGACGCGGCGGCCAGCGCGCGCGGCAGCAGCTCCGGAATGCGCGCCGGCCACGCCCGCACGTGGGCCGCCGTGATGGCCTCCCGGCGCGCGATGAACGGCGCCACCAACTCTTCCAGCACCTGATGAACGGCCGTGCCGAGCTGGTTGGCGCCCAGCTCTTCCTCCACTTCCTCGGCCGCGCTCAGGCGGGCCACGCGCTTGTAGTAAAATTTGAGCGAGCACCCGACGAAATCGTTGAGCGCCGACGGCGACAGGCTTTGCCGCAGCACCGCGCGCAGCGCCTCGCGCACGGCGGGCGTTTTGGCGAGTACCGCGTCCGGCGCGCGCTCGGGCACCGGCACCCGCACGGTGAGCTTGTGGAGGGTGGTGGCGCCGCCCGTACGGGGCACCAGATCGTGCTCGAGCTGCTGCAGAAACCGGCTCGGCTCACCTACTCGGGTGCCGCCGTCGGGGCCGGGCAGGGCGTAGAGCAACTCCACGCGCGCGGGCCGCTGGAGCAGGCGCCAGAACTGGTGCGCGGTGTCGGCTTCGCGGTCGGGGTAGGTGGGCAAGCGTTTGTCGCGCAGCAGGTCGGGCGGCAGCAGCGAGTCGAGCTTTTTCGCCGCCGGCAACGTGCCTTCGTTGCACGAAAGGATGATGACGTGGTCGAAGTCGAGGGCGCGCGTCTCGAGCCAGCCCATCACCTGCACCTGCGCGATGGGGTGGCCCTCGAATGGCAGGCGCAGTGTGCGGAGGCTCCGGTTCAGAAACAGCCGGAACGCCCGTACGCTCGGCTGCTCGTCGCGCGCGGCAAAGGCGCGCCCCAGCTTCCGAATGAGTTGATGGAAGGCGAGCAGGTACTCGCCCTCGAGAGGCGCCGGACTTGGGGCCACGGTCTGGCGCAGCGCGTCGTGCAGCACGGAAAGCGCCGCCACGGCCCCGCCCGCGTCGGCCCACGGCCGGAACAGCGCCGCCACCACCGGGTGCCGGTCGCTCCGCGCCAGCAGTTCGTCGAGCGGCACCACCACCAGATTGGCCGCCCGGATGTGCCCGATGAGGTCGGAGAACAGCGCCGCCGGCCCGCCGGTCTGCTTGGCCAGGTGCCGCTCGTAGCGCCGCAGCAGCGGGTGGCTCAACAGGCGCGTGACGGGCAGGTGATGAAAGCTGGTTTCTTGTTGCTGGTTTCTTGTTGCTGGTTGCTGGTTGCTGGTTGCTGGTTCGCCGTTTTCAGAACCAGAAACCGGAAACGAGAAACCAGAAACTCCTAACTGCACCTCAAACAGCAAATCGATCAGGCTGAAGAGTGGCGTGGCCTGAAAGCTCAACCCCATCGTCACGTTGAACTCGGGAACCGCTTCGGGCAGGGCATAGAGCACCGGCAGCAACAGCGATTCGTCGGGCAGGACGATGGCGATGGTGGCGTCGGGGTGGTTTTTCAGCGCCTCCGCCACGAGCTGCCCCGCCACCCGGCCCTGCACCGACGGGTTGGCAACCGCCAGCGCCCGTACTGCGCGGGGGCGAATGAGAAGGTCGTTGGCCGCGCCGCCTTCGGCCCACCCGAACGTGTGAGGCGGTACGGTGGCGCGCTCGGTGGCCTGCTTGAATACTCGCCCGGCGCGGCACGGCGAATCCTCCAGATAAAAAACATCGCCGTCCAGGCGCACGTCGGCGCGGCCGTGCTTGCGCAGCAGCCTGATCAGCTCGGCTTCGGTGGCCGACAGGCGCCCCAACCCCAAAAACCAGTGAAACGGCAGCGCGGCGGGGCCATCGGCGTCGAGGCGGCGGCGCAGCTCGGTCAGGGCGGCGCGGTAGGCCATTCCGGGGTAGGCAAGGCCGCGCTTTTCCAGCTCCTCGCGGAAGGCGTGGTAGGCGGGTGCCAGTTGCTGCCAGAAGCGCAGGTAGCGCCCGGCGGCGGAAGCGTGGTGGGCGGCTTCGTCGGCCCCAACCTCGAGCTGCCACCGGCTGATGGCCTGCGCGTCGGAGAGGTACTCGAAAATGGCCTTCGGGTCGCCGTTTTCCTGGTCGATCAGCGAAAAATCGCGCAGCAGAATCGGCCCCCACCCGGCGTAGTCATCGAACGACAGATTCGGCAGAAACCGGCGCAGCACATCGTAGAGGCGTAGGTGCAGGCTCAGATCGTCGTCAGTGCAGCAGGTGGCGTCGGCCAGCTCGGCCACGTAGTCTTCCATCGGCAACACGCGCGGCGCGCGTTGGGCGCGGCCGGGCGGCAGGTGGCGGCGCAGACTGTCTTCCAGATACCACACGGCGCGCCTGGTGGGCACGATGAGAAGCTGCCCGGCCAGCTCGGCGGGCGTGGTGGTGGCGTAGAGGTGGAGGGCGGACTGGTCGAAGAAGGTTTGAGGCATAGGGGGAGGGGGGAGGGTAAAAGGGTGTTAGGTATTCGGTGTTGGGTGTTGGGGGTAGGTGTTAGGAAAATATACATCCTGTCATCCTGAGCGGAGCGAAGGACCTTCCCGCCACAAAGCACCGCCGCTCCGCTCTGACCCGCCTGTTTGAGGAACGCCCGACGCGGTAGCGAACACGCGCAAGAGCGGCTAGTAGGCACGGATAGTATTTTTTGTTTATATTGACAAGGAGGGGAGGGCGTGTTTCAGACAGTCGGGCCAGAGCGGGGCAGCGGGCCAGTCAGGCAGGAAGGTCCTTCGCTCCGCTCAGGATGACAATCGTGGGAGTGTGATGACCGACCGCTCACAACAAGCCCCAACACCCAACACCCTCAACTTTCACCCTCAATCACCTCGCGCGTTTCCAAATCGAACCACCACGCGCGCACATCCTCGTAGCCCAGGGTGCGGTAGCGGTCAGCGTAGGCGCGGAACGTGTTCCAGGCGGCTTCGTCGGTGGGGTCGGGGGGGAAATCGAGGAGCGTGACGCGGCCCAGGGCCGGCTCTTCCGCCACGCGGGCGGGCAGCGGGTCGGGCGCGGGCGGGGCGCCGCCGAGCAGCAGCTCGGTGGGTGGCGGCGCCGGGGTGGCCCACAGC
>ERZ1066124.1017-NODE-1017-length-9644-cov-7.805715_pt1 | contig 9644 bp, 9 predicted proteins | sample MGYA00382771_ERZ1066124 | MGnify/ENA primary metagenome ERZ1066124 (study PRJEB33369, sample SAMEA5778354) | biofilm metagenome | biome: Industrial cooling water; feature: Water cooling tower basin; material: Biofilm | place: United Arab Emirates | collected... | reverse complement strand
CGCCGGCCATTATGTCGGTGTTCGTCGGGTCGTCGCTCGACTCGATTCTCAACGAGCTCGAACGCACCGCCAAGCTGCCGCTCGACAAAGGCGACAACCTGTACCTGAAACTCGGCATCGACAAAGTGCCGCCCATCCTGCTCGACAACACCGACCGCAACCGCACCTCGCCGTTCGCCTTCACGGGCAATAAGTTCGAGTTCCGCGCTGTCGGCTCCTCCGCCAACTGCGCCACCGCGATGACCGTGCTCAACGCCATCGTGGCCGACCAGCTACGCGATTTCTACGCCGAAGTGGATACCGCCATCGAGGCCGGCCGCAAGAAGGAAGTCGCCATCATCGACGTGCTGCGCCGCTACGTGGTGGAGTCGAAGGCGATCCGTTTCGAGGGCAACGGCTACTCGCAGGAGTGGGAAGACGAAGCCGCCCGCCGCGGCCTGAGCAACGTGCGCACCACCCCGCAAGCCCTCGATGCGATGGTGACGCCCGTGGCCGACGAGCTGTTCCAGCGCCTCGGCATCTACTCGCACGTCGAGCTGCACGCCCGCCACGAGATTCTGCTCGAAGAGTACATCAAGAAAATTCAGATTGAAGGCCGCGTCCTCGGCGACCTCGCCCTCAACCACATCGTGCCGACGGCCATCAAGTACCAAAACAAGCTCATCACCAACGTGAAGGGCTTGAAGGAGCTGGGCCTCGAAGCCGAATCAACCCCCACCGTGGAGATGATTCGCACGATTTCGCGCCACGTCAGCACCATCCTCACGCAGGTGGACGCGATGACCGACGCCCGCAAAACCGCCAACAATATGGACGATGTGCGCGAACGCGCCATCTCGTACTGTGATGATGTGAAGGCGTTTTTCGAGCCGATTCGGTACGCGGCCGATAAGTTGGAGTTGATGGTTGATGATGAGGATTGGCCGCTGGTGAAGTATCGGGAGCTACTCTTTCGTCATTAACCACAGAAGGTAACGGATTGAGCGGATGGAACGGATGTTCGTCGGCTTGATTTCGGTTGCTGCTGAATGGAGACCGCCGCCCCTGGTTGTTGGGGGCGGCGGTTTTGTTTTTACCATCTTTGTGACGTGAACTCACCCGTTGCTACTCCCGCCCTGCCTCTGCGCCGCCTGCGCGTGGAAGGTTTCAAGTCCATCGCCTCGCTGGATTTGGAGCTGCGCCCGCTTAATGTGTTGATTGGGGCGAACGGGGCGGGGAAGTCGAATCTGATTGAGGTGTTTCGCTTTGTGCGGGAGATTATTGAGCAAAGACTGCAAGCCTATGTTGCTCGACAGGGAGGGGCGGAGCGAGTACTACATTATGGGAGGAGACGTACTGATTGGATTGAGTTGTCTTTTTTCTTCGGGGAGTATAAGTACACGGTCCTAATTGGCTCCAGTGATTATGATCAATTTTATTTAAGTGGAGAAACACTTTCTACTGATGTTTTTGGATTTGACGAAAACACATTCCCATATGAGCATAGAGTAACTGGAGGATTAGAATCGAATATTGCTCGTGATGCACGTCAATTTTTATTGAGCGCACGTATAGTAAAAGTGCTTCAAAATTGGCGCGTTTATCACTTCCACGATGTCAGCCCAACAGCGCGAGTCAAGAGTACGGCCCGCCTCCACGACAACGCATTTCTTTTTGAGGATGCGGGCAACCTCGCGGCCTTTCTCTACCTGTTGCAAGAGCGCCACTCAGCCCATTTCACCCGTATCGAGCGCACTATCAAGCAAATTCTGCCCGACTTTGGCGGTTTTGAGCTACGGCCCAATCCACTAAACCCCGACACCATTCAGCTCGAATGGCGCGAGCGCAACACGCCGGACTATCGCTTCACAGCCGCCGACTTCTCCGACGGCTCGTTACGATTCGTGTGTTTAGCCACATTGCTGTTACAACCTGAATTGCCGAGCGTATTGCTGCTCGATGAGCCAGAATTGGGTTTGCACCCGGCCGCCGTCGTCATTTTAGGCGAGTTATTACATAAAGCCTCGCAGCGTACTACTGTTATCGTGTCAACTCAGTCGGCGGCATTATTGAGTGCCTTTGCGCCGGAAGACGTCATTGTCGTTGACCGTGAAGCCGGCGCTTCTACGTTCCGCCGGTTGGAAGAAGAGCCGTTGCGGGAATGGCTCACTCGCTATTCGCTAGGTGAGCTGTGGGAGAAAAACGTGTTCAACGGTGGCCGCCCCTGACCAATGGTAAAGCTGCTACTGACGGTAGAGGGGCAGAGCGAGGAAGCGTTTGCCGATAAGGTATTGATACCCCACTTGGTGCTGCGGGGCGTGATCCCGCAGGTGCGCGCCGTTCGCACTAGCAGAGGGCAACGTGGCGGCTATACTACTTACGGCAAGCTGCGAACCGATGTCGACCAATGGTTGCGCGAGCAACCCGACGGCTGGCACACGACGCTACTCGACCTATATGGGCTGAAACCGGATTTTCCCGGCTTCGCGGACGCCACTGCACTATCGGCGCCCAGTCGGGTTGAGCACTTGGAACGCGCCTTCGCCGCTGACCTCAATCATCCGCGTTTTCGGCCGTATATCCAGCAATACGAGTTTGAGGCGTTGCTTTTCACTGCCCCGGCGTTGATGGAAGAATGGCTGGGACTTGATATGCCATTACCAGTCGGCTGCTTCCAAGCCATCCGCGACCAGTTCGCCACGCCCGAAGACATCAACGATAGCCCCGAAACGGCGCCTTCCAAACGTATTCTGCGCTTATGTAGGGGCTATGGCAAGACGACCGATGGTCCCAGCATTCTCGCCGAAATCGGCCTCCCGCGCCTACGCGCCGCCTGCCCGCGCTTCGGCGCGTGGCTGACGTGGCTGGAATCGCTCGCGGACCAACCGTAAACCCTACGCCCCCCGCAACAGCTGAATACTAACCGTCGCCAATTCCGAATCCGGAAACCGGCGGAAAAAACGCGCATCCGGCGCCAAACCCGCCTCCGTGGCCACGCGCCGAAACACGTCCGCCTCCACGATGTATTGGTCGGAGAAGCCGTGGGTGGCGTCGTAGGCGGTGGCGGGAGTGCGGCCGAGGTGGGCGGCCGTGAGGGCCGGCGCGATGGTGTGCAGTTCGATGAGCAGCAGGCCGAACCGTTGGACGTACGGCTCCCAGCGCGTCAGGTGCTCGCGCAGGCTGTCCTCGACGGCGTGGTTCGGCAGGCGCCGGCCCCGGTGCGCGAAGGCGCCCGTACTGGTGCTGGCCAGGCCGGGCGTGGGCGCGGCGGGCGCATTCCAGGGGCGGTTGTGGTCGAGGAAAGTGCGGACGTTGAGCAGGTCGGCGAGGGCGATGCCGTAGTTGTCCTGTAAATCCTGCGCGAGGCGGTCGGGCTGGCCGATATCCCCCCAGATAACTTTCGCCCAGATGTCGGCCTTGATGAGGTTGGCGCGCGTGACCTTCAGAGCCGCCTGGTTGAAGTCGGCCCCGACCAGAAACAGCGGGTGCTCGTCGAGCATCTTGCCGCGCTGCGTTTGCCGCTCGATGACGGTGAAGAGGTGTTCGAGAAACGCGCCGTTGCCGCAACCCATATCCAGGATACCGCGCGGCTGCTCCTCGATGGGGCGGTTGAACAGCTCGATGACGATTTCGTCGATCACCTCGAAGTACCCCGCGTGGGCGCCGCCGCTGCCCCACACGTTCATCTCGCGATCCACGTGGCGCTCGGGGGCGCCGTCGGGCACGTTCCAGAGCACGGTGGGGTCGCCGAAAATCAGGTCGGGCAGGCGCGCGAAGGTGGGCATATACGACACCGTGACGCCGTACGCCGCCCCGCGCCGCGCGAAGAACAGGCCCGTATCGGTGAACTCGAAGGTGTCGCCGCGCTGCCGAAACCAGCCCAGGTGCGCGAAGAAATCGAGCACCGGCCGGAAGCTCTCCGGCGCCTCGTGAAACTCGTCGGCGCGGAAGCTCGACTCCATAAAATATTTATGAAACATCCCGCTCATCCCCAGGCGCGCGATGAGAGGGCCGACCAGCGAGCCTTCTATCAGACCAAGCACCTGCGCGGTGGCCGCGCCCTGCTCGAGTGTTTCGGCGGTTTCGGGCAGGTCGTAGCGGGCGCGAAGGCGCGCGGCTACGGCCGCCCACTTGCGCGCCGACTCGGGGGCGGCCACGCGCGGATGCACGGGCGGCAGCGCCAGCAGCCCGGCCACGTCGGCAAACAGCCCGGCCAGCGGCAGCGCGGCGCGGCCGAGGGCGGTCGGCGCGTAGGCCACGGTGTCGGCGGCATTGTCGAGGTGCTGCGTCAGCCAGCCTTGCGCGGCCAGCACCCGCAACGCCACGTTGAGGTAGCCCTCGTTGGCAGCAAACTCCCGCGTGAGGTCGGCCAGCGGCAGGGGTGGCCCGCCGTCGGGCAGGGCCAGTAGGCGGGCCAACACGCCGCGCTCGTGCAGGGTGTAAGCCACGGGGGCCGTCACCAGCCCATCGAGATGGCGGAAGATGGTGGCGCGCAGCTCGGCCGGACGGGCCGCAGGCCGGGCAGCCGGAGCCGCAGAGGGAGAGACGGGGCTGGACATCGGGTGATGGCGGCGGCGGTGGGATGAGGTGAAGGGGCCGCCGAAAACAAAGGTGGCAACGAAGCGCTTACCGGGCGGCTTATCCTCCGGCGGCTACATTGGTTCGGCCACCGGCTGCCCACCCGTGGCGGCATCCCGGCCGCGCAGGCGGGCACGGATTTTCTCGCGCAGCCCCACCACGTCTTCCCGCGCCGTGATGCGCGCCCACGCCTGCGTCTGGCCCAGGCGGCGCACCACGTATTCGAGCACCAACGGCAGCAGCAGGCCCACCACCGTGCTCGCCAGCACCCCCCGGATGCCGAGGCGCACGAGCAGCACCGCCACCAGCCGCTTGGTCAGCTTTTCGGCCAGGACGCGCCGCACCTGCGTTTTGAGGTGCTCGGCCACCGGGCCAACGTGGCCGGCCTTCACTTCGTCGCGCACCACGTCGTCGGCGGTGGCCAGGGCGAGGCGCGCGATGCGGAGCAGCCGGAAGGCGCCCACTTGCGCTACGTCGGCGGACGTGCGGGTGGCGCGGCGCAGGGTGTGGAAGAGGGTGGAGGTGTCCACAGGGATGGAGATTGTGGAGGGAATGGGGGGATTTTGAGGATTAAGCGGTCAGCCACAAGGTCTGTGGTAGCTGCCTGCTTATTCAATAGTCGTCCGACTGCTGGGCGTGCTCGGACGACTGCGGCGCGGCCTCGTCCGACCACGCCCAGTGGTCGGACGAGTTTCCGCAAAATACCGCAAACCGTGTGGTCAGCGGCTTAATTGCGTACTCCTGGCGGGGCGGACGTGGCGCGAAGCTAGAGTATGAAGGGTAGGGGGATTGTGAGGACGGGTAGCGTAATGCCGGCGGGGCGGACGAGCCGCGAAGCTAAACGCATTCGGTGGCCGGACGGGTGCGCGGCGGCAACTTTGTGCTCTGGTAACAGGTTTCCCGATTATGTCTTTCGTCGCCGATTCGTTGACCGTCCCGTACTGCCCCAGCCTCACCGAGTACCGCCGCCGCCGCGCGCGGGTGGTCAATATCGGCGACGTGCCGCTCGGCGGCAACCACCCCATCCGGGTGCAGAGTATGACCACCGTCGATACAATGGACACGCTGGGGTCGGTGGAGGAAACCCTGCGGATGGTGGCGGCTGGGTGCGAGTACGTCCGCATTACGGCGCCGAGCATCAAGGAGGCGCAAAACCTCGCCGAAATCAGAAAAGAGCTACGCCGGCGCGGCTGCACGGTGCCGCTTATCGCCGACATCCACTTCACGCCCAACGCCGCCGAGCTGGCGGCGCGGCTGGTCGAGAAGGTGCGCGTTAACCCCGGCAACTACGTCGATAAAAAGAAATTCGAGACCATCGAGTACACCGACGCCGCGTACGCCGCCGAAATAGACCGTATCCGCGAGCGCTTTCGGCCGCTCATCAAAATCTGTAAGGAATACGGCACGGCGATGCGCATCGGCACCAATCACGGCTCGCTCTCCGACCGCATCCTGAGCCGCTACGGCGACACGCCACTCGGAATGGTGGAGTCGGCACTCGAATTTCTCCGCATCTGCGAGGATGAGGGCTACTACGACGTAGTGCTCTCGATGAAGGCTTCCAATACGCAGGTGATGGTGCAGGCGTACCGCCTGCTCGTGCAGCAGCTCGACGTGCAGCGGATGCAGCCCTACCCGCTGCACCTCGGCGTAACCGAAGCCGGCGAGGCCGAAGACGGCCGCATCAAGAGCGCCGTCGGCATCGGCGCCCTCCTCGAAGACGGCCTCGGCGACACCGTCCGCGTGAGCCTCACCGAGCCGCCCGAAGCCGAAGCGCCCGTAGCTCGCGCCCTCGTGGACCGCTATACCAATCGGGCAAGCGAAGCCACACCAATCAAAAAACTCCCCTCCCCGGATGGGGAGGGGTGCCCCGAAGGGGCGGGGTGGGGCGATACGGCGGTTGGGCAACGCGGCTATGCAACGCGGCAGAGCCACGATGGCCCAACCGCCGTGGTCGCCCCACCCCCAGCCCCTCCCCAGCCGGGGAGGGGAGCTTTATTTACCTATAATCCTTTTCAGTACCACCGCCGCCCCACCCGCGAAGTGCTCAACCTCGGCGGCCACAACGTGCCGCGCGTGGTGGCCGACTTCCACCGCTGGCCCGGCCCGCTCGGCTACGACGATTTGCGCGCCGCCGGGCACCTCTACTCGGCGTTCCTCGACAAATTTCAGATGAACGACCAGGGCGCCGATTATCTGTATTCGGGCCAGACGCCGGTGCCGTTTATGCTCCCCAACGGCCTCAAAGAGCTGGTCGATTTTGATGCCTGGGTCGATGCCGGGCGCCGCCCCGACCATTACCCGGTACTTACGCCCGCCCAATACGCCGCCTCCGTGGCCGATGCGCGCCACCCGGCGGCCAATTTCGTGTTTCAGGAGCTGAACACGCTCACGCCCGACACCCTGACTGCCCTGAAAGCCGACCGTACGGTCGTCGTCATTCTGCATACCATCAACGCCCACGCGATGGCCGAATTGCGCCGCGCGTTCATCGAGCTGCTGGCGGCCGGAGTTGATTGCCCGGTCATCATCAATCGCCAATACGCCGCGCAGACCATCGAAACCACGCAGCTCCACGCCGCCACCGACGTAGGCGGCCTACTGCTCGATGGCTTCGGCGACGGCGTGGTGCTCTCCACCGAAAAGCTTCCCGCCTTTGCCGACAAGCCCGCCGCCGCCCAAATGCTCGCCGAGCTGAACGTCCTCAGTTTCGGCATCCTGCAGGCCGCGCGCACCCGGATGAGCAAAACCGAGTACATCTCGTGCCCCTCGTGCGGCCGGACGCTGTTTGATTTGCCCGAAACCACCGCGATGATTCGCCGCCGCACCGACCACCTCAAAGGCGTCAAAATCGGGATTATGGGCTGCATCGTGAACGGCCCCGGCGAGATGGCCGACGCCGATTACGGCTACGTGGGCGTGGGTAAGGATAAAATTGCCCTCTACCGGGGCCAGACCGTAGTCAAAAAAGCCGTCCACGCCGATAAAGCCGTCGATGAACTGATCGAGTTGATTCGGGAAGATGGCAACTGGACGGAACCCGTCGTGCTAGAATCACTCGACGCACGTTAATTTTCTGCAATTTGTAAATGAAGGATTTTTTCAGCCTCGGCGAAATCTTTGGTTATTGGTTCCGCAAGCCGGACCCCAACCGGCACACCAATTTCAATCTCCGCACGATGCACACCATCAATAAAATCTCGATGGTGATGTTTTTGGCAGGAGTGATTTTTTTCGTCGTCAAATTACTGACGCGGTAGGCGTTGGGCAATTTTCGTAGGGACGGGCCTTGTGCCCGCCCGCGCCCCGTGTCCGGCGGCGCGGGCGGGCACAAGGCCCGTCTCTACGGTAGTGGACGTAAACAGCACAGTATCAATTATGACCCTCGCCGATTATTGCGATTATTGCCTCGCCAAGCCCGGCACTACTCAGGAAGAGCCGTTTGGCCCCGGCGTACTGGTGTTCAAGGTAATGGGCAAAATGTTCGCCCTCACCGACCCCGAAGCGTTTGTGAGCGTCAACCTCAAATGCGACCCCGAAACCGCCGCCGACCTGCGCGAGCGCTACGCCTACGTGCTGCCCGGCTATCATATGAGCAAGGCGCATTGGAACACCGTCGAGATCGGTACCGGCGTGAGCGACGCCCAGCTTCGGGCGTGGACCGATGCCAGCTACGAGCTGGTGCGCGCCTCGCTGCCGAAAAAAGTGCAACGCGAGCTGAACACGTAGCGGCACAAGACCAGACGGCTCGAGGTCGCTGTTTTTGTAAATATACCGTGATGCAAATCACCCCTCCGGCCCTTCGCGCCATTTCTCCACCAATTCGCCCAGTTTGCGGTACACGAATGTCTGGGCCTGCTCGCGCAGCTTTTCGCCGGTTCCTTTGAACACTTGGCGGTATTCGTACGCTTGCGCCTTGAATAAAATCGTCACGAACACCGTCCCCACGGGTTTGTCTTCTGATTCGCTCGCGCCGGGGCCGCAGAGGCCCGTGATGGCCACGCACACATCGGCGGCGGGCAGGGTGCGGCGCAGGCCGCGCGCCATTTCGTTGGTAGTCTGCTGACTTTCGGCGCTGAACTGGTCGAGCGTGGCTTTTTTGACGCCCAGCAGCTTCTGCTTCGCGTCAGGGTGGTACGTCACTACCGAGCCGAGCAGCACGTTGCTCACGCCTTGCGCGGCCACCAGCCCTGCGGCCAGCAGGCCGGCGGTGCAGCTCTCGGCGAAGGCGAGCGTGAGCTTGTGCTGCAGAAACTGCTTGACGAGGGCGTCGAGGTCGGGGGTTTTTGGAGGCGTCATCGGCAGAAGCCTACGCACGCGGCGCGGCTTCGGATGCGTACGCGGCTGCACAGGCCCGGCGCCAGTCGGCCCACGCCGCCGCCGCAATGCCGATGAACACGGCGTAGAGCCAGGCGTAAGCCCACAAGCCCTTGTAGGCATAGAGGCCGACGTACAGCACATCCACCAGCACCCACAGCGCCCAGTTGTCCACGACGCGGCGCGCGAGGAGCTGGTTGGCGACTACGCTCACCGTGGTCAGAAACACATCGAGGTGGGGCGCGGCGGCGTCGGTGCGGCGAGCCAGCACGGTGCCGATGCCGGCCGTGGCGACGGCCGTCAGGGCCGTGAGGGCGGCCCACTCGCGGGCCGTGAGGTAGCGCAGCGGCACGTCGCGGGTGGGGCGCCGCCAGCTCCACCAGCCGTAGAGACCCTGCGCGAGAAACAAGCCTTGCAGGGCGGCATCGGCGTAGAGTTTCTGGTCGCGGAAGAGCCACGCGGCCAGCACGGCGCCCACCAGGCCCACGGGCCACGTAAGCCACGAGCGGCGCCAGGCCAGCACCACGGCGCCGAGGTTGGCGGCCACGCCGGCGAGTTCGAGGGAGGAGGGGAGCGTCATCGGGGCGATGAAAGTACGCGCTCCACGACCGCCACCGCGTACGCCTCGCGGTCGGCGGGGGCGCCGGAAATCACCTCGTAGGGGCGACCCACGGTAGTGAGCCAGTATTTCAGGCGCTCGAAAAACCACTCATGGGTGGCAAGGTCGGGGCGGTCGCGGGTGCCGTCGGGCACCCACGGCAGGTCGGGCG
>ERZ1066124.1012-NODE-1012-length-9777-cov-7.136495_pt1 | contig 9777 bp, 6 predicted proteins | sample MGYA00382771_ERZ1066124 | MGnify/ENA primary metagenome ERZ1066124 (study PRJEB33369, sample SAMEA5778354) | biofilm metagenome | biome: Industrial cooling water; feature: Water cooling tower basin; material: Biofilm | place: United Arab Emirates | collected... | reverse complement strand
CTCTACCCCGGCCACTGCCCCTCAAGCCGCTCCAATAATCCGCAACTTGGGTTATCTAATGTCGCACGTCAACACGCGCTCGCCTTCCAGAAAACCCTCCAGCCGGTCGCCAATCGCAATCGGCCCGACACCCTCCGGCGTCCCCGTAAAAATCAAATCGCCCTTTTTCAGCAGAATGAACCGCGAGATGTAGCTCACGATGTCGTCGAAGGAGTGAATCATCAGTCCCGAATTGCCGCGCTGCTTTTCTACGCCGTTCTGCGTGAGCGAGAAGGAGATGTTCCGCAGGTCGGCGAACTCCGAAACCGGTTTCCACACGCGCCCCACCGGCGCCGAGCCGTTGAAGCCTTTGGCGAGCGTCCAGGGCAAGCCTTTGGCTTTGGCGTGGCCTTGCAGGTCGCGGGCGGTGAAGTCGATGCCCAGCCCGATGGCGTCGTAGTAGCGCCCGGCAAATGGCGGTTCGATGCTCTTGCCTTCCTTGCAAATCCGCAGCACCAACTCAATCTCGAAATGGATGTCCTGGCTGAACTCAGGAAAATAAAACGGCGCGTCGTTGAGCAGCAGCGCGGTTTCGGGCTTGTCGAAGATGACCGGCGTGGTGGGCGTCTCGTTGTGCAGCTCGGCGATGTGGGCCGCGTAGTTGCGGCCGATGGCAAGGATTTTCACGGCCGCAAAAGTACGGGCCGGGGCCGGGGGCAACTTGTCGGGGCCGGTCGCAACGCCGCCCGGCCCGCGCGCGTACCCTGTGCCGCCCGCCGCCCCAACAGGGCAGCTACTGGCGCCATTGTTGCCCCACGGCGCTCATTTTTGGGGCGGAATCTGCTTCTCCTCTTCCCCTACTAACCCCCAACCCCCCTATTTCAGATGCTGAAACGCATTCTTTCCGCCGCCACGCTTAGTCTGTTGATGGCCTGCGCCACCGTGCCGATTACGGGGCGCCGCCAACTCGCGCTCGTGCCCGATTCGGAAATGCAGACGATGGCGGCCACCCAGTACCGGGAAGTACTCGCCACGAATCGCCTGTCGTCCAACGCTGCGGCCACGCAGCAGGTCAAATCGGTCGGGCAGCGCATCCAGCGCGCCGTCGAGCAGTATATGGCACAACAGAATCTCTCCGACCAACTCGAAGGCTACCAGTGGGAGTTCAACCTGATTGAGTCCAAAGAAGTCAATGCCTGGTGTATGCCGGGCGGCAAGGTGGCCGTCTATACGGGCATTCTGCCGGTGATGAAGGACGAAGCCGGGATGGCCGTCGTGATGGGCCACGAGGTTGCCCACGCTATCGCGAAGCACTCGTCGGAGCGCGCCTCGCAGGCAATGGTGGCGCAAGGTTTGGGCGGCAGTCTGCAGGCGCTGGCGGGCCAGAACCCGAGCACTGCCCAAAACATCTTCCTCGGCGCGGTGGGTGTCGGTACGCAACTCAAAATGTTGTCGTTCGGCCGCAACCAGGAGTCGGAAGCCGACCGCCTAGGCCTCATCTTTATGGCAATGGCCGGCTACGACCCGCGCACCGCGCCCGGCTTCTGGGAGCGGATGGCCGCGCAGAGCCAGGGCGCGCCGCCCGAGTTCCTCTCGACGCACCCCTCCGACCAAACCCGCATCGCCGACATCAACGCCCGGATGCCCGAGGCGCTGAGCTACTACAAAAAGTAGCGAACGAAGCCGGTCGGCGCGTGTAGCCCGCGCGCCGACCGGCTTCGTTCGTTTTCGCGCCTCATTTGGTTATGTTGACTTTCATCGTTCGTCGCCTGTGGCAGGCCGCGCCGCGCCGAGTGGCGTCGGGGCTGCTGCTGAGCGGCTTGCTGAGCGCGTGCTCCTCGCCGAAGGGCGTCGAGCAAGGCTCGGCGGCACCCGCCGAAGCCGCTGCCCAACGGCCCACGCTGCCCGCCGCGCCCGGTGCCGAGGCGGCCGCTGCCCCGGCGCCCGCCGCCGCACCCGAAGTGATCACCACCCGCATCGGCGAGTGGCAGACGCAGCTCAAGGAGATGAGCTACGATGTTAAGCCCGAGCGCTTGCTCCAGCAGTTCATCCGCGAGTTCAACGACGGCACCGTCGTGGACCGCGTGATGGTGGCGCCCGCCCAGGACGGCCCGCGCACCAAGCCCACGTTTTACCTCGTGGGGATGGGCCAGCTCAATGGCAAATTCCGGGCAATGGCCCTGCCCCTCGACCAGAACGCCGACAACGGCGGCCTCTACCTGCCCGCCACCGCCCCGCGCTATATCGCCGAGGGTACCAACTGCGTGATGTGCTACTTCCGCTTCACGCGCGGCAAAGTGACCGGCGTTGATTGCTCCGAAGCCAGCACCGGCACCGTAGAGCGCCAGTGCGAATACCGCACGGAGAAAGGCAACGGGTTTTTTGCGAAACGATAGACCGACGGTGGTCGCCTTGATCTGATGTACAAGAACCGGCGCCGTAGCTTTGGCTATATGGCGCACCGGGTTTGCCGAGATTGGATGAGGTGGTTGCCGACCCGGCTACCGGTCCTGCTGCTGGCCTGGCCGGCCGCCGCCGCCCCCTGGACCCGCGACGGCGCCCTGAGCCAGCATCAGGTCAAGCAGATCGTGGCCGATAGCCACGGCTTCCGGTGGCTGGCGACCGACGAGGGCGTCTTCCGCTACGACGGCTACGAAACCACGCCCCTGGCCGAGCTGGTGCGGCGCGGCGCCCGGCTGCCACTCGATTTGGTATCGGCCCTGGCCTTCGACGGCGCCGGCCGCCTCTGGATTGGGGCGGCCAGTGGCCTCTACTGTTTCGATGCGCGCGGCACCCTGCGCCACTACCGTCTGCCGCTGCGCCCCGGCGAGACGGCCAGCGTGGGGGCCTTGTGGTGGCACCCGCGCGCCCGCCGCCTGTGGGTAGGCTACGGCGAGGGCGGCCTGACCGTGCTGGACCCGGCCCGCCCGCTGTCGCCCAACCACACCCGGCGCACTGCCCAACTACCCAGTAACGTCTATTTCTTTCTGACCGAAGCGCCGGCCGACCCTAGCGCCGCCCCTAGCGCCGCTCCTAGCGCCGCATCTAGCGCCGACGTGTGGGCCACCGCCGCCGGGCGCTACGTGTACGCCTTTACGCCCACCGGCCGGCTGCGGCGCCAGTGGCGTGCGCCCACTTACCTGGTGCCGCTGCCGGGCAGCCGGCCGCTGCGGTTCTACTCGTCGCACGCGCTCTACGCGGCCGATTCGGGTGGGCGCTTTCGGGAGCTGGACCGCTGGCTGGCCGATTCGGCGGGGCCGAGCCGGCGGTTTCGGCCCTGGCTCTCCGACACGGCCCGCGAGTGGCTCGTGGCCGGCCGCCGGGTGGTGCTGCGCGGCGGCGCCGGGCCGGGGTGGCGCGCCACGGTGACGCTCACCGACGGCGGCCTGCCCCCCGACCGCGACGATACCCGCCTGCTCCACGACCCCGCCGGGTGCTGGTGGGGCTTCGCGGTGGGCTGGCGCGGCTGTTACAAGCAGCGGGCGGTGCAGCCGCTGGTCGAGACGCTGCGCCGCGCCGGGGGGCGGCCGCTGCCCAGCACCCGCGCGCTGGTGCGCCTGCCCGATGGCCGTTTGCTGGTCAGTACCTACCAGGGCAATTGGGCGCAGGCGGCTGATTCGGCCCTGGCCCCGCTGCGCCCGCTGCCCCTGCGCCGCCGGGGTGGCCCGGCCGGCGAGCCGGTGCTGTTCGGGGCGCACCCCCGGCCCGACGGCCGCCTGTGGGTCGCCGACGAAACCGCCGGCTTCGGCCTGCTCGACCCCGCCACCGGCACCGTGACGTTCGGCGGGCGGGCGGGGCTGTCGGCGCGGGGGCTGCTGGCCGATGCCCGGCGCGGCCGGTTGTGGGGCGCCTCCATCGGGGGGCTGTTCGTGTTGCGCGGCGACTCGGTGCGGCGCTACGCCGACCACCGCGCCACCTTTCCGCTGCACCGGCTCTACGTCACGGGGCTGGCCCTCGACCCCGACCCCGCCGCCGATGGCCTGTGGGTGGCGACACCGGCCGGCCTCTACTACCTGTGGCCCGCCACGGGGCGGCTGCGCCATTTTGGGGTTGAACCTTCGGCCGCCGCCCGCCGCCTGCCCACCGATGCGCTGCTGTGCCTGGCGCCCGCCGGGCCGGGCCGGGTGTGGGTCGGCACCCGCGACCAGGGCCTGCTGCTCGTGGACCGCCGCCGGGGCCTTGTGCGGCAGGTGAGCAGCGCCGCCGGTTTGCCCAGCCGCACCGTGGCCACGCTGCAACCGGCCCCCGGCGGCCTGCTGTGGGTCGGCACCTACGGCGGGTTGGTGCGCTTTCAGCCCGCCGCCGGCCACCTCACGGTGCTGGCCGAAGCCGAGGGCTTGACCGATACCGAACTCAATCGCAACGCCCTGCTGCTCGAACCCGCCGCCTCCGGTGCCCTGCTGCTGGGGGGCGTGGGCGGGGTGTACCGCCTGGCCCCGCCACGGCTGCGCGCCGCCGCCGCCGGGCCACCGCTGCGGGTGCTGCTGGCCAGTGTGGCCCGCCCCTCGGCCGATGGCCTGGGGCTGGTGGCCCACGCCCTGCGCCCCGATTCGGTGCCGGCGCTGGTGCTGCCGCCCGGCGGCGCCGCCGAACTGCGCCTCACCCTGAGCGATGTCTTTCAGCCCGAACTGGCGCGCTTTACGCACCAACTCTTCGCGGCCGACGGCACCGGCCGGGCCGTGGGGCCGGCCTTCACCTCCGAACACCGCCTGCTGCTGCGCGGCCTGGCACCCGGCGCCTACGAGCTACGGATTCAGGGGCTGACCGCCGCCGACCGCCGCGCCGCCAACACCCTGCGCCTGCCCCTGACGGTGCGGCCCGCCTGGTGGCAGCGGCCGGGCGTGTGGGTGCTGGCCCTGGCCCTGGTGGCGGCCGGGGCGTGGGGCGTGGGCCGCCTGCGCCTGGCCCGCGCCCTGCGCGAAGAGCGCCTCCGCACCCGCATCGCCACCGATCTCCACGACGAAGTAGGTGCCCTGATGACCCGCGTCACGATGCAGGCCCAACTGCTGCGCGCCGATGCGGCCCTGCCCGCCGCCACCGCCACCGGCCTCGACCGGCTGCTGACCAATGCCCGCGCCGCCGCCCAGACGATGCGCGATGTGGTCTGGACCATCGATGCCGGCGCCGATACCGTGGGCGCCCTCCTCGACCGGATGCGCGAACACCTGGCCCAGACCACCACCCCCACCGGCCTGCTGACCGAGCTGCACACCCACGGCCTCGCCGAACACGCCCGCCTGAGCGCCGAAACCCGGCAGGCACTGCTGCTGATCTTCAAGGAAGCCGTGACCAACGTGGTGCGCCACGCGCCGGCCGCCACCCGCCTCACGGTGCGCCTGGCCCAGCACGGCCGCCAACTGGTGCTGCGTGTCGCCAACGATGGGCCGGTGGTGCCGGCGCCCACCCAGCCCGCCGGCATCGGGCTGCGCGGGATGCGCCAGCGGGCCGCCGGCATCGGTGCCACGCTGCGGGCCGGGCCGGCGCCCGGCGGCGGGTGGGCGGTGGAGGTGGCCGCCTGACAGGTGGAGCCAGCAGCGGTTTTGTGCCGCCGAACGGCGTAGAGACGCATATATGCGTCTCCGGCGGTTGCGCGCCTCCGGCGGTTAAGCCACGGCGGTCAGGCGCCCCTGTGCAGCGGAGACGCATATATGCGTCTCTACAACTGCCCGCGCGCCGCGCGCGTCAGCAACTCCGAGCGCGAGTTGATTTGCAGCTTGCGGTAGATGTTGCGCACGTGGGTGCGGGCCGTGGCGTGGGCCAGGTGCAGGCGCTCGGCTACCTGCTTGTCGCTGAGGCCGTCCACGAGGGCTTGCAGCACGTCGCGCTCGCGCTCCGACAGCACTTCGGGGCGCGTCTGGGGCGTGGGCTTGAAGTGCTGCAACACCCGCCGCGCCACCGCCCGGCTGAAATAGGCGCCCCCCTGCGAGACCTCCACGATGGCCTCGCGGTACTGTTCGAGCGGCGCGTTTTTCAGCACGTAGCCGCTGGCGCCATTGCAGAGCGCCTGATAGATGCGGTCGGTATCGTCGAAAACGGTCTGGATGATGACATCGGTCTGCGGAAACCGCGCCCGCAGCGTGGTGAGCAGGTCGAGGCCGCTCATACCGGGCAAACCCAGGTCGAGGAGCGCGATTTGGGGCGGGTGCGCCACGGCCAGTTCGCGCAGCAGCTCTTCGGCGGAGGCGGCCACCACCGTCAGGCGCATATCGGGCTGCTGCCCGAAGTATTGCGTGAGCAAGGCCCGCACTTCGGGGTCGTCTTCGACGAGGGCAAGGGTGAGCGGAGCCATCAGGTAGTCAGTAGTCGGTAGACCGTAGTCCGTAGTCAGACTGATAATCAGCCTCCTGGCGGCAAATACTAGTGTGCTGCTTCTACCGCAGTACCTAGCGAAGCACACCGTAGCTGATTCTGCCCGCAAAGCACGGCCACCGGGCCGCGTAGGGCCGCATCTGGGGCGTACCGCATTTGCGGTAGGGTGGGGGCTTTGGGGGGGGGGCGCCAACCACCGGGTGCCCCGCCCGTGCTACCTATCTGGGGGGGAGGGGGTACGAAAGTGTAGCAACGCCTGTGCTACCTATCCGGGGGGGAGGGGGGGCAAAAGTGTAGCAACGCCCGTGCTACCTATTCGGGGGGGAGGGGGGGCAAAAGTGTAGCAACGGCGTAGGGGTAGGGAGCCCAACCCCCCGCCCGCCCCGACCTTTGGGGGGCCGGGGCGGGGGCTCCGGTGCTGTCTTGCGGTACGAATGGATATGCTGGGCCTCCAAGCGTGCCTCTACCCGGCCAACAGCCCCTACTTAAAACTCCCTCTGTCTTCGGTCTTCTTTTAATTAATGGCGACTACTTTCCAGCAAGCCAAAGAAAAATTCGCGGCCACCTACGGCGCGGCGGCCTCTTTTGATTGTTTCCTGCCCGTGCATCTCAGCACGGGCACCAAAACCTCCCTGCGCCGGGCCAACGGCGAACCCAACGAACAGTACTACAAGTGGGAATTGCTCTACGCGATGGTGTACTCGGGCCTGTTTGCCGCCGACTACATCGGCACCGAAGTGCAGTTCCCCAAAGGCAACGGCCAGCCCATTAAGCTCGACGCGGCCGTGTTCGATAGCGCCGAGTGGCGCACCCGCTACCACGCCTGGCATACCACCAAAAATCAGGATGCGCTGGACTGGCTGCGCGCCCATCTGCTGGTGGCCGTCGAAATCAAAGACGAAGGCGATAAAGACGTGGAGGCCGTCTGGAACCAGCAGCTCAAACCCTACCTCAAAGAGAGCGAACGGGCGTTCTCGCTCGGTGTGCTCTACGACCGGGCGGCGCTGCGGCTCTTCCGCAAGCACAACGGGAAGTTCGTGCGGTTCAGCGATGAGTATAACCTCAAAGGCGACGACAGCACCACCAAAGAACTCTCGCTCCACCTGCCTGACCCCTACGCCAACCTGTTGCCGTTTGATAAGCTGGCGACCTGGACGAGTGGCACCAAAAAGGACCGCTCCAAGCGCGGCATTCAGGACCTGGACGTGATTTCGGGCCTGCAATCGGTGCAGATCAACACGGCGATGTCGGCCATTCTGCGGGCGATGGACCAGAAGGGGCTCGTCAACCAGAAGGGCTACGAATTGCTGATTCAGATGCTGGCGCTCAAAATCTTCGATGAGAAGCGCAACGAAGCCAACCCCAAGCGATTCCTCGATTTCTACCTCACCGACGACGAGGCCGCCTACAAAAGCCTCAGCGATAAACGCATCAAACCTTTCCTGGAACGGGTGCGCCAACTCCGCGAAGACGCCGAAGGCACCTACTACCGCATCCTGAAAGAAAATCCGTTTTCGCCCAAAAACGAAAACCACGTGGCCGTGCTCACCACGGTGGTGCGCCAGTTTCAGGATTATTCGTTCGTGCGTTCCTACAAGACCGACCTCTACCAATTGGTCTTCCACCGCTTCGCTACGCAGTTTGCCAAAGACCAGAACGCGCAGTTCGTGACGCCGCTGCCGCTCATCGATTTTCTGGTGCGCATCGTGAACCCACGCAACGGCGAAACCGTGATCGACCCCACCGTCGGGATTGCCGATTTCCTGTCGGTCTCCTACGTCAACTCCAACTCGCGCCTCGACGACAAAAACGTCTTCGGCTTCGACATCGACGAGCAGATGGTGATGCTCGCCACGCTCAATATGCTGCTTAACGGCGACGGCAACGCCACCATCGAAGCCCGGCCGGGCTATGGGTCGCTGCTCACCAAATTCGACCACACGGGCGGCTTGATGGACCTGGACCCCGAGCTAAACGCCGAGGGGAATTGGGATGAGCACGCCGGCGACAAGCGCCTCAAAAAATTCGACGTGGTGCTCACCAACCCGCCCTTCGGCGACGACCGCGCCTTCGAGCCCAAAACCGCCCGCGACCGCGAGGTGATCGGCCTCTACGAACTCTGGCACCGCGCCCGCACCGGCGAGCGCATCGACCTGGGGGTGGTGTTCCTCGAAAACGCCTACCGCATCCTCAAACCCGGCGGGCGGCTGGGCATCGTGCTCTCCAACTCCATCGCCAGTATCGACCGCTGGCAGCAGGTGCGGCAGTGGCTGCTGGAACGGATGCGGCTGGTGGCCATCTTCGACCTGCCGGCCAATGTGTTCGCCGAAACGGGCGTTAATACGTCCGTTATCGTGGCCTACAAGCCCCGCACCGACGCCGAACTCGCCGCCCTGCGCGCCGACAACTACCGCGTCTTCTTCCGCGACATCCAGCGCGTGGGCTACGAGGTGCGCACCTCCAAACGCGTTAAGTCATTCGTGAACCAGTACCGGGTGGACTACGCCACTTTCGATGTGGAGATCGACGCCGAGGGCCGCCCCCTGCTCGATGAGGAGTTCAGCCAGACCGTCGAAGACTTCCGCGACTGGTGCCTCGGCCAGGAACTGGCCCTGCAAACCGGCTTCATCGCCCCGCGCTAACCCCTCAGCAATAGTTTACTGATGCGTTACGTCACGGTGCCGACGGAAATTACCGTCGAGGAGATTGCGGCCAAAAATTATTCGTTCTCGCCGGTTCAATATCAGCGGGCCATCATTCCGAACCCGCGCGTGGTGCCCGTCAGTGCGTTCCTGACGCGCGCGCTCACCAGCCGCGACCTCGGCGTTGAGGTGGGCTCGGTGGCTTACATTCCGCAATCGCCGGTGCGGTTTATTCGGACCAAAGCCTTGCAGGCGCACAGCTTTCTGCCTGACCTGACCCCCGAAACGGCCCTGCCCGTCAACCCACGGGCGTTTGTGCAACAAAACCTGCGGGCCGGCGATGTCTTGATTTCCAAAGACAGCAACATCGGCGAGGCTGTCATACTTGACGAAGACCTGCCCGGGTTTATGACCTCCGGCGCGCTCTACCGCCTACCGCTGGGGCCGCGCAAGCTGTACTTGCTGGCGTTTATCAAGCACGACCTCTTTCGGGAGCAACTGGACCTGCTGGTGCCGGCGGGCGCTACCATCCGCCACGCGAAAACCCTGTTTCTGGATTGCCTGATTCCGCTGCCGCCCCCCGATCAGGAAGCGGAGGTAGTGGCCTACGTCGAAGCCCTCACGGCGGCCGTCATCGCCAAAGAGACCGAAATCCGCCGCAAGCACGCCGCCATTCTCGATGCCATTGATACAGAACTGCGCGCCAATCAAGGCCCGGCGAAATTCGTGTATGAGTTTCCGGGGGTGCAGGAACTGGAAGCCAATGGGCGGTTGGATGCTGGTCGCTATACAGAGCGATTCAAAAGATTGGACTTCCTAATTCGCAACTATCGACACGGGTACAAGA
>ERZ1066124.1011-NODE-1011-length-9783-cov-8.532072_pt1 | contig 9783 bp, 8 predicted proteins | sample MGYA00382771_ERZ1066124 | MGnify/ENA primary metagenome ERZ1066124 (study PRJEB33369, sample SAMEA5778354) | biofilm metagenome | biome: Industrial cooling water; feature: Water cooling tower basin; material: Biofilm | place: United Arab Emirates | collected... | reverse complement strand
CCTCCACGCGCAAGGCGAGTTCGCGGAGGAATTGATGGTCGAAAACCCCGGCTCCAACTTCAACGACCGCGTGCGCCTCTCGCTCGAAAAATCGGAGACGATGTATCCGTTTATGAACGGTAACCAGGTCTTCAAGCACGCCGTCACGCGCTTCCCGCAAGTCATTCAGGAAGCCCTCGACGCCAACCAGATGCAGGCGGCGGATATCGACCTGCTGATTCCGCACCAAGCCAATCTCCGCATCACGCAGTACGTGCAGCAGAAGATGGGCCTGGGTGCCGACAAAGTGTTTTCCAACATCGAAAAATACGGCAACACCACCGCCGCGTCGGTGCCCATCGCGCTAAGTGAGGCGATGGCCGAAGGCCGCATCAAGGAAGGTGATCTGGTGTGTTTGGCGGCGTTTGGCTCAGGCTTCACGTGGGCGTCGGCGCTGGTTCGTTTTTAATGAGGAATGAGGGATGAGGAATGAGGAATGCACATACACGGTAGCAATTCCTCATTCCTCATTCCTCATCCCTCATTCCACTTATGGCTACTTTCACTGAGGAGAATTACCTCAAAGCCATCTACAAGCTCGCCGAGCGCAGCGGTAAGCCCGACGTGAGCACGACGGCCCTCGCCGACGCGCTCGACACGCGCGCGGCCTCGGTGACGGAAATGCTGCGGCGCCTTGCCGACAAAGGCGCCGTGCGCTACGAAAAATATCGCGGGGCGAGCCTTACGGACGTCGGCCGCTCCGTGGCGGTGCTCACCATCCGGCGACACCGGCTGTGGGAGGTGTTTCTGGTCGATAAGCTCGGGTTTTCGTGGGATGAAGTACACGAAGTAGCCGAAGAGATGGAGCACCTGACTTCCCCCCTGCTGCTCGAACGCCTCGACGCTTTCCTCGGCCACCCCGTCGTAGACCCCCACGGCGACCCCATCCCGTCGGCCGATGGGCGGGTGCGGCCCCGCCCCGCCGCCCAGCGTCCGCTGGCCGCCGTCCAGCCCGGCCCCGCGCGCCTCTGCGTCACGGGCCTGCTCGACACGGGTACCGCCTTTTTGCAGCACCTCGACCGCCTCGGCCTGCGCCCCGGCACCACCCTGATGGTGGTCGAGCGCCTCGAATACGATGGCACCGTGCGCGTCCGCCGTGCCGGCGATGTGGCAGAGACCGTGGTTTCGCGTGAGACGGCCGAGCAGGTATTGGTGCAGTAGGCATACCTCGGAGTAGTTACCTGCCACACGTAGGGGCGGGCCGTTGGGGTAGGGGCCCGCCCCTACGGTGATGTGCGTTAGCCCCCGTCTATACCTTACATTTACCCGTGCTATGGACTCCCTATTTGCCTCCGTGCCCGTGTGGGCTATTTTTTTCGGCGTAGCAGTGGTGCTGCTCGCGCTCGAAATGCTTTCCCTGACCTTCGATTTGCTATGGCTCGGCCTCGGCGCGCTGGCCGGGGCGTTGGTGGCGTGGCTGGCGCCGGGCGCCCCCGCGTGGGTGCCGGTGCTGGTGAGCGTGGCCACTGCGCTGGTGCTGCTGGTGTTCGGCCGCCGCTGGGCGCGCAAGCAGCGCGAGCGCAACCGCTACATCCCGGAAGCCGATGCACTCGTCGGCCGCGAGGCCGAAGTGGTCCGCGCCATCCGGCCACCCCAGCTCGGCCTCATCAAAGCCGGCAACGAAACGTGGAGCGCCACCGCCGCCCACACCCTCGACGCGGGTCAGCGAGTGCTCATCAAAAGCCGGTCAGCCACCGTCGTGACGGTGGAGATTGCGTGATGTGAGGATGTGAAGATGTGAGAAGTGATGATGTGATCAAGTCGCAGCAGTCTCACCCACTACCTCCCTCATACCACCAGCATCCCCGAAATACCTCCAATCCCCTAAAATCCCCGATCCTGTGTCCTACTTCGTCATCGGTCTTCTAGTGCTCGCCATCATCGTAGTATTGGTGAGCGTCAAAGTGGTGCAGCAGCAGCGCGTGGGCGTGCTGGAGCGCCTCGGCAAGTTCGACCGCTTGCTGCATCCGGGCCTCAACATCGTGCTGCCGTTCGCCGAATACGTGCGGACCTACCACGACCTGCGGATTCAGCAGACGGGCGTGCCGCCGCAATCGGTCATCACCAAAGACAACGCGCAGGTCATCATCGATACCATCATCTTCTATCAGGTGATCAACCCGGAGCAGGCCACGTACGGCATCTCCGACCTGGTGCAGGGCGTCCGCAACATCTCCACGGCGTCGATGCGGCAAATCATCGGCAATCTGGAGCTCGACGAGGCGCTGAGCGGGCGCGAGCGCATCTCCACCGAAATCCGCCTCACCCTCGACGAAGCGACCGAAAAATGGGGCGTCCGCATCGAGCGCGTGGAAGTGGTGGACATCAAGCCGCCCACCGACATTCAGGAGGCAATGGACAAGCAGATGAAGGCCGAGCGCACCCGCCGCGCCGTCATTCTGGAAGCCGAAGCCGCCAAGCAGGATATGATTCTGCGCGCCGAAGGCGACAAGCAATCCAAAGTGCTCCGCGCCGAGGGCGACCGCGCCGCCGCCGAGCTGAGCGCCCTCGGCCAGGCCGCCGCCATCCGCTCCGTGGCTGAGGCCGAAAAAGCCCGCGTCGAGATGCTCCGCGCCGCCGGCCTGACGCCGGAGGTGCTCACCTACAAATCGTTCGAGGCGCTGCAGGAGCTGGCGAAAGGCCCGGCCAACAAGATTTTCCTGCCGACGGCGGCCGTGGAGACGATGGGCAGCATCGGCGCGCTTGGGGAGATGCTGGGGGCGAAGAAATAAATTTAATAATGATAACTCCACAGTTCATAGCGCGGAATTCGCGATTTTTCGAGAACTTGCTAGAACGGCGTTTTCTAGCGGATCTCGGCAGGTATTTGGTGCTATTACCAGACACAAGGCTACTGAACGTCGCACGCTCAGAAATAGACGCCTTCGGGTATGATTTGGTGCTTACAGTTGGAACAAGGAGCGTCCATATACAGATGAAGACTCGCTCCAATGAGCCACCGAGCAATGGTTACTCAATAGCAGAGAACTTATGGTCCTTACCGAATGCTTTCGTCGTCTGGATGCTTTATAACCCAGAGAAGCTAGAACCAACAAGTTACTATCTGTTAAATTGTGCTGACCAACCCAGCCACACCTTTCCATTCTCATTGCGAAACGGATTTCGGTCTGTTAAAATGAGGCAGGCACATAATCAAATGTTGACACTTGAACGAGTTGCCAGTCTGTTGGGACTCTCTTAATTAATCTAAACAGATGAAACTAACCGCCGTTTTCCAACAAGTACCCGAAGGCTACATTGCCTTCGTGGAAGAGCTACCCGGAGCCAACACCCAAGGCGCCACCCTCGATGAAGCGCGCGCCAATCTGACTGAGGCAGTCGAAATGGTGCTGGAGGCGAATCGGCTGCTGGCCGAAGAGCAGTTGGTCGGAATGAAAGTCATCCGCGAGCCTTTCAGGTTGGCCGCGTGAAGCGACTAGACCTGTTGCGCCATCTCGACCGCTGCGGGTGCGAGTTGTTGCGTGAAGGCGGCAGTCATACGCTATACGTCAACCGGGCGCGACAAAAGTCAAGCGCTATACCTCGTCACCGCGAGATAAACGAAATGCTCGCCCGTAAAATCTGCCGCGACTTGGAAATTCCACTGCCGTAACTCCGGGCACGCAACGAAACTCTGCCCGTCGCGTCTTATCTCTGCTCTTCCCTTACCGGTTATCTGCTCCGCCGAACCGTCAGCCACTGTTGACTTCCGATGGAACAGTTACTCAAACTCAATTCGCTGACTGCGGGGCTAGTGGTCGGCGCGCACGGCCTGCCGGTCTTGCGGTACGAACTCGAAAACGGCGGCAGCGTGCTGCACGTCGAATGGCAGGCCGGTCCGCCGCTCGAAGACGTGAAACTCGGCTTTCAGGCGCTCATCGAGCTGTTGCGCGTGCATCGGTGCCCCATCATTCTTTCCGATTCCAACGGCGGCAGCGGCGATTGGTCTGACCTGATCCCGTGGGTGCGCTACGAGTTTTTGCCGCCCGCCATCGCGTGCGGCGTCCGGTGCCTGGCCGACGTGCTGCCGCTCGACCCGGCCAACTCTTTTTCAGTCTATCAGTGGCGCGAACAGACGAAGGGGCTGCTCATTCACGGCGTGTTCAACAATCTGAAGACCGCTCGGGAATGGATCGTGAATGAATTGCGCCCGAGCGCATTAGTGTGATTATGTGCCGCCTTTTTTGTAGCAGCTCTCCTGAAAATTCTGTTTATCTGCAGCCAAAACAAGCAGCGAAGCCTGACGGCCGAGCGCGTGTTTGATGGTTTCGAGGGCCATCAGGCCCGTTCGGCCGGGACTGAGCCGGGCGCCCGGATTCGGGTTACGGCCGGGCATTTGGGGTGGGCCGACATCATTTTCGTGATGGAAAAGCGCCATCTGGAGCGACTGAAAGCGAAATTCGCTGATGCTTGCCTCGGCAAGCGCATCGTTTGTTTGCACGTGCCGGACGATTTCGCGGTGATGGATGAAGCACTCATCAAGCGTCTGTGGGAGCTCGTGCCGGGTCATTTACGGGAAACGTAACGGCTGGCTACGCGGGCCGAACGTGCCCGAGTCAGCCCGACCTTTGCCTTCGTGATTTCTGCCGACACCATCGTAGCGCCCGCCACGGCGGCCGGCGCGGCCGGGCTGCACGTCATTCGTCTGAGCGGGCCAGACGCCATCGCCCACGCCGACGCGCTCTTCCGGGGCCGCCGCCCGTTGGCAAACGTGCCCGCCCGCACTCTCCACTACGGCCCCCTCACCGACGGCACCGACCGCGTGCTCGACGACGTGGTAGTAGCCGTTTTCCGCGCGCCCCACTCCTACACCCGCGAGGATGTGGTCGAAATCAGCACCCACGGTTCCGATTACATCGTGGGCGAAGTGCTGGCGGCGCTGGTGGCGCGCGGCGCCCGCCTGGCCGGACCGGGCGAGTTTACGCAACGGGCGTTTCTGAACGGGGCGCTCGATCTGGCGCAGGCCGAGGCCGTGGCCGACGTGATAGCCGCCGATTCGGCGCTGGCCCACCGGGTGGCGGTGCAGCAGCTGCGCGGCGGCGTGTCGGGCCAGCTCCGCGAGCTGCGGCAGGAGCTGATTGATTTTGCCGCACTGCTAGAGTTGGAGCTCGATTTTTCGGAGGAAGATGTCGAGTTTGCCAACCGCGCGGCCCTCACGGCGCTGCTGGTGCGGGTGCTGGGCGCCGTAGAAGAGTTGCGCGCCACCTTCGGGCTGGGCAACGCCATCAAAAACGGCGTCGTGACGGTGATCGCGGGCCGCCCAAACGCGGGCAAATCCACGCTCCTCAACGCGCTGGTCGGCGAAGAGCGGGCCATCGTGAGCGCCATCGCCGGCACCACCCGCGACCTCATCGAGGACGAAGTGACGCTCGGCGGCCTGCGCTTCCGGTTCGTGGACACGGCCGGTCTGCGCGAAACAACCGACGAAATCGAAGCCATCGGCGTGGCCCGCACCCGCACCCGCGCCGGGCAGGCCACCCTGCTGGTGTACGTGTACGACCTGACGACGGGAACTCTGACGGACGCCGAAACCGACGTGACGGCGCTGGTGGGTGAGCGGGAAATTCCGGTATTGCTGGTCGGCAACAAAGCCGATGTGGCGCGCATCGCCGACCCGCGAGCGCCAAGCGCGGCCGTAGCTAACCCGGCGCTCCCACCCACGGGGTCACTCGCGGTGCTCGTCGCGGGCGGGCGCCCCGCGCTGCATCTTCATCTTTCGGCCCACGCCGCCGCCGACATTCAGCGCCTGAAAGCCGCCCTGCTGGAAACGGCCCGCGTTGCCGGCCTCGATGCGTCGGGCACGGCGGCCATCATCACCAACGCCCGCCATCACGCGGCGCTGGGGCGCGCTGCCGAGGCACTGCGCGGGGTGCTCGCGGGGCTGCACACGGGCCTCGGCACCGAACTGGTAGCCTACGACCTGCGCGCCGCCCTCGCCGCCCTCGGCGAAATCACGGGCGACGTGACGCCGGATGATTTGCTGGGGTCTATCTTCGGCAGGTTCTGCATTGGGAAATAAAGCAGCGCGCTACTTCCACAGCTCCCCCCCCAACGCCCGCGCCAGCGTGTAATCGTGGCCGTAGATGTCGTCGCGGAAGTTGAGGTAGCCGTCGGCGTCGGCCCACGCCGTCAGGTAGAGCAGATACACCGGCAGCCGATGCTGGGGCCGGAGCGTGACCCACGTCGGTTTTCCGGTGGCGATGGTAGCCCGGAGCTTTTCGCTCGTCCATTCGGGCTGGTCGCTCAGCAGATACGTGGCCAGTCTGAAGGGGTCTTCCACGCGCACACAGCCGTGGCTGAAGCCGCGTTTCTCCTTCTCAAACAGGGCCTGGTACGGAGTGCCGTGGAGATAGACGTCGTTGTCGTTGGGGAAGATGAATTTGATCGGGCCGAGCGGGTTGTTGGTGCCCGGCAACTGCCGTACGCGGTAGGGCGCCAGATTGCCTTCGTGCAGGTTTTTCCAGTCTATTTTGTCGTACGCCACCACTTTATCGCCGCGCAGCACTTCCATATCCTCGCCTTTGAGGTAGTAGGGGTTGCGGGCTTGCGGCTTGCGAAGTTCTTTCACGACGATGCTCGTCGGCACGTTCCAGTACGGCGCCAGCACGACGTATTTGAGCACGTCGGCGAAAATCGGCGTCGATTTCTGCTTGTTGCCCACGATGACGCGCATCGACAGCTCGTCGCGCCCGCCCGGCCCTACGACGTGGAGCTGAAACGCCGGAATGTTGACCAGCACGTACCGGCTCGATTTCTTGCGCGGCACCCACCGCCAGCGTTCCATATTGAGCCGAATGCGGCGGATGTCGGGCGCCAACGGCGCCCGCAGCGCCGCGATGGTGCCGGCGCCGATCACCCCGTCGGCTTTCAGGCCCCGCCGATTCTGAAACGCGGCGACCTGGCGCAGCAACGCCGAATCGTACACGGCCGGGTCGGCCGCCGTCGGCAGCGGGGCGGCAGCGGTCTCGCCACTGTCCGCTGCCAGCGCCAGCGCCACGGGCGGCGCGGTGGCTTCGGCTTCGGGTCGCATCTCCTCGACCGGAATTTCGCCGCGCACCACGGCCGCCAGCGCGGCTTCGGTCGCCAACCGGCGACGCAGCGCGGGGACGCGCACCGAGTCGCGGGCGCCGGGGCGCAACGAGCCACCCTTGCCCAGCACCGGCACCAGCGGCCAGCCGCCCTTCGCGGCCAGGGCGCGGTAGCCTTCCAGCGCCCGCCGCAGCCGGTCGTACTCGGGGTGGCGTGTGCCGAACGAGTAGGTACCGGCCGACGTGTCGCGCGCCGCGAGCGTGACCGCCAGCGAGCGCGCCAGGTGCGCGTACTGCCGCCGGTCCTGCCACTGCGCCGCCCCGTTGACGCGCGAGTTGACGGCGCCGAGCGCGTAGTCGCCGAGCAACAGGAAATACGTACCGGTCAGTTGCAGGTCCAGCGCCCGCTGCCGCCGGATTATGTCGAGCGTATCGGGCGTGGCCGCGATGGAATCGGCGGATAAGGTAGCAAGCTGCCGCTCCAGCGCGGCGATGCGGTAGCGGCCGGCGTCGAGGCCATCGGCCTCGGCTTTGCGCGCGCGCCCGAGCAGCTTGAAGGCTTGCGGCTTGGGCGTGTGCTGAGGCGTAAACCACCCCAATCGGCCGCCGCGCCCGGCGTAAAACTCCTGAGCGTCGCGGCGGTAGGGCCGAAGCAATCGGCGCGAGCCGAAAAACTCGCCGATGGTGGTGGTATCCAGGCGGCGGGTGGGCAGCGGGGGCGGCGCGGGTGGCGGCACCTCGGCGGCGGGCGTAGCGGGCTTGCTCGTCTGGGCGGCCTTTTCGGTGGGCGCCCGATCACAAGCGCCGAACGAAACGACCAGCGCGCAGGCGGCTAAAGCGGTGAACGGATGAATGGAAAACCGGTGCATAGAATTTCGACACGAAGGTCGGCAGCACGAATAATACCGAGTAAGGCACCGCCCGATGAATCAGGAGATTTATGGGGTCAACGGCGGCGTTCACCCGATAATCCACCTGACTCGGCCGTGGTTCGCTCAGCGGCAAGCGCCCGCCGCCGCATCTTTGCTGCCCCGATGCCTACGCCACCGCTTCCCCCCGACCCGCACTCCTTCGCCCGCCCCGCAGAGGCGGTCGTACGGCACCTGAGCCTGCTGCTGACGGTTGACTTCGCCCAGCGCCGCCTCCACGGCACGGCCACGCTCGACCTCGCCACCGCCCCCGACGCCCGCGAGGTCGTGCTCGACACGCGCGGCCTCCACATCGCCGCCGTCGCGCTCGACGCCCCCGACGGCCCGGCCACCGAGTTTTCGCTGGGCGAGGCCGTGCCGTTTCTGGGGCAGGCGCTCCGCATTGCCATCCGGCCCGACACGCGGCGGGTGGTCGTGCGCTACGCCACCGCCCCCGAGGGTGCCGATGCCTTGCAGTGGCTCCAGCCCGCGCAAACCGCCGGCCGCCGCGAGCCGCTGCTCTTCACGCAGTCGCAGGCCATTCTGGCGCGTACGTGGGTGCCGATTCAGGATTCACCCGGCATTCGTTTCACCTATGAGGCGCGTGTGACCGTGCCGCCGCACCTGCTGGCGCTGATGAGCGCCACCAACCCCACCGAACTACGGGCCGACGGCGTGTACGACTTCCGAATGCCGCAACCCATTCCGGCGTATTTGCTGGCGCTGGCCGTCGGCGACCTCGCGTTCCGGCCCACCGGGCCGCGCACGGGCGTCTATGCCGAGCCGGTGAGCCTCGAAGCCGCCGCCTGGGAGTTTGAAGACCTGGAAAAAATGGTCGAGGCCGCCGAGGCGCTCTACGGCCCCTACCGCTGGGAACGCTACGATTTGCTGCTACTGCCGCCGTCGTTTCCGTTCGGCGGGATGGAAAACCCGCGCCTTACGTTCGTGACGCCCACCATCGTCACCGGCGACCGCTCGCTCACCAGTCTCGTGGCGCACGAGCTGGCGCACTCGTGGTCGGGCAACCTCGTCACCAACGCCACCTGGAACGACTTCTGGCTCAACGAAGGCTACACTGTGTATTTCGAGCGGCGAATTATGGAGGCGCTCTACGGCGCTCCGTACGCCGAAATGCTCCAGCAGCTCGGCACCGATGGCCTCCACCACACCGTGGCCGCCCTCCCGCCCGACGATACCCGCCTCAAGCTCGACCTCGCCGGCCGCGACCCCGACGACGGCGTGACGGAGATTGCCTACGAAAAAGGCGAGCTGCTGCTGCTGGCCATCGAGCGCGGCGTGGGCCGCGCCCGGATGGACCGTTTCATCCGCGAGTATTTCGACGAGTTCGCCTTCCGCTCGATGGACACCGAATCGTGGCTCGCGCATGTGCGCCAGACGCTCGGCGCCGAGTTTCCGACCCTCGAAGCACAGGTGCCGTTTACCGACTGGATTTACCGCCCCGGCCTGCCCGCATCGGCGCCGAAAGTGCGGTCGGCGCGGTTTGCGGGCGTAGAGAAGCAGCTTTCCGAATGGCTCGGCGGGCACACCGCCGCCACCGCCCTCGTCACCACCGACTGGAGCTCGCACGAGTGGGTCCATTTCGTGCGCCTGCTGCCCGAAACGCTCTCCGCCGAATCGCTCGCCGACCTGGATGCGGCCTTCGGCTTCACCGATTCGGGCAACGCCGAAATTCTGGCGCAGTGGTTTCAGCACACCATTCGGGCCGAGTACACACCTGCCGCCGCCGCCCTCGAGCGCTTCCTGACCACCGTCGGCCGGCGCAAGTTTCTGGTGCCGCTCTACAAGGG
>ERZ1066124.1005-NODE-1005-length-9883-cov-6.953500_pt1 | contig 9883 bp, 10 predicted proteins | sample MGYA00382771_ERZ1066124 | MGnify/ENA primary metagenome ERZ1066124 (study PRJEB33369, sample SAMEA5778354) | biofilm metagenome | biome: Industrial cooling water; feature: Water cooling tower basin; material: Biofilm | place: United Arab Emirates | collected... | reverse complement strand
CGGGAGGGCCGTCAGCGAGCCGCCGCCTTTCACGATGGGGCGGATCGAGTCGGGCAAATCGTTCATCTCCCGCGCGATGGCGTCGGAGGCGTTGATTTTCGCGGCGCGCTCCAGCAGGCGGCTGTGGAGGTAGAACACGTCGCCGGGGTAGGCTTCGCGGCCGGGCGGCCGGCGCAGCAGCAGCGACACTTCGCGGTAGGCTACGGCCTGCTTCGAGAGGTCGTCATAGACCACCAACGCCGGGCGACCCGTGTCGCGGAAGAACTCGCCGATGGCTGCGCCCGTGAACGGGGCATAGAACTGGAGCGGCGCCGGGGCCGAAGCCGCCGCCGACACCACCACCGTGTAGGCCATTGCGCCGCCGCGTTCGAGGGCGTTCACGACCTGCGCCACCGTCGAGGCTTTCTGCCCGATGGCTACGTAGATGCAGAAAACCGGCTCGCCGCGCTCGTAAAACTCTTTTTGGTTGATGATGGCGTCAATCGCCACCGCCGATTTGCCGGTCTGGCGGTCGCCGATGATCAGCTCGCGCTGGCCGCGGCCAATCGGAATCATCGCGTCGATAGCCTTGATGCCGGTTTGCAGCGGCTCGTTCACCGGCTGGCGGTAGATGACGCCGGGCGCCTTGCGCTCCAGGGGCATCTCGTAGAGGTCGCCGCCGATGGGGCCTTTGCCGTCGATGGGCTGGCCGAGCGTATCGACCACGCGGCCCACCATTGCGTCGCCCACTTTGATGGAAGCGATGCGGTTGGTGCGCTTCACGGTCGCACCTTCGCGGATGTCGGAGTAGTCGCCGAGGAGTACGGCGCCGACGTTGTCTTCTTCGAGGTTGAGAACGAGGGCTTGCAGGCCGTTGTCAAATTCGAGCAGCTCGCCGGACTGGGCGCGCGAGAGGCCGTAAATGCGGGCTACACCGTCGCCGATTTGCAGCACGGTGCCAACTTCTTCGAGCTGCGCCTCGGTGCGGGAGTTGGAAAGCTGCTCCCGCAGAATGGCGGACACTTCGTCCGGACGTACTTCTGCCATTTTGATTAGGTGTTGGGTATTAGGTGTTGGGGGGTGGGTGTCGGGTTCAGGGGGCTTTGCAGCGGGGTAGGGCCAGGTTTTTCGTCAGGAAGCAGTTGGTGGAGAAGCACCTCCTAACACCAACCAGCTAACACTTAACACCTACCGCCCAACACCTAACACCACCAAACTACATCTTGGAAACGTAAGAAGAATCGGCAAACGACGTCCGCAGCCGTTGCAGGCGCGAAGCGACGGATCCATCAAACTGGCGGTCGCCGACGCGGAGCACGTAGCCGCCAATCAGCGCGGGGTTCACCGTCTCGACCAGCTCAATCTGCTTGCCGGTCTGCTCTTCGGCGAGGCGCTTGAACTCGGCGCGCTGCCCGGGCGTGAGCGTAGTGGCCGTGGTCAGGTGCGCCTGCTGGATGCCTTGCACGTCGCGGTATTGGCTCAGGAAGGCTTCGGCGACGCCGGCCAGCTCCTGGTCGCGGCCTTTTTGGGCCAGCAGCGTGAAGAAGCGCAGGCTCATCTCGCTCATCTTGCCCGTAAAAAGGCGCGAGATGATGGCGAGCTTCTTATCCGATTTGAGCACCGGCGAGGTGAGCATCAGCCGCAGCTCGCGGTTTTCGGACAGGGTGCGCGCCACGAGCCGCATATCGTCGGCGACGGCGGGCAGCGTTCCCTGCTCGCGCGCCAGATCGAGGAGCGATTTCGCGTAGCGCGCGGCGACTCTTGATTCGGTCATTCTGGGAGAGCTTCAAGCTATCGGCTGCAAGCTGCAAGCACTGGCCAAACGGGTTTGGGGCTTGCAGCTTACCGCTTGCAGCTAATTCAGTTTTACGTCTTTCAGGTACTCGCTCACCAGCGCTTGCTGGGCCGATTCGTCTTTCAGCTCGCGGCGGAGGAGCTTTTCGGCGATTTCCACCGACAGCGAGCCAGCGAGGTTCTTGATTTCGGCCACGGCGGCGCGGCGCTGCGTGTCGATTTCCTGACGCGCGGCGGCCAGTTGGCGGGCACCTTCTTCGGTGGCGCGCTGCTTGGCGGTTTCGATGAGCTGATTGCCGGCCACCTGGGCGTCGCGCAGCACACGGTCGCGCTCGGCGCGGGCTTCCTGCAACAGGGCTTCGTTCTGGCCTTGCAGCGCCTGCATTTCGAGGCGGGCGCGGTCGGCTTCGCGCAGGGCGTTCTCGATGCCCATCTCACGCTCGCGCAGGGCGCTCATAATCGGCTTCCACGCGAATTTGGACAGCAGAAACAGCACCAGCAGGAAAATGAGGAGCTGCCAGAAGATGAGGCCGAAGCCGGGGGTAACTAATTCCATTTCGGACGAAGAATTGGCGATTGGATAATGACGTCAGATGTTGCGTAGTGCGGCAGCGGGCAGCGCGTAGCCGGTGGCCGTGCGCTACCCGCTGCCGCCCAATTACAGCTTGGTAGCCACCAGCAGGCAGACCACCACCGCAAACAGCGCCAGACCTTCGATAAGAGCCGCGGCGATCAGCATCGCCGTCTGGATCTTACCCGAAGCCTCCGGCTGCCGGGCGATCCCCTCCATCGCGCTGCCACCGATGCGGCCGATGCCGAGGCCGGCGCCAAGCGCAACCAGACCCGCACCGATACCAGCACCCATAACCGCGAGACCTACCGAGTTCGCCACTTGCAACAACAGCGTGAGCAACGTCATAAAACTGAACGAAAAAGAAAAAAACGGACAAAATCGCCCCGCTCGTCGCGGCTCCGGGGCCGGACGCGCGGGGCGCGAAAAAACTTAGTGAGCGTGGGCGGGCGCCGTAGCGTCGTCGCCGCCGATCTGGTGGTCGTGGTCGTGGTGCTCTTCCACGGCGCCGCCGATGTACATCGCCGTCAGCAGCGTGAAGATGTAGGCTTGCAGCAGCGCCACGAACAGCTCCATAAAGTTCATAAAGATGCCGAAGGCCACCGTCACCGGCGACACCGCAACGCTCTTGAAGATGAAAATCAGGGAAATGAGGCTCAGGATGATGATGTGGCCCGCCGTGATGTTGGCGAACAGTCGAATCATCAGCGAAAACGGCTTGGTGAGGATGCCGATCAGCTCAACCGGCAGCATAATCGGGCGCAGCCAGAGCGGTACGCCGGGCGTCCAGAGGATGTGGCCCCAGTAATACTTGTTCGACGACGCGAGCGTGACGACCAGCGTCAGCACCGCCAGCACCAGCGTGACGGCGATGTTGCCGGTGAGGTTGGCGCCGCCCGGCATCAGGCCGAGCAGGTTGTTGAACCAGATGAAGAAGAAAATCGTGAGCAGATACGGCACGTAGCGCTCGTACTTCGGGCCGATGGCCTTCTTGGCTACTTCGTCGCGGATGTACACGATGAGCGGCTCGAAGAACGATTGGGCGCCGCGCGGTGCCTGGCCGTGGTTTTTCTTGTAAGCAGCAGCTACCGAGAAAAATACCGCCATCAGCAGTAATACGCTCAGCAGCAGCGAGGCGACGTTTTTGGTGATGGACAGGTCGGTGACGGGGGCGCCGCTTTCATCGATGAGGTGCTCGTGTTCGAGTTTGAGGCCGTCGTAGGATTGGCCGTGCGCCAGCTTGCTCGACGAAAAGACGCTCAGGCCCTTACCGGCGCGGTAGGCGATGACGGGCAGCGGCAGCGTGATGTGATTCCCGTGGTGCTCGTCGCCAATCGTGGCAAAGTGCCACTCGTGGGAATCGCCCACGTGATGCATAATTACTTCGCCGGGATTGAACGCCGTTTCGGCGGCGTACTCGCCCTCAACGGGCGCGGCGAATGTGGTGAGCGAGAAGACCGAGAGGAGAAGAATCAGTAAACGCTTCATTCAGAATCGCTTGGGCGATTCGCCGGATGCTGACCGATTGGAGAAGCCGCGCCCGGAGAGGTGCCATTGGAAAACGGCCGCAAGGTACGAACAACCGCCCTTATTTCCAGACCCGTGAAGCTAAAATAGAGTATGAAGAAGGTGATCACCAGCAGCCACACTTGGGGCGGATCGCGGAAAAGCACAATTCCCAAGAAAACGCCGCTCGTCAGCAGCCGCACCGTCACGGAGCCGAGGTAGGCGGTGACGGCCGAGTCGGGGTCGCGCCGCACGAGGCGCGTCGTCAGCGCGTAGGCCGCCGCCGTGATGCCCACCACGAACGCCAGCAACCCGCCAAACCACGGGTGCAGCCACGCGGGCGCCCACCGGCCCAGCGCCGCCGCGATAGTAATACAGACAAGCGAGAGGGCGAGGAGTTGGCGGTAGAAGGGCGACATTTCGCAAATGTCAGAATGTAACACCGAGTATCACTCGGCGCCGGCGGCTGGGCAGCGTAGCTGAGTGCAGCCCAACCGTAGCGCCTAACCGCCGTCGCCGAGTGATACTCAGCGTTACGGGTTCTTCGTCAGCCCCCGAATCACCTGAAACAGCGCGATGCCCAGCCCCAGCATCGACAGCCCAATCGTGTACCACGGCGTAGCGAGGTGGTAACGTGCGTCGAGCCATACTCCGGCATAGGTGAAGATGCCGATGATGAGCAGCACCTGAAACGCCAGACCGGCGTAGCGCATAAACGGGTTGACGGGGGAAGGTGCCATTGGAGACGAAGGAGTGAGGAAGCTGCCGAATGTACGGCAAATCGACCCGCCCGGCCACTATATTTGCCCACCTCTCCCCTTCTGCCTCATCCCGTTTTTGCAATGGAGCTGCCCCCCGTCTCGCTGGCCCCCTACCCGGAAGCTGAGAAAACCGCTTACCTCCGCGTGGTGGCGGCTCTGGCGGCGGCCGACGGGCAGCTCGCCGACGAAGAGCTACTGTTTCTGCAAGCCTTCTGCGAAGATTCGGAACTGACCGCCCGCGCCACGGCGCGGGTGCTGGCCCTGGCGCGCGGCGCCGCCGGCCACAGCCTCGCTGCCGACCTGAAAGCGTTGCAGATCAGTCCGCTGGCGTCCGGCCTGCTCCGCGATTTGCGCGCCCTCGCCGAAGCCGACGATACCGTGACGCCCGCCGAGGAAGAGTTGATCCGAACGGTGAGTGCGGCACTGGGCTTTGCGCCGCCCGCCCCCGACCGCCCCACGACGCTCCGCAGCTTCGTCCACGACGAGCTGGCCGAAAACTCGCGCCTGATCCGCGCGCTGAAAGAGCGGATGGAGGCGGCCGACGTCACGCCCGACGCGCTGACGGAGATGGGCCGCCAGATGACCGCCCTCACGCGCAACCAGCAGCGCATCACGGGCGCCGCGATGGACCGCGCCCACGCCGAAGCTCAGCGCCGCCTCGACGGAATGCTGCCGACCAGCAAGCCGCGCCGCCGCCCGACGCTGAGCACGGGCGCCATCCTGGCATCGCTGCTGGGCGCTAAGGAGTTGCCGGGCACCGGTGAGCCGTCGCCCGCGAAAGCCGCTCCGGTGGCGACTGAGGCGGCGCCGGTTAGTCTGGTGTGGCGGTTGTTGGCGCGGTTTAGTCGGGGTGGGGCACCGGCGGCGGGGTAGCAAACGCTCGCTCGGAGCTGGAGCTCCGGACGAGCGGCTGCTACCCCGCCGCCGGGGTGCCTGCCGGCTGGTTGCCCGATGGCGGCGGCGAATCGGTGGTGTTGGTGTCGCCGGGGCGCAGCTCGGCGCCGAGCGTGTTGGCGAAGGTGGCGCCCGAGCGGGCCACGATGCGCGTGATCTCGAAGTTGACGGCCTGCACTACGTCGAGGTACTCGGTGTACGATTCCGTGGCGATGAAATACTCGACGTACACCACTTTGGCCGCCGCCGTGAGCGAGTTGAAGCGCACGAGCGTTTCGTCGGTCACGGTGTTGGGTTGGGTGTTGATGAATGCCTCGATCCGCTGGATGATGTCTTCGAGCATCTCGGCGGTGGTATCGTAGGTGAACGTCAGGTCGAAGCGGACGCGGCGCGACGGGCGGCGCGAGAGGTTGTTGAGCGGCCGGTCGATCATCATCTTGTTCGGCAGCGTGACGTAGCTTTTTTCCGAGGTGCGGATGCGCGTCGAGCGGAAGCCGATTTTCTCGATGGTACCGGTCACGTCGCCGACCGTCACCAGCTCGCCCATCGTGAAGGGGCGGTCGAGGAAGATGGTGAACGAGGCGATGAGGTTTTCGACAGTTTCTTTCGACGCAAACGCCAGCGCCAGCCCGCCGATGCCGAGGCCCGCGATGAACGCGCGCACGTCGTAGTTGAAGACGGTATTGAGGATGACCATCGCCGCCACGAAAAACACCAGTACCCGCAGCGCGTCGCGCGAGAAGGTGATGAGCTGGTTGTCCATCTTCGTGATGTGTGCATCGGAGCGTTTGAGGAAGATGAGCGCGGCCAGATCGATGAGGCGCAGCACCACGGTAGCGGCCGTCCAGATCACGAAGAATTGCCAGGCGTGAAAGATGGCGAGTTTCAGCCACGGCTCCTTGCCACTGAGGTCGTCGGGGTCGAGCGGGTAGCTCAACACGTTGAACGCGAAGTAGATCGTGATGAACAACACCAGCCGGTCAACGGGCTTGACCAGCAGCGCGTGAAATTCCTCCTCCGAAACCTCCTTGAATTTCGTCTCGACCAGCCGGAACGCCAGCCGGTTGAGCAGGCGCGAGATGAGGCGCTTGAAGAGCAGCCCGGCCACAATGATGGCCGCGCAGATTAGGTATTGTTGGAGAGTGTTGCCGAAGAACGTGGTTTGCAGGCCGTCGTCGAAAGTCATAGGGAAAAATAGAGTGATGGGCGCCGATGCGGCGCCGAGAAGGCACCTAAGTACTTAGTGAGCAGAACCAAGTGATTATCTCTGCACGAGTGCTCATTACGTGGCGGTTGAAACGCCCTGGCTACACCAACTGCCGCAAGGCCACCTCAAACGAGCAGCGGGCGATGCCGGTTGGCTCGGCCGACAGCGCGCGGGTGCGCTCGAGGGCCGCGCGGATGGTCTGGCTGGTGTCGGCGAAGATGGCCTCGTCGGTGAGGGCGGCGCCGGGCTGCATCAGGTACGCGAAAACGCGCGCCATTCCGCAGTTGGCGATGAAATCGGGGATGCTGGCCACGCGCTGGTCGGCGTAGTCGGCGATGGGGCCGAAGAAGATTTGCGGGTCGGCGAAGGGCACGTTGGCGCCGGCGGCGATGACTTCGAGGCCTGCGCCGATGAGTTTCTCGAGCTGCTCTTGCGTGAGCAGGCGCGACGCGGCGGCCGGCACAAACACCTCGGCGCCGTGCTGCCACGCGCGGGCGGCCAGTTCGTCGGCACCCAGAAAGCCGGGTGTGTCGGGGTTGAGCGCGTTGCCGGCGCGGTTGGTGAGGAAACCGGCGACCTCCTCCATCGAAAACCCGTCGGTTGCCTCGCTCAGCACCCCGCCCACGCGGTCGAGGATGCCCACGATGCGGGCGCCTTGCTGGGCCAGGTAGTGGCCGGCTGCCGCCCCCACGTTGCCCCAGCCCTGCACCAGCACCCGCTTGCCGCGCACCGACGTGCCGGGCCACAGCGCGTAATAGTGCCGCACCGATTCGGCCACGCCGTAGCCGGTGATGAGGTCGGCGACAGTGAAGGCGCGCGCCGGGTCGGGCGTGAGCGCCGCCGTGTGTACGGGTAGCACTACGCCGCGCTGCAACTGCTCGATGCGCTGGGGGTTGGCGGCGTCGGTGGCGCCGAAGTGGCCGCGCGCGGTGCCCGCCTGCGGGTGCGGCAAACCGTATCCCTGGGTGATGGCGATGACGTCGTGAATCTCATCGACGTTGAGGTCGCCGCCGGTGCCGTAATAGTGGCTCAGCAGCGGCAGCACCGCCTTGAACCAGCGCCGCAGCACACCGTTTTTGCGCGGGTCGTGCGGGTCGAAGTTGATGCCCGACTTGGCGCCGCCGATGGGCGGCCCGGCCACCGTGAACTTCACTTCCATCGTTTTGGCCAGCGACTCCACTTCGCGGCGGTCGAGGCCTTTCCGCATCCGGGTGCCGCCGCCGGCCGAGCCGTTCCGCAGCGAGTTGATAACGACCCACCCGACGGCTTCGGTCTCGGGGTCGTGCCACTCGAAGGTGATTTCGGGGTGCTTCGCCTCGTAGGCGGCGAGCAAATCGGACAGGCTGGCGCCGGATTGGGACGGCGCCGACGCAATGGGAGCGGCGGTGAAGGTCATAGGCCGGCAAAGGTACCGCCGCTCCCGCGCGGCGCGCCTACCGGTCGGCGGGTGCCAGCCGGTGGGCCAGCTCGGCCACCAGCGCGCGCGTGGCCGCCAGCTCGGCCTCAAGCGACTCGACCCGCCGGGCCAGCGCCGCGTCGGTTGGCGCCGTCACGACGGCGTGGCGGCGCAGGATTTCGCGCGCTTCGATGTCGTCGGCCAACTCGCGCTTGGTCGGCACGGAGCCACGGCGCAACATTGGTTCGGTGCCCTCGAGCAGCCACGCGGGGCTGAGGTCGTCGAAGAGCGAGAGCAGGTGCATCAGGCGGCTCACCGGGTACGCGCCGCCGTCGATGATGGCGTCCAACTCCTGCCGCGAAAAGTCGCTCATCCGCGCCACGCCCGTGAGCGTGAGGCCGCGAAGCTGCATATACGTTTTGAGCCGTTGGCCGATGAGGCGGAGGTTGGGGGTCATTACTACGATGTACGGGATTACCGGCTCCACTCTACTTCAACACAATCTTATTGAGCGTGAGCGCCGTAGAGTTTTTAGCGGGCCGACTCACCGCCAGCAGCGTTCTGGCGTCGAGCCACGCCGTGAAATCCTTGATGTGGTTGACCGGCTGACCGGGTGCTACGTTCAGCCCGAGCGCCCGCGCCGGCGCGGCCTTGCCCGTGAGGGCCGAGTACGGGTGGTCGAACAGGTCTTGCGTCTTGCCCTTCGTTTCGAGCGTGACGAGATGCAACATCGAGCCGGCCACATGGGCACGGTAGCCGATGCCGCTGTAACCCTCTTTGGCGGGCGCCTGCTGATTCTTCCACAGGGCCGTGCGCCACGCGGGCTTGCCGAACTCGTTGTAGCCGAACAGCAGCAGCTCTTTGGCGAAGTGCGGGGCCGCTTCGCCTTCTTCCTCCTTGCGCTCCATCACCACGACAACTTGTTTCTCAGGCGTCAGCAGCACGTCGGAGAGGTAGGTGTCGGCCAGGCGGTCGGGGGCGGCGGCACCGGCAGCCTTAGCCGCAGCGGCCAGCTCGGCCAGGTACGCCTTGTCGAACCGGATTTCTTCGGCGTAACGGATATCGTTGGCCTGAAAGTCGAATTTGACGACTTTGAGGCTATAGTACTCGCCCGATTCTTCGTTCATACACACGGCGGCGGCGTAGAGGGCGCCATCCTGGTCGAAGCGGTAGGCCGTATCGAAGATGTACACCTTCTGCCCGCCGAACACGCCGCCCACGGGTACGCCCAGCACTTGTGCTTCCTCGCCTTTGAGCGGGTAGCGGCGCACGGTGAGCTTGATGCCGCCGTCGGTTTGCAGGCCCACGTAGCAGTCGCCGTTGTTGGCCACTCGCACCGTGGCCGACGCCGAGCCGCCCGCGCCGCGCAGATCGATCAGCGGCTCGTGCAGCGTCTTGAAGTGCTGGTCGGCCACGGTAGCTCTGATTTCAGTCAGTTGGCTTTGGCGGGCGCGCGTTTCGTACACCACCAGCTTGGTGCCGTCGTCGGAGCAGGAGCCGTAGAGCCGACGGCCTTTGGGGCCGGCCAGCAGCGCCTTGCGCTCCGAGCGCTGGCCGGAGGTGAGGTCGATGCGGAATCCCGCCATCAGTTGCTCGCCGGTGGCGGGGTCGGCGCGGTAAGTCAGCAGCGTGACGGCCTCGGCCGACGCTGCGAAGGCGTCGATGACTTCGCCGTCCTGCAAGGGCACGGCGCACGACCACCGGAGCTTGAGGTCGGCGGCGGCGTAACGCTCCACGGCATATTCCTGCGCCGAGCGGCGGGTCAGGAGCAGAAA
>ERZ1066124.1004-NODE-1004-length-9885-cov-26.285351_pt1 | contig 9885 bp, 9 predicted proteins | sample MGYA00382771_ERZ1066124 | MGnify/ENA primary metagenome ERZ1066124 (study PRJEB33369, sample SAMEA5778354) | biofilm metagenome | biome: Industrial cooling water; feature: Water cooling tower basin; material: Biofilm | place: United Arab Emirates | collected... | reverse complement strand
GCAATTGTGGAATGGGCATCCCTGCCCGTTCCAAACATAGGGCGGGCAAGGATGCCCACCCCACAAGACTAAACTATTAAATTCTATGCAAACTTTAAGGTATTGGTTCAGCACCTTTGTCTTGATAAGTCAACATAACCCTCATGAATTTATCGAGAATGTCATGTTAGCGATTGCGATGATAATGATAATCGCATCAATGATATTTCCAGCCCAAAAGCCATACATTGCATTAGGGTTAAGTTTTGCAATCGGGGGAGCAATGTCAATTTTAGTACGCCAAGCAACCACACCTTCACGTCGAGCTAGCGTCCTCAAAATCGGCGCCATCTTAATTCTCATCATCAGCCTATACGACTTTATCAATGTAATAAATAACACGTAGGTTGGGGAGCCACTGCGTTTACGTAGTACGCCGCAGGCGCAACCCAACATTTTAAATCTTCCAATATTTCCAGAATTTACGTCAAAACTCTTAAAAATTGCCTAAAAGTACTGCATAAGTTGTACCTAAGCAGAAATACTAATAAGTATAAGTTCAGTATTTGGCATAAATTAAGGTAACTAGCGATGAAGAAAAGGCATAATGTATTAAAAAAGCTTCTAATATCTACCTTTTTAGTACTCGCTACGACTCCAGCATCTGCACAACTCATACCAGATAACACTTTGGGTCAAGAAGCATCAACCGTTAACAATAGTACTTTAATCAAAGGTGGAAATGCTGATTTAGTTAATGGAGGCGCCCAGCGTGGCAGTAATTTATTCCATAGCTTTACAGAATTTAGTATAAATAATGGACAACGAGTATATTTTGCAAACCCGTCTGGAGTACAGAACATATTAACCCGCGTTACAGGTGGGAATGCCTCAAATATATTGGGAACGTTGGGTGTAGATGGCGCCGCAAATTTATTTATAATTAACCCCAACGGTATTTTATTTGGTCAAAATGCTAGTTTAGATATACAAGGGAGCTTTGTAGGCACAACCGCAAACGCAGTAAAGTTTGGAAACCAAGGTATATTTAGCGCGACAAACCCCGAAACGGCGCCTTTGTTAACTATTCAACCTTCAGCTTTGTTATTTAATCAACTTAATCAACAAGCAAGTATTACAAATAAATCACAAGCACCAGCAGGTATTAACCCTGTAGGTGAAAACGTTACGGGGTTACGAGTACCTGATGGTAAGAGTTTGTTGCTTGTCGGTGGAAATATAAATATAGATGGTAGTGCAGTTAGGGCGTATGGTGGGAATATTGAATTAGCAGGTTTAGTGGCGCCGGGAAATATAGGATTAAATATTGCAGGTGATAATCTTAGCTTAGTAATGCCTGATGTAAACAGAGCTAATGTATTACTGAGTAATGGCGCCGAGTTAAACGTGCGGGGTAGTAATGGCGGTAATATTAATATTTATGCCCGAAATCTAGATGCGACAGGAGAAAGTAAAATCCGTGCTGGCATAGATACACGGTTAGGAACACCCAGTAGTCAAGGTGGAAATATAGTTGTTAATGCTACAGGGACAATTTCTTTGAGTGATAAAAGTATTATTTCTAACACCTTGCGCGGAGATGCTTTTGGTCAATCAGGTAATGTTAATATTTCCACAGGCTCTTTAAACTTAAAAAATAACAGTTATATAGATGCTGCCACTTTTGGAAATGGCAATGCAGGAAGCGTAGTTATCCAAGCTAAAGATAATATTAACTTAATTCGCGATGGTGGTATTTTTAGTTCAGTTGAAACAGGCGCCGTGGGTAATGCAGGTAACATCCAGATTCAAACTAGTTCACTTTCATTGTTTGAGGGTGCAGAAATCAATACCAGAACTTATGGGCAGGGTAATGCAGGTAGTATCGATATCAATGCTGGTGATGCAATTACCTTAGATGGAAAAGGTAAAGATGTATTTAGCCGCATTATCAGCGGTATCAACCCCGAAAGTACAGGTAATACTGGCAATATTCAGCTAACAACAAATACTCTAAATTTAAGCAACGGTGCTTTTATTGCCAACTCAAGTATCGGCAAAGGCAACGCTGGTAATATTACTATCGATGCTCGTGATATTGCCTTAGATAGCCGAAGCTATGTAACTAGTTCTATATACAATCAAGCTGAAGGAAAAGCAGGAAATATCCAAGTTAACACCGAAACACTTTCATTGCGCGGTGGTTCTAGCCTATCTACAACTACTTCTGGAAAAGGTGATGCTGGCAATATTACAATAAATGCGCGCGATAGTATTAAGTTAGACGGTATCCTACCTTATGAGATGGACGGTATTTCGAGTTACGCACGTAGCAATATACAAAGTGATGTAATTGGTGGAGCTATTGGCAATGCTGGAAATATCAACCTTACTACAGGTTTTTTACAGCTAACTAATGGCGCCGAAATTAGTAGCGACACGAATGGGCAAGGTAATGCTGGTAATATTACAGTCAATGCGCGCGATGCAGTAACTCTTGATGGCTTTGGGAAAGTATTTACTGAGCAGTATGGAGAAATCAACTTATCTAGCAGCATTAGTAGCGATGTTGTTTTTAAGGGTATTGGTAAAGGAGGGGACATTAACATTAACGCACGGACACTAGTTCTCAAAAATACTGGTGAAATAAATGCTGATACTTATGGGCAAGGTGATGCAGGTAATATTTTTATTAAAGCATCAGAAGGTGTTTCCCTCAGCAACGAGAACAATATTGACTTTACGCAAATTAGCAGCTTTGTTAGCGATAAAGCTACTGGCAATGGTGGAACTATTAATATCGAAGCAGGCAACCTATCATTAGATAATGCCTCATTGTTTACTTCTACTTCCGGAAAAGGCAATGCTGGTAGTATCGTTATTAAAGTTAATGATTTGGTATCGTTGACTAATAACGGCAGATTTTCGACTAGTGTTCAGCAAAATGCTGTAGGTAATGGTGGTAATATTAACTTGACTGCCGCAGATTTTTTACTACTGCGAAATAACAGCAATATTACTACAACTGGCGGTTTTGATAATGAATCAGGTGGTGATGGTGGAAATATCAATATAAATACTCCCTTCATTGTTGCTGATAAAAATGAAAATAGTGATATTGCCGCAAACGCTTTTACAGGAAAAGGTGGTAATGTAAACATTAGAGCTAGAAATATTTTTGGTATTGAACCGCAATTTAAATCTACAAATCAAAGCGATATTACTGCTAGTTCCCAACTTGGTGTACAAGGAAATATTTCCATCGCCAAACCAAATTTTGATGCTACTCAAGCAATTACCGAACTTCCAAATAAAGTCGTTGATGCAAGTAGTCAAATAGGTCAAATTTGTCCACGTGGCGTCTATGCTAATCGTCAAGAGGGTCACTTTACCATTACCGGAGCAGGAAGTTTACCACCAAACCCACTTGAAATGCTTCCAGGTAAACAAACCCTTACTACACTTGCAACTTTAAATGAAAGTAAAATAGGCGCCCAAGTAAGAGAAAATAACTTAGATAAAGTTGAAATTACTGAAGCGCAAGGTTTGGTCAAAAACATTGATGGCAGTGTTGAACTTGTTGCTATGGCGCCGACAGTTACACCAAGAGCAAATGGCGCCGTAGCTAGTTGTCCTAGTTAGTAGTTAGTATGGTGGGCAGTGCCCACCCTACAATTATGAAAATTCAACGATTTACGGATGCGCGTCAATTTTATGAACGAGTTAAAGATTACTTGTTGCAACAAGAAGCTATGCATAATCTAAATTTAGGATATTGCAACCGACTTGTCCAGAGTCCTGACCATTACCAGGAGCAAAACTATCTCGCTATAGTTGAAAATAAAAGCGAAGTTATCGGAGTTATCATTCGTACTCCTCCTTTTGGTTTATTACTATCTGTAATGTCAACTATTGATGACGTTATGCCTTTAATAGTCGCTGATGTGCATGATTTTTATAAATCTTTGCCTGGAGTCAACGCACCAGTTAATGAGTCTAAAGCATTTGCTCAAGCTTGGTGTGATTATACAGGTAATAAATATAATTTGAAACTGGCAACCCGTATATTTCAACTTGAAAAAGTGCAGCAACAAAACTCAACCCCAGGAGATTTGCGTCTTGCCACAGTTAAAGAAAAAGAGCTACTCAAAAGATGGTACGAAGAATTTTGCCAGGAAGCATTAGATGAAATAAACGTTCCTTCTGACACATGGGTTGAAAGGCAATTGAGCCAAAATAATGCCTATTTTTGGTACAATCAAGTTCCCGTTTCAATGGCTTGTCGTACCCACTCTACGCCCAATGGTATTGTAATTAGTATGGTTTATACTCCACCAGAATATCGGCGCCAAGGTTATGCTTCTAACTGTGTTGCTGCTTTAAGTCAAGAATTACTTAATCAAGGTTATAAGTACTGCTATTTATTTGCTGATTTAGCTAATTCCACTTCTAATCATATTTATCAAGAAATTGGTTATCAACCTATTGGTGATTGGCAAGAATATAGTTTTGTTGAATAATTAACTAGTTATACGGTTTTTATATGAAGATGCACTTTATTAATCTTTGTTATATTTTTAAGTTTACCATGTACATACATCTTTTAATCCCCCCAACCCCCCTTAATAAGGGGGGCTTAGAGCGCTTTTATTTCCCCTTATTAAAGGAGGCTTTAAATCTTGTTCCCCCCTTATTAAGTTAGGGGGGATTTATTCAAAATTCTAATTCCAGCCTTGCATTTCTACTAATTCGATACATAATTTATTGATTTGTTCTACATCGGGTCGGTGTGGTAAAGTTGAGACTTGATAGACTTTATCCATTTCTGCTACTAAATCTTCTGCCATTTTCATTACTTCTTCATAGCTATATTTACCTTGCAATATTGCTCTTAAATCTTCACTATCACCTGCGTCTCTTCTATCTACAGTAATTTCTTCTGACCGTAATATTTCTAGACCACTACGTAATAAACGTATACAGTGCATTCCATGTTTTAGGTCAAAACCAGATTTGCGCTCCATTTCGGCACGGTCTGGGTTACGATTTTCTTGCCATGATAAATAAGCTTTCCATTCACGTAGGGCAACTTGATAACTTTGGCTTCTTTGTAATAGTCGAATAAAGTCTTTGCGGCTGTTTGTGAATTTCTGAGTTGTTTCTAATGTATCATCAGGTAAAGTGTATTGTTTCAAAACGCCTTTAAAGTCTATATCGGCTGTTAAAAGTTTATATAATTGCTCTGATTCTTCTAAAAATTCTATTTTACCACGTATTATTAAATACAAGTATTCTAAAAATGCGTTAAGTTCTTCTTTTGATAATGGTTCTTCGCTTTCTATTTTGAAGTCGCTGGGAAGTGGTTTGCTTTTGGGTGGGTTCAATAACCATTTGCGGTGACTTTCCATTTTCTTTATTTGGGCAAATGCATATCCTGAGTAAGTATGTTTGACTTTCTTGCTCAAAAATAGCTTTCTGTGTTTGATTAAGTGTTGCCCTACTTCTGTTATATATGGGTATTGCTTGAGCCATAATAACTCTAGTACATTGGGATTGGCGCCCGATAGTAACTGAATAATTTTCCGCAATTCATAAATAACAGTATCTTTGTTTCCATCTAAAAACGGAAATATTCCGGGTTCTGTGTCCCAACCGTTTTCTTTTTGCTCAACAGTGCTAAACCCTAAATAATATTTTTTTGCCGCTATAAATACGCCTCGATAATCCAAATCTGAGTCAGGACGGTTTAATCCATAACCGTGACTTCCAGCCAAGCCAATAAATATACTACGTTTTTCTACTTCGATACGCTTCATAATACATATATTACACTATACCACACTACAATTATATAAAAAAAATCCGAGCAAGCCTAAATAAAAGCTGCTCAGACGGTTTGGTGCTGTTCTGTGTCATATATAAATACACCCCTAATCACAACAATTACGCCAACTTTTCAAAAATAATTTAAAATATTTTTAGAAAAAGTTTATTGACATTGCCTCGACTGCAAAATAATATGAGAGATTGTCTGTCTAATTCCCGCTCGGAACAGGTAGACATGATAAAAGCTGGCTACAAATTAGTCTATTTGATTAACGGCGCCAGCTACCTGTACGGCAATACATAGGACAATTTCATGACTTACGCAATTATAGAAACTGGTGGCAAGCAGGTGCGTGTTGAGCCAGGTCGTTTTTACGATATCGAACTGCTTACTGCTCAACCTGATGACAAAGTTAGTATTAACGCGGTTTTATTAGTACAACACGATGGTAATGTGACTGTAGGACAGCCTACTGTTGAAGGCGCCGTTGTCGAAGGCACTGTGATGCGGCATTTTCGTGACCGCAAAGTGCTTGTCTATAAAATGAAGCCTAAGAAGAAAACCCGTAAAAAACGCGGTCACCGTCAGGAAGTTACTCGTCTGATGATTGATTCGATTAGTATGAATGGGTCGGTATTAGCAGCAGCACAAGCACAAGCTGCTCCAGTAGAAGAAGCTTCAACTGATGCTGTTACCGAAACCGAGGCGCCTGTTGCAGAATAATTAAAGAGAGATAATACAGAAAAAAAGAGGACATCATGGCTAGTAAGAAAGGTACTGGTAGTACTCGGAACGGACGCGACTCTAATGCCCAGCGACTAGGTGTAAAACGCTTCGGTGGTCAAACTGTGCGCGCAGGCAATATTTTAGTTCGTCAGCGTGGTACAAAATTTCACCCTGGTAACAATGTAGGTATCGGTAGTGATGATACTTTATTTGCCTTAATTGATGGCGTTGTCACATTCGAGAGAAAAGGCAAAACCCGCAAGAAAGTCAGCATTTATCCTGCTGTAGCAGAGGGCTGTTCTGCTTAAACGTAGAGTGCGTGAAAAGTAAAAGTAAGGTGGGCAGTGCCCACCCTACAATATGAATCGATTAATAAATACACCCATCGCTAAACCCGTCATGGCGATGAAAAATAAGACTGCAAACGTGTCTATATAACGAAACCCAGCCATTTGAAAGTCTATTCGCACCAAAATGGTAGCAGATGCGACAAGTAAGGAATCGAGAAATAATCTAAACCAGGAAATCATCAAAAATAGCGCAAATGCACCCAAAACTGAAATGCCGAAAGTACGGGTGTTAGATTTAAATATAAAATTCGAGTAAAAATTAATCTTTGTCCAAGGAGTCGCTAGGGCGCCGATGACTAAAGTGATTATAGGTATAATTGCAAACCAAGCAACGGGGGGTAGACGCTCTTGTGACATTACCCAACCTAGAGAACAGTAGGTAAGTAACGCTAACGTCAGGGAAACCCACGGAATTCTTTTAATGACTGACATCATAATAATTATCCAATCGGTTAGGGCTACTATTCAATTATCGACCCTAATTCGCGTCCAGAATATACACGATTCGGTAAAATAGCAAAAATTTTATTATAAAGTAGTTAAATATTTTCTTAAACATTTGTAAACTGTTAGCAGCTAAGTAACGCGAGTTACATCTTTTAAGGGATATGATGAAACAGCTTGTTATCGCCGAGCGCGTATGTTTAACGGGTCATATACTGTCTAAAGCTTTTGGGCTAGCAGGCATTTTGCTGGTTATACCACACGCCGAGAAGATTTTGAATTTTGGCGACGTTGGTCAAACAGCTATGCAACTGAGCATGGCTAATGGCGGCGTAGTTGATATTATTTTTGGTACTGTAGCTGTCTCGATTTTTGCATTTAGAACTTTGGGATGGCAAACTTGGCTTTCATTCATGGTGCCAGCAGTATTGATATCAGTCAGCAGTGAGTTACTGGGAACGGGAACTGGGTTTCCTTTCGGTGACTATCATTATTTGAATGGTTTGGGCTACAAAATTGCTGAACTTGTGCCCTTTACGATTCCTCTGTCGTGGTTCTATGTGGGATTATCAGCCTATCTTGTTGCCCGTGCAGGGTTGGGAGTTGCCAAAAATCCAACTATTCTACGCCAAGTTGGCGCCGTATTATTGGGAGCAGTGCTATTTACAAGCTGGGACTTCGCACTGGAACCAGCTATGAGTCAAACATCGCTACCGTTTTGGTTTTGGGATCAAGCGGGAGCATTTTATGGAACTCCCTACCAAAATTATGCAGGTTGGTTTGGTACTAGCACAGTGTTTATGACAGTCGCAGCACTGTTATGGCGTAATAATCCTGTAAAATTAGAGCCTAAGCAACTCAACGTTCCAATGATAGTTTACTTGAGTAACTATGCTTTTGCCGCTGGACTTAGCTTAGGTGCAGGATTTATTGTTCCTGTATCGTTAGGTTTTATTACAGGAGTTATACCAGCAGTACTACTGTGGTGGAAAGCTGTTACACAAGACGAAACACCATCTGCTGCAACCGAAGTCACTAAAGTTGCTACCGCTGTCGGCGCCAAATAATAAGTAAGGTGGGCACTGCCCACCGTACAACTATACTTATAACTTCCTCATCAATGCCCAATTTTTTACCAATAGTAAGTGCTGTTGCGCTTTTATTGCTGTTGATTCAATTACCAGCGTTTGCTATTCTACTATCGCGTTTACTTAAAGGTCCCCGTCGTACCCCTCCTTTGGCGCCACAAAAACCCACCCTAGATATTTTGGGTAGCGTTAGCGTGGTAGTCCCTACACTTAATGAAGCTGAACGTATTAGTCCACTACTTGCTGGTTTAAGTCGGCAAAGTTATGAACTTAGAGAAGTTATTGTAGTTGATAGTAATTCAAAGGATGGAACTCCTGAGCTAGTTAAAGCTGTGCAAAAACTAGACCCTAGGTTTCGCGTAATGACAGATGACCCTTTACCTACTGGTTGGGTTGGTCGTCCGTGGGCATTACATAGCGGTTGGCAGCAAACATCTAATTCTAGTACTTGGTTTCTGGGTATGGACGCTGATACACAACCCCATCCTGGTTTAATTGCTAGTTTAGTTCACACTGCTGTGAAAAGTGAGTATGACTTAATATCACTTTCACCCCAATTTATTCTTAAGTATCCTGGTGAATGTTGGTTACAACCAGCATTATTAATGACATTACTTTATCGCTTTGACCCTGCTGGAATCACAACAGACCAGCCAGAGCGAGTTATGGCAAATGGACAGTGTTTTTTGTGTCGTCGAGCAGTATTAGAAGCAGTCAGTGGTTATACTAGCTCGCGAAGTTCTTTTTGTGACGATGTGACTTTAGCACGTCATATTGCTGCTTCTGGTTTCAAAGTTGGTTTTATGGATGGCGCCAAAGTTTTGAAGGTGCGAATGTATGAAGGCGCCGTTGAAACATGGAATGAATGGGGTCGTAGTCTTGACCTTAAAGATGCTTCAAACCGCGCGCAAACTTGGGGTGATATTTGGTTACTTGCTTCCGTACAAGGTTTACCAATTTTGATTCTTCCTTTACTTCTCGCTTTAGTTACATTATTTGGTAGAGGCGCCTCCCGTTTCTGTTACATCCAAAATAACTTAATCGAAAATTATCCAATTACACTTTTGCTGTTATTGAATTTATTGTTGATACTAATTAGATTTGGAATGCTGTTTGCGATAGCACCTTCATATGACCGCAGCCAAGCAAAAGGAAATTGGTTATTTTGGTTATCACCTTTTGCTGACCCTTTGGCAGTCTTACGCATAATTCTATCAGCCTTACAAAAACCAAAAAAATGGCGTGGAAGAAGTTATGAGTGCTGAGTGTTGAGTTATGAGTGCTGAGTGCTGAGTGCTGAGAAGTGAAATTAGAAAAAGTACAAATTGTCATTCTGAGCGTAGCGAAGAATCTTTAAATCTTTAATTTTTGAGAAGTTATAGAGATGCTTCACTGCGTTCAGCATGACATTATATTACTCATAACTCAGCACTCAGCACTCAGCACTCAGCACTCAGCACTCAGCACTCAG
>ERZ1066124.1003-NODE-1003-length-9901-cov-14.301036_pt1 | contig 9901 bp, 8 predicted proteins | sample MGYA00382771_ERZ1066124 | MGnify/ENA primary metagenome ERZ1066124 (study PRJEB33369, sample SAMEA5778354) | biofilm metagenome | biome: Industrial cooling water; feature: Water cooling tower basin; material: Biofilm | place: United Arab Emirates | collected... | reverse complement strand
ATGTCGAGAGCTTTGAGATAATAATCGCGTGCTTGCTCGTATTCTCGCACTTCTTCGGCAACGCTTCCCAACTGGTGGTAAGTGCTAGCAGAATCATATTTAGCACCAAATTCGATTTTAATGTCGAGAGCTTTTTGATAATAATCGCGCGCTTGCTCGTATTCTCGCACTTCTTGGGCAACGATTCCCAAATTGTGGTAATTGCGAGCAGATTCATATTTAGCACCAAATTCGATCAAAATGTCGAGAGCTTTGAGATAATAATCGCGCGCTTGCTCGTATTCTCGCACTAGTTGGGCAACCCTTCCCAACTGGTGGTAAGTGCTAGCAGATTCATATTTAGCACCAAATTCGATAAAAATGTCGAGAGCTTTGAGATAATAATCGCGTGCTTGCTCGTATTCTCGCACTTCTTGGGCAACGATTCCCAACTTGTGGTAAGTACTAGCAAGAAATAACTTGATTTCTCTTTCTTCCACTCCTTGCAGTTGTTGTAGTAATTCGGTAACTTGCAGGTAAGATTCCTTAGCTTGCAGATAATTCTGTGTTTGGAAATAACCAATAGCAAGACGGTCTAGCGCCATCACGATATGCAAACCTATCTCACCTATCCTAATTTCTGCTGGATAAGCAGCTTGTGCGTTACAGACAAACTCTGCTAACTGCAAACGACTTTGAATATCATTAGTTAACTTCAAGTATTCATCTAAGCAAAAGAAAATATCAACAGTTTCCTGCTTAGACAAACAAATTTGCAACGCATTATATAAGTTTTCATACTCTAATTGACAGAAGAAAATCCCAATTTGCCGTTCCTCGGCAAATTGGGATTTCATATAATTATAATACAAACCAGCCAAACCAAGATAATGATTTTTAAACCCCTCTTGCAAAGCATCCCGAGTAGCAGCATCAAGTGACGCTAATTTCGTCTTTAAAAAGAAAGGAAAAATAGGCTGTATTTGCAACAACCTTTCTTCACCTCTGTTTCCAAAAGCGTCAGCGTTTATGTCAGATAACAAACCCCAATTTATCGCCTCTTGTATTGCTGCATCAAATTTATCAAAATTATAATCACCAAACGGCTCTAATTTCTGTAACTCCTTGGCATAATCAGGTATAACACTCCTATCAATAAACCCACTAAACAAAGCCAAACACAACAACAACCTCTGAGCATCCTCAGACAAATTACTATGGGAATACTCCACGCATTTAAGAATACTCTGTGTCTTATCTTCACTCGCACTATCTAAATTAATATCCGCCGCTTCTAGCTTCTTTAAAACCTCCCCAGGTGAGAGACTTCTCAAATTCCCTAACACCACCTCCATCGCTAACGGATACCCCGCTAACAGCTTCATTAATTTCTCAAAATCCCCATTTTGGCGAATCTTGGCAATTTTTCTCTCATCCCCCACATTCCGCTCTAATATCTTATTAGATAACTCCGTGCGCGCTTCTTTATCTAACCCCTGTAACTTATATATATTCCTCTTAAACGCCCCTTGTAACCAATCTTCCCCACTTCTCGAACCCAAAATTACCCGCGTTTCTCCCCCTCCCAACCGCGTCAAAAAATCTTGCAGTTGCTTCTGTTCTGCTGCTGGTAATGTATTTTGAATCGCTAAAGCTTGTCCCGTCACTGACTCTAAATTATCTAATATCAAAATATATCTTTCAGCACGCAATTTTACCAGCAATTTCTGCATCTGCGCGGTTAAACTCATCGCTTGAAAAGCAGCAAGCTCAAATTTCTTATATACCCGCTTACCAATCTCAAATAAAATTTGTGTCAGCGTCCAAGCCGTTTTATCATAACCGAAGTAAAAAATATCAGTTGCAAAGTTCGTAATTTCCCACCAACTGCGGAGATAATTTAACAAAGTCGTCTTCCCCGTTCCCCCCATCCCTTGCAAAAGCAAAATATTATGGCGAAATAAAGCCTTTTCAATCTTCAATATCTCTAAATCGCGTCCAATAAACCCATATTCTGGTGGTGTATATTGGTATAACTCCGCTTTCTGATTAAAATACTCCTCCTCTTCCTCCGCTGTAAACTTACGTAAATTCAAATTCACCCGTTGATTACTATAAACAACAGGCAACAACCAATCCTCTAAATCAATATGCGTATTAAAATAAGCCTTGCGGGCTTTATTATTATATAACTCCCTTCTTCCCAAGCGAATCGCTTCCGTTATCTCCTGACCAGCAAACAAATTTTTATACACCTGCTCCATCATCAACTTAGCAGCAGAAACAGTCACCGAGTACCCCATCGCTACAACTATCTGCATTCCCGCGCTCATCAAGCGACTACCCAAACTCGTCTCGCGAGAACTTTCTTCTACCTCTGAGCCATTTTTAACCTGTTTCCCCGACTGACAAGCGTTAAGTATACATACCGGAATTCCCTTTCCTGTCAACAAATTCGCCAACTCAACAGCTTCCACTGGGTCAGCTTTTCCCTTGCTCTCCCCCTCCAAAAACAAAAACGCCTTTACCCCCTGATAGGATTTAATATCTTCCCTTCCCCACCTCGCTTGATAAGTATATCTATTCCCTTTTACCCCCGCTTGAATATCCGCATATGTCATCAGCGCGCCATGACAATCAAAATGGATAACATGATAATAACCCGCGCCTTTTGCTTCTAAATGCCGCTCTAAACTTTCATAAGTACCCGGACGCAATAAATCTACTTTTACAGGTAATTGACTATTTTCAATCACCTCCATCAACGGACGAGCAATGGTACGATATCCCACATCATGCTCCTCATCTGGTCGTGCAATTACTACCAACAAATTAATCACCGCAGAAGCTGACATACCAGCCCTAACTGCTGCTGAGGGACGAGCTAGCTTGCGTACCATCACGCAATCAACCGCCAAAGGTCGAGGTAAATCCTTATCCCGCAATGCTTCCCAATGCAGCGCGTGAAACTCCGGACTGTTGCCAACTATCTCAATTATGACATTCCTTAAATTTCCCCGCAATTGCTTATAATCACTATAAGCGTCTCTATCTTGAAACACCTGATTAAATAAACTCTCTCCATAACGAGCAACACTCGCTTTTGCGTTGTCTGCTTTCACACGCTCCAACATCGGGTAAGTCAGCCAATTCTCAAAATACCACTCCAACAACCCCTCTTCCTTTGGTGTAAACGGGTCGCTAATTTGAATTTGATACTCACCAGCACCATTGTCAAAAATCAAACTAGCAGCGAAACCCGTTGCTGTGGACTGTGTTTCTCGAATTTGAATCACTGACATAGGCACACCATTACCCAACCCTATATATTAGGATACATAATATACTTACGTATTGACTACAAAGCGAATTATTCTCATTCCGGATGAATTTGATACTAAACTTCGTACCTGCTGCCACTCAAAGCCTAAACAATCTCTAAGTGTTTCTGGTTTTATTCAGCCTGAAGGGAAGGTTGTAGCTATGACAGCGCCTGTTGATAAACGAGTTCTTTCTACATAAGTTCGGGAGGTACGTACTAATATAAGTTAACATACGGGAAATATATAATTAAGGTAAATTAATGGTTAATGTATATGCTTGATAAAGAGCTAACGAGAATTTCCTTACGTACACTGATTGAAGAATACAGATATGAAGGAAGGAGAGATTTTGCCAATCATCTAATATTTGGTGATATGGAAGCGTTTCCCAGAAATGAGCATTTTATAAATATTAATTTTCAAGGTTATCGATTTTTTCAAGTTTCCTTTGAAAGCGCTATTTTTGATGATGCAAATTTTATAAATGCTAATTTGGAACAAATTAACTTCAGAAATAGCAATTTAATGTATGTTAATTTTTCAAATGCAGAATTGAGAGAAGCTAATTTTCAATATGCTAAACTTGCAAGAGTAATTTTAAATAAATCTTGTTTAAAACATGCTCAATTACAACATTGTAACCTTGAAGGTGCTAAACTTATAGGTGCAGATTTGTCTTCAGCTAATTTTCGCTATGCTTATTTAGAAGGTGCTAATTTGAAGGGTGCAAAAGTCTCAGGAACAAATTTTTCACAAATTCAGGGTGATATTGAAAAGCTACTTGACGAAAAACAAAGAAAACAAGCTCAGTTTGAGGAAGATTCTATTTATATTTCATCAAAGTTACCTGCACAGCAGTTTGATTTAAGTGGTATTCCCTCATCTAAAGAACCTGAAAAGATTATAAAAGAAATTAAAAAAGATTTTCAAAATAGGCAAGGACAACCCCAATTCCGTAAAAAATTGATTAATGCTTATAATAAATGCTGTGCAATTAGTGGATGCGATATTGAAGAAACTTTAGAAGCCGCTCATATTATACCATATTGCTTAGATAAAAATAATGATGTTAACAATGGATTGCTCCTGAGAGCAGACTTACACACGCTATTTGATTTAAACTTAATAAAAATTAATCCTGATGATTATACTATTTATTTAGATTTTAGTTTGCAAAGTAGTAAGATATACGCTAAATTTCATTGTAAAAAATTACATTTACCTAGATTCAGGTTTGACTATCCAAGCAATACCTCATTAAAGTGGCGTTACGAAAATTATCATAAGTATGCACCGACTAGCTCTTCATAAATGCGCTGGCTAATTTAAAAAAATTATTATATGTTAAATATAACATTTATTACTTCATCTGGAGAGAGATTATACTTGCTAGCAATGCTGTTTATATTAGCTTCTCCATTGATATGATCTTCTCGAATCGAACGAATAGTAGATTCAGATATTTTTACTTTACCTTGACTTGTTTTGGTATAAAAACTTCTGTTAAATTTGTTGATTTCTGCTCGTTCGAGTTCTTTCCAGTACTTTTTACGATTGCTCCAAAAGCAATTGCCAGGTGTGTAATCACTTGTTCTATCAATACGGTCAATAATAGTATTGCGAGGAGCTGCTCCCACATCGATAAGAAATTGGCTAAAATCATCCTTCCAGTCAGGATGTACTATTATTCCTTTGCCACCATGCATTTTGTAGAAAGGGTGATTCTCATTATAGCAGACCTGCTTTATATAATTCCACGAATTATACTCTCTAGGATGTTGCTCTCTTAATTTAATATCTTTTGTTTTCGTGCAACCACAACTTTGAGTATTACCAGAGACTAAGCTATGTTTGTACACATATTTCTGATTACCGCATTCACATTTTACTAAAACTCTAAAAAGTCCATTCTGTTGCGGTATATCAGTATTATCAATGACTTGTAGCTTGCCAAAAACGGCGCCTAATTCTAAGGGTTTTCCTTTCTTAGTGCAACCACAGCTTTTTGATTTACCATCTAAAAGATTGTACTTTACTATTTCTTTTTCTCTACCGCAAGCTGTACACAAGCATAGTGCTTTAACTCCTTGTGTTTCTAAAACTTGCCAATAACCAAACTTTTCTCCTATGTCAATAGTCCTAGCGATTTTGATACTCATTCTTAGCAATAGATATTATATATTTCTTCAATCAAAAATAGTTAACTAGCTTCTAATAACTAAAAGCTAGCTAATAATTATTTTATACTCCAAGAGAAAGTTGTTTGGGTATAGATAACTGGCTTATTAACCACTTAATTTGTTGACCTATCCCAAGTCCTTCCATCGGCGCCCTAGTAGTGTAACCGTGTGCTTGTAATATGGGGATTACCTGCTGTCGGTATAGGTTGCCAGTTAGAAACACAATTTCCACGTCAGGGTTAGTAGTCTCTATAAGCTTACGTGCAACAGATTGTGCCCATTTCATCCGTTCCTTTGAGGATAAGGAGCGAGGTGATTTATTATAGGGAGAGATTATCTGATACGGAGATAGTACTTGGTGTAGGGGAGACAGGATATTCCATTCCCCTTGCGCTTGGGCATAGTTTTGGCAAGCTTGGAAGTGTTGCGAGCAGTATACATCTTTTGCCGCTGCTGTTTGATTGGTTTGTTTGCCACACCCTGCTACTAAGTGCAGGCTTTTCGGCTTGGCAAGATGATGGTAAGTTGCTAATAGCGAGTTTAGGTTATGAGCTAGCCTAATAATGCTCGCTTGACGGTTATTTAACTCTTGTGGGTTTATCTGATAATTACGCGCGACTGCACAAGCTCGACAGCTACACTTGGGTGATAGATATACCGGATACCTAATTAGATTGTCTTCACTGTGAAACAACATACCATTGCTTGAGAAAGTTTCCCTTGCGTGTGTTGAACCGTCAAAGCTAACACTTTTCATGTTCAAAAAGACTTTTGCATATTTTGGCGCGCAGATTCCAAAGATATGAAAATGCACGTTTTTATCAAGCGCGCGTATTGTTCCGATAATCGTTTTGATAGTATACAGCGTACTGGAGTAATCGCTGGCTTGCTGCACTAATCCCCCTATCCCTAAGTATTTGTATCCTAGTTGGTATAGTTTCAAAGCATATTCAACCTTTTCTTCGAGAGATAACCCGTGGATGACAGCTAGGGGAATTCTGCCTGTAAGCTTGTCTTTGGCTATCTTAATGAATGCTTGTGCCTGCTCTAGATTATACTGTCGGCGCCAGTTTATATTTCCTAGAAGTAGGCTATCAGGGCAAACAACAGTATCACCTTCACGACTACGTTCTAGATAACGATTAGCTGCCCATTCAGCATCAACATATTTACCGTTGATGGTAGGATAATCTTGCTCTCGATAACTGTAGGCGCCGCAGTCGTGGATAATAGCACCATCGGGTATCACTTCGGGTTTGATATTTAATGATACCAGCCAACCTGCTGGCTGATATTCGGTTAATTCCCATATAGGTATTTTCCTATCATTTGACTTTAGATAGTCAGTTTTGCCGATTACTGCATAAAAACCTGATTTCATGATTACTCCAACAGCTTTTATGAGTAATGCGAGTATTTGGCTGTGGTGATAAAGAAAATTACTTGTACACAATTTATACAAGTAAATAGTATTTTAATTTTGAGATTGAGGCTTAAATGCTTTGTGTAGCTCTCTTGCTAGATAGGTCATTACATCTAACCAATCTTGTGGTTCTGGAAAACAGTTTCTATAACCGCTAAATTGGATTATTTCTCCTTGATGATTTACCTCTACGCAGTATTTGATTACTTCAGCTTTTACTATTCCAATGATGTAGCATTGTTTACTAATAATTTTATCTTTATAAGCGGCTACGCATTGGCGTAGTGAATGACCCCATTGGATTAAAGTTACACTATTTTTGGGTATACTTATTTGTAGGTTCTCATTAATTTTAGCTCCATCAAGATGCCCTAACTTTTCTGTTGGTAATATTATGCTTCGAGTTTGTTCTACTTTAAGCCTATTGTAATCTCTGACTAAATAGTCATGTAGTTCCTGTAATGAACGCGGACGCTTGGGTAATACATAATTAGGGTAAGCTTGTGATAACTCGTAGTACATTTTTCCTGCATCACCTAAATATACAGCCTCTCTTTTATTTAAAAGTCTAATAACACTTTTTGGCGAATATATTTTGAGTAGATTGTACACTTGGTTTGGATTAATGTAACTCCATTGCAAAGGTTCTATCTCTAGTAGTTTGTATGTATAATCTATTTTATTCCAATCATCAAACAATAATTTTACTAACGCAAGCCAATTTAGCTTATGCTGCCCAAGATATTTTTTATCACAAATGATTTCAGGTTGAAGTAAAGTACCTACTTTGCGTACAAGTTGCTTGTTGTTTCTACCGAACCATGCTTTTACAGCTTGAGCCAATTCTTCATTTTTAAATCCTTCTCGTAGTTTGTAAGGTATAGCTTCAAATACATCATACCCGTTTAGTAGTGGCATTACTTCGGTTGCAATGCTATTATAAATCGATGACTCATCAACTTCTTTATTAAGAAGGATTGATAAATTTTTGGCTAGCTCACTTTTAGGAAACCCATAATTCTCTATCAAAGCAACTTTACATAGCTTTCTTATAAAAATATCAATTTTATGGGAGTATGTAATATCTTTGATACCTTGGCGCTGACTCCAATGGTATACTCGAATCTTACCACTTTTGATTGAAAAGCAAATCCACTTAATAGTTTTGAATTTGTCTTGAAATTTCTTTTTAACCTTGAGTGTAATTTTATTAGGTTGTGAATCTAAAAAAATTGTTGCAAATTTACCTGTCCAGTATATACCATTAGTCATCTTTTAACCCATCGCTAACACTAGCTTGGGGTGCGTTAGCTTATGCGGGTAATCTCAAATAGAAAGCGTAATTTTACTCAACTATAGGTTTTGATTTTACTAAATAAATTGTAGTATAAAAATAATAAGTAATTCCCCAAGTAGTTTAGCTACCTGGGGATGTTTTACAAGGACGCAGTCTGAGGAACGAAAAGCTTGGAATTCAAAAATTCAATATTCTATTATTAAGCTGCAAATGACAGTAAGTCATATACTCTAGTAGAATATTTGGGTGTTGGAGATACTGCTTCGTTAGTATAAGTTGATACTAAGTTTAACCATTCGCATTTTTCAAGTGTGTAAAGATTGTATGTTTCGTTAGGTTCAATAATAAATTTGTCGCCACATTTGGCGATAAACGAACGTGATTTTTGTGTGTAAGCATCTTTGATAGAAACTTGTACTTTACCTTTTATGATAATGAATAGTTCACTTTCATCTTTTTGGTGGTAGTTGCCGTGGGTTTTTCTTTCAGAGACGGATTGATAATTTACTTTGCTCCAAGACCCTTCTATTTCTATATGGCTGAATGAAAAGTTGTTTTCATCAGTAACTATATCTGGAGATAATGCTTTCATGATTTTTTTGCTTTTTTAAGTTTAAAATAGATTTGGAGAGGTAAAAAAATTATGCAGCGCACGCTAGTTCAATATTTTTGACATCTTTTTCTACGCTATTATTTATCATGTCGATAAGGTCGTTTACTTCAACTAGGTTCATGCCTTTCGCAAGTGCTAGCACTTCGTTAACATTGTCATCGTATTCGCCACTATTGTAAATTAAATGATTGAATGTGGCTGTATAATTGCCATTTTTTTCTACGGCAATCGACCAAACGCATAAATTAGCCTGGACTTCAATTCTTTCATGCGCTTTCAACTTTTCCAAGCTATTTCCAAATTTGGTATACAAACTAATTGGTTCGGTGGTAGATACTCTAAGAGTTGATAACATCGTTTTCTTTTTATGTTGATGTTCATAATATATCAGTATTTTTACTAGATTAAAGTGTTGTAATTTAAGCATATACTAAAGTTTTTAATCTAGCTTTAACTTAACTTATTAAAGTTTGTCTTTACAAATGGGTATTTCTTTGCTGGATAATTAAACTTACTTTAAAGCTTGGTATTTTTGTATATTCAATTACTTGATAGCTATGTATGCAAAAAGTATAATTCTCGCACGATACCGTGCGATAGTTTATCAAACGCAGGCTAGTTTGATATGTAAGTAATAATGCATTTCGCACTGGCGCCAATTGTAATTGAGAAATTTGAGGTAAAGATATCATCAAAGATAACAGTTATCGGTAGGCACCGTGCAAAATTTGAGTGTAGATAATCTAATATTCGATAATATAATAAGTGCTATTATGCATCAAACTAATATGAATTAATGGTAATATTAATAGTATGAATTATTGAGTGTTTATATGGCAGAAATATCTCAGGGTACTATCAATAGAATTGTGCAATGCTACCAAGAATTAGTACGCATTATCAATTTGGCAAAGTCAACGGAATATAAATTATTCGATGAGTATAATGAAACACAAGCGACAATCAATGATTTAAATGCACTTTCCACAGTAGCTACAGATGCTACAGACAACTTTACGCGACTAAACACGATTATACTCTAAACGGCTAGAATTTGGACTTTTTTAAATGACTGAAAATTAAAGG
>ERZ1066124.996-NODE-996-length-10014-cov-24.881514_pt1 | contig 10014 bp, 10 predicted proteins | sample MGYA00382771_ERZ1066124 | MGnify/ENA primary metagenome ERZ1066124 (study PRJEB33369, sample SAMEA5778354) | biofilm metagenome | biome: Industrial cooling water; feature: Water cooling tower basin; material: Biofilm | place: United Arab Emirates | collected... | reverse complement strand
CTGTAGTTTTCATAACTCCATTTGTGGTTTATGAGTTGAGCGCTCAATTCTCTTATTCCATTTTATTTGCATTGCAAATATGCAAATTACTTACATAAAAATTGGAATAACTATTTTGAATTATAACTAAATAAAAATTTTATTTGGAGTCAATACTTATGTATAAACTGTCTGTAACTCACCCAAAAAAGATTAGAACATTAGGAATAATTTGTGGAAGCTTGGTTATAAGCGCGCTTGCATATACTCAAACTGCACAAGCACAGCAGAGAACTTCCAAAATAAACCCTTGTCCTCGCATTTTTTACGAAGAACCACATAACAATCAAGTTTTAGTTCCTAATGGATGTCCACCAAATGCGTTTACTAATAGACAAGTAGGACAAGGGGGGTCAGTCGTTGTACAACCAAGAATTTTGATTCAACCGCAAGGTCAAAATATTAATCGTCAACCAATACCTTACCCAGAAAGTCGGCAAAACCCAATTGCTACCATTACACCAGCAGGTACGGTAGATGTTAGATTGAAAAACAATACCAATGCTCGTATAACCTATCAAGCAATTGGACATACCAGACCTAGACTTCTTTCAGGTGGGGAAGAGTATACTCTAAAAAATGTACCAACGCCTGTTACTATCACGGTAGTACGTGAAGATGGTGGATTATTGCGTGTTATACCTACATCTTCTGAGGGAATGCTAGCAGTTTCATTAGATGAAACAACAACTTTTGATGACAATCAAGGAGTGCTAAGAATTCAGAAAGATGGTCAAGTCTTTTTAAACTAGTGGTCTGTGTCATTAATTTTGTCTGGTTGGCGCCCTTGGTATGGTGGGCAGTGCCCACCTTACAACCGTCCAAAACTTTTGACATAGACTACTAGTTCCTGACTTTCCACCATATATTAAAAGCCTCTCTCCGACAACAAAAGCTCAATATTTTCCCCCAACCGAGTGAGGGAAGGGGGTCAGGAAGTTAGGTTTCCATATGACTCAATTAACTTCTTCTATTCTTAACGTCTCCATCGGTGTTAATGTCTAACTCCTCTCGACGGACTTGTTCAGTAGCTTCTACCGTACTTTGTTCTACAACTTTTGTAACTTTCACTTCTTCTCGAACAACTGCTTGCTTTTGAATATCAGGAGTTTCTTCATAGATAGGCATCCGTATGATTTCTTTGTTCCCGAAAGTTGCTTCTTTGTTAGAAACTACTTTACTAGTATCCGTAGGTATGGTGCGTTCAACAATAACTCGTTCTTTTTCGACAGGTACACTAATTCGTGCAGTCTCAGTTTCAACGTGTTTACCAACCGTCACCTCTCCTGTTTTGACACGTTGTTTATTCGCAATTAACCGTTCCTCGTACAATTTGAGCGTATTATGTTCCTGCTCATTCATTTGATACAAATCTGGCTCTTGATGATAGGTGTAAGTGTCATGGTTGTAAACAGGTTTAGGCGCCACCACGGGTTCTGGAATAGGTCTAAAAGACGGCTCGGCATAAGCAGATACTTCCCTGTGGATAGTTCTTTCTCGCTGTATTTCATTATTTATAGGAGGAAGTTCCAAAGGTGCCGATGCTTCTAAGGGAATTTCTGTATCTAATGATACGACATTTTCCAAAGGTGCTTCTACCAAAGAAGTACGATACACTCCACGTACTTTTTCCTCATAATCGTAATTTACGCGCTCAAGCTCATCGAATTCTGGTAGATATTCAACTTGCTCCTTCGTCAACCCCTTAGCATAAATGCGACGATTACTATCATCTATACGACAGCGACCAATTGGAAGTAATACTTGCTTACCAGTAACCCAAAAGCCTGTATCTATAACTAGATAGCGAAGATTGCCAGATTCGTCTACTAAAAGGTCTTTTATACTGCCAACTTTATCATTTCTAATATCCGAATAGACATCATAGTTTTCAATACTATGTCCGCCAACATCCTTGTGAAAAGTTGTATCAAAATCATTTAATCTGAACAAAACCATATTAAGACTCCTTGTATTCTATATTCCAACTTCCTTTATTTAAACAATAATTCTAGTTACGTTCATCTTCCAAATGAAATATTACTGTTCGTTAAATATAATAAAATAGCTTTATAGTATAAGTCTCAATAGTGGAAAAGTCGGGGATTTTTAATATAATTCAACCTTTTAACTCAATAAAAAATTTTATAAGTCAAGAGATGAAAGTGTAGGCAGCGCTTATGGTTAGGCTTATCTCACTACAGGTGGATAAATAAATGAACGAAACATTTTACTATTAATTAAAATCTGAATGTGTGGAGAAAATTGAATGACTAATCTACTTAAAACTTTGTCAGTAGGCGCCCCTTTACCTGCTTTATGTATGGTTGTACTAGCAGCAGGAGCATTAGAAAGTCATGCCCAAATTTCAAGGCAAACCACCTTTCCTGATGTTGCCTCCAACTACTGGGCACAACCATATATTCAACGTTTAGCTGAAAGAAATATCATAACTGGTTATCCTGATGGTACGTTTCGACCTGAGAAGTCGGTTGATAGAGATGAATTTGCCGCAATAGTTCGCAAAGCCTTTGATGTTGAACCAATTCGTCAGATTCAAAGTGGCGCCGTATATAAAGATGTACCTGCGGGTTATTGGGCTTCTCGTCCCATCGAAGAAGCTTACCAACAAGGATTTATGACTGGTTATCCTGGTGGTTACTTTCGTCCACAACAACCTGTTTCTAAAGTTGAGGCGATAACGTCTTTAACAAAAGGTTTAAATATAACGGGTGCTACATCAGCAGTTACAGTACCAACTTTTCAAGCAACTAGACGTAGAACTGCTAGAAGACCTATATTCGTTCCAATTGCAATTACTAGCTTGATGCAACCAATATTACAGTCCAAAGCCGAAGCCGCAACTCCTGCCCCTGCAACACCTACCCCATCAACATCAACAACTAATAATCAAGCAGCAAATCTCAATCGTCCAGCATCATTCATCATTACCAATACTTACGCTGATGCTAACAAGATTCCACAATACGCTGTTGCTAATGTTGCAGCAGCTACTCAATCAAATATAGTAGTCAATTATCCCAATCCCAAAGTTCTCAATCCAACTAAACCTGCTACCCGTGCTGAAACTGCGGCTTTAATTTATCAAACATTGGTTGCTCAAGGAAGAGCAGAGCCACTTGCCAGTAATTTACCTGCGGCTAAATATATTGTTCGGACTAATAATACAAATCCAAACAATCAATAACGGGATACTATATCAATTGTTGCTCCACAACTTGCACGAAGCCAATTAAAATTTGAATTAGTAGCCAACCGATTAAGCTAATTATTGCAGCTTGGCGAGTACTAATATCTAAACCCTGGCTAACTGCCACAATCACTGCTAGTAAACTCCATACTGCTAATATTCGCTCAATTGGTCTTCCTAATAAGGGAATTAAGGTTAAAAAGTTGAATATCTGTGGTGCATAAGCAAAACCTATAGGAGTTAGCAAATCACCATAAGTAAAGTCACTAGGCTTCAACCATTTACCAATTTTCCAAATCGAATATGTCCAAAAATAGTATCCTATAACTACCGAAATTACATCAATTAAAAGTGCGAGAAGCAGAACTGGAACTGTTGCTAGATTGATTAACAAAATTACAGCGCTACCTATTGCACGAGATAGAGCGGCAAGGATTACTAGCTCCATTATGGCGCGCGGTTAAAAGTGAAGATGGCTGGTTGAAAAATGCAGATATTTTAATTAAAATTCGTAACCTGTGGCGATTTGCTATTTCTGCTGATAACCGCTATGCTCCCGTATACAATCAAGGAATTGCTTCTACAATTGTAGAACGCATGAATGCAGTACATCCGATTCAACAATCAAGTCAGCAACCTGTAAAAATAATTTTGATGGGTACTAGTGGAGGAGTACAAGTTGGTTTGGGTGCTGCGTCTTATCTTAATAAGTGGCTAAATACAGAATTAACTGTTGTCTCTATTGGTGGTAGTTTTGATGGTAACACTGGCTTTAAAGCAGTTGAGCATGTATATCATTTTCAAGGTAATCGAGATTGGGTTGAGGACATTACGTCAATTTTATTTGCTTCGCGCTGGCCTGTGACAATTGGTTCTCCTTTCAATCAAGCTAGGCGCCAAGGACGTTATACAGTTATTAATAGTCGTCCTCATGCTCATGACGGTACAAAAAGTAAACCAACTACCAATTTGGTCGGTAAATCAAAAAGTTACAGATTAGCAAATCGTCGGTAACGAGCTTGTATTACAGAATAGATACCGTAAGCAGTTAAACCCAAGGCTACTATACCTAAAATCCAAGAACCAAAAGGTTGTTGTGCTAGAACAGTCAATGCACCACCCAAACCTCTAGCTTCACTACCATCAATTTGAATTGCTGCTAAAACTAAAAAGCTGCCGATGATGCCAAAAACAAACCCACGAGCAGCAATCCCAAACCTGCCGAAGCTTACTGCCCAAATTCGTTCATTATGAGTCATTTCGTCAAGTTTTAGCTCGTTACGGAATTTTGCTTTGTATGCTTGAAACAAAAAAGCAATACATACACCAATTACCATTATTCCTCCCAGTGCAACCAACCACCTCCCAAAAGGTTGAGCTAAAAAGTATATCGTCCAATCTTCAATTGGCTCATCATCACCACCAGGAGAACCCATAATCAGTTTTACTGCCGTCAATGCCAAACCTGTATAACCTATAGCACTACAAGCATAACCAAAACGCTGTACTATTCGCTTCGCATTGATTTGCCCACGATTTTCTGGGTCAAAAAAAGTTTGAACTAGGCGCCAAAGTACGTACCCAGCAATTCCAAGCGTTACAATACTCAATAAAAACTTTCCAAAAGGCTGTGTAACAATTGTTTTTAAGGCGCCACTAGTATCTGTAGTTCTACCACCAGTACCAATAGCTGCTGCCGAAGCGAGTAAACCAACAATAAGGTAAACTAAACCTTTTGCTGCATATCCTAATCTTGCCAATCGCTTAAACCAAAGATGAGAAGTTACCTGCTTGATTGGCTGTTTAATTGGCTCTATAGGTGAATTTGGTTTCGTCATAGATTTTAAATAATCTGTTATTTAATTATCTTAACAATCTTGTGGAATGGGCATCCTTGCCCGTTTAATCAAATTCTTTTCAACAACTGTGCAAAAATAAAAAAGTAGCTTTTTTATTATTTCTATGACAGCAGCAGAACTATTTTCAACTTTAAGAGAACTGCCAAGCGCAGACAAGTTAACAGTAATGCAGTTTTTAATCGCAGAACTAGCGAGGGAAGAGGAACCAACTCTACAACCAGGAGCAACGAACTCAGTATGGGCGCCTTTCTACTCTCATGAAGCTGCTCATAAACTTGCCCAACTTTTAGAATCGGAGCAGTCAAATATATAATTTTATTCGCCAGCTAACTCTTTTTGAATTAGCTGTTTCATTATTTTTCTTTGCTTTTTATGATTTTCTGATTTTGCAAAACTTGCAGCTTTACATTTATCGCTATAAAAGCGCATATCTCTTTCTGATAAAGAAGAACCTGGTTTTATCATCAATCCATTATAGGGACACCAATCATATCCACAATTATGTTTTGAATAATCTCCAAAATTTCTATGCTTTATTTTTTTATCTTTCAAGATTTGCTCTTGATTAAGTTTAATGTCTTTCCAAATTTGTGCTTCATCTGCTACTGTTAGATTTTCTCCAAGTGTTTTTAAGTGAAAGTATGTGTCAGGGTCTTTCAATTGTAAAAATTCAAAATTTTTATAAAATTTTTGATTAGCATAATCTCTTATTGCTATCTTCTGATTTATATCTAATTTTTGGGTTTCGACTAGAGAGCGAAATAATCCTAATGCATTAAAATCTGAAAATTTTTTATGATTGTCTATTATCTGTATATATTCATTATAAGTAAGAGTATTGAATTTTTGCTTTATTTTCATACATTGTTTAAATATTTACAATTTACTCATAAAGTTCTGGAATAGGCCTACTTTGTCCAGATGAAGCTTGCTGCAAAGAAGTGCGAAGACTATTTAATATAGATTATTTTGACTCTAAGCCAGAATCTACCTCCGAATCAACAAACTGTACAATTACTTTTACACGATTATGCTTTGTGAAAGCTAACGCCTCATCTTAATACAGTGAACCATTTTTGTCAACACTTCCCATTAACTTCTTGCTTTCTCATATGCATAGTCGTTGGGTATATAGTAATTTATTTGTCTATATTGCTTTGTTTTGTAAACAAAATTTATGCAAAAATTCTCAAACTTTAACAAAGCTATTTATAAGACAAACTAAAAGAATATAATAATTATATAGCAATCCTATATGAGTTGTGAAAATTATATCCGCGTAGAGACCGGGTTAATACGGTCTCTACAACGTGCGGGTTTACCTTCGGTACACTCCGTGAACACAAATGATTTAGGACTGCTATATACTATAAAATCAAAGAATCTTTAATTAGACGTTAGAAGTTTAGGCGCCGTTTATCTTTACGAATTTTAGTAATTTCGCTTTGGAATGGGTGGGCATTGCCCACCTTACTTATTACTTATCTGTTATTAAAGAGACGTTACATGTAACGTCTCTACATTGTGGGTAATCAACTGGACACGATATCAACTAGTTGTAGATTTGGTAATAGCTACAACTGCTGGTAATGGTGGAGCATCAGGATTTTTGCTAGGCCAGTTGGAGCCAACTGGAACTTGACGAGTTTGCACAAATTCTTCGCCCGTGGTTGTTGTTACCATAAATTCTCTTGTTTCCAAGGCTTGATTTTTGCGAATGCCGTTTGCTTCTCCGGGATGTTGTATTGCAAGAAACATTGTTTGCTCGTCAGGGGTAAAGCAGGGGCCTGTGGTTTCACACTCCATTGGTCCTGTTCCAAAAAGAAAAGCTTTACCCGCATCGGCGCCACTTGTCGGAATATACCATAAAGCATTGTTGCCAAATATACCAGATACACTGGCTGGCTTGCCATCATCACTGGTACGACTTTTAAGCTCTTTATTAAGTTTGGTTGTAGATATATCTGTTACCATCCATACATTGCCACTGCGGTCTATCAGCAAATTATCTGGGTTGGCAAAACCAAGACCACCTGAGAAAGGTTCACCACCTGTTGCCATCATTTTCCAGCGAAAAGTATTTGCTGCGGGGTTGTTTCCATCTTCTGTTAGACGCATTATCCAACCATATTCGTAGGGAGCTTCACCTTTGGGACTTTTGAATATCCTGTTGTCGGGTCCCCCTTCTTTATCAGCAGAGCCAGAGGTGAAGCTGATAAGTAAATCACCATTAGGTCCAATTTCTGTGTCTTCTGGACGAGCTGTATAAGTGGCGCCTACTGCATTAGCCGCATAGTGTGCGTCAATCAAAATAGCACCCTGTTTTTCTTCTGGGTTGCCCGTATAAAGGTCGTTGAGTTTTTTGAATTTTTTCTTGTACTGTGGAATTTGCTCGTCTTTATTGACTTCTAAATATCCACCAGGGATGGGGTCTGGAAGTTTCAGTAAACTTTTTTGATTTGTTTGTTTTGATGTTTTGCTTTCGGGACCTTTTGGCAAACGAATCAAATTACCAGCGATATTACCAGGAAGGTCTGGGTTAATAGGTGTATCTGCTTTTAGAGGTATCCAGCGACCTGTACCGTCTGCGTTAAATTTGGCTGCGTAGAGCATTCCTTGCTGTAAAAGCTTAGAATTGGCTTTATCTTTTGGGTTATTTACTTTTTTACTGCTAACAAATTTGTAAATGTGTCCTCCTCTACGGTCGCACCCAGAATAAAATGCTAGAGGTTTTCCCGCTTCTGCGCGAACACCTACAGCTTCGTGACGATAGCGTCCCAACCAAGTATGTTTAACACCATAGTCTTTAGCATTTGCTGGGTCTACTTCCACAATCCAACCATATTTATGGGCGCCTAATCCAAATACATTACCCTGCCCATAAAGTTCCTCATCACCAAGGGCAAAAGGTCGTTTACCTGGGTCAAAAGGCGTACCATCAGCATATACAGGTTCTGGTACTTGGGCTTGAAAGTTTTCTTCGGCACTCAGAACAGTACCCCAAGGTGTAGTTCCACCCGCACAGTTACCAAAAGTTCCAATAATGCGCTCCCCAAGTTTATCGATGTAACCTATACCTTGTTTTTTACGAAATACCGCAACAGCAGGACCAGTTGCTTTGAGGTAGCGTTTATCCTCCAAACCAGAAATACCGCTAATTCGTCTGTCTGCACTCGAATTAGTTCTTTCCCAGTTACCATTACTATTTCTGCGAATCGAAATAACACCTAATCCTTGGTCTAATAGCGCTTCAAAAGATATTTCTCTAATTTTCAACTTAATAGAGTCTTTATCTGCCAAACCAAAAGCATTGATTTCATTTTTTGCTGATGCTTTCTCCTTGAGAACTGCTTTTACCTCATCAAATGGCAGCGATTTTCCAATAACTTGTTGGTAAGTTTGCATCCAGGGAATGGCACTAACATATTCAAAATTAATTACCAGATACCCTTCGTTTTCGCTTGTTGGGATAAAAGATAAATAATCATTATTGTAACCGAAACGGGAATCACCCACTTTATCTCCCCAAGCTGCAATCACTTGATACTGGTATCCATCTGGCAATGTCAAATCATCAACTACCTCAAAACTGCTATAGTTTTCCTTATGCTGTTCTGGTTTAAATCCATCAGTTTCTAGGGGAATTGAAGCTTTGATTGGGTTGAATGAGAATGATGCTTGAACAATAGGTTTTGTCACTTGAGGACTAATTCCTACTTTCCGTTCGCATCCACTTAGTGAACCCAAAGCTACCGCACCGGCACTTCCTCCCATCAACAGCAAAAATTCACGACGTTTAATATTCATTGATTGTATTAAAGTAGATAAATAATTTTAACTGTACTAGTTTAATTGTTTTATTTTAAGAAAAGGTTAAATATTTACTGTGGCTATATATGGTTTATATGTACTGGTACAATTGTTTTATGGGCTGCGGAGCGAAGAAATATTGCCATGAACTATAAGCAAACCTTTGCAATTCTCTTAATGAACAGCATGTTGGGTGCAACGCCTGTACTAGCAGCAGATTTTCAACAATCATACAACCAAGGTGTGCAGAAGCTTGCCCAAGGTAACTTTAACGGCGCCATTACAGAATTTGACAAAGTAGTACAATTAAACCCTAAATATTCAGAAGCATATTGTTTGCGAGGACAAGCAAAAGCACAGCTTGGAGATATTCGAGGAGCGATAACTGATATAAGTCAAGCAATAAAATTAAATCCCGGACACCTTGATGCTTATAATTTGAGAGCCACAATATACGCGCAGACAGGAAATATAAACGCAGCAGTTGCTGATTTTAATCAAACTATCAAAATAAATCCTAAGTTTGTTGATGGTTATTACAACTTAGGACTTCTGAGTTACAGACAAGCAAATTATAAACAAGCCATAGTACAATTTGACCAAGCCATAGCAATTAATCCCAACTTAGCAGATGCATACGGTAATCGCGGACTTGCACAACATGCTTTAGGAAATCGTAAGAGTGCTATTACTGATTTAGAAAAAGCTGTAACTCTTTTCCAGCAACAAGGAAAAACCAATGCTTACCAGGAAACACAAACCTTACTTTACCTAATTAAAAATCGCAAATTATAGGATTTGGTTTATCTAGTGAGCGACACATTTAAAGAGCATGAAATAAATGTGTTTTCAATACTACTCAGTATAAGAATTTGATCCCCCCAACCCCCCTTAATAAGGGGGGCTATAAACTCTCTTTTTTGCCGCTTATTAAGGGGACTATAAACCCTCTTTTTCCCCCCTTATTAAGGGGGGTTAGGGGGGATTAATTATGTTACACAAAGCTACCCCTTACAGTATTTAATGTGTCTTAGCTTCAAATTTCATCTTAATTTCATATTTAGAAGGCAGACTAAGTATTATAGACACTGCCGC
>ERZ1066124.994-NODE-994-length-10084-cov-26.013062_pt1 | contig 10084 bp, 15 predicted proteins | sample MGYA00382771_ERZ1066124 | MGnify/ENA primary metagenome ERZ1066124 (study PRJEB33369, sample SAMEA5778354) | biofilm metagenome | biome: Industrial cooling water; feature: Water cooling tower basin; material: Biofilm | place: United Arab Emirates | collected... | reverse complement strand
CTTCGCTCTTTCTCCGTTCCCTGAAGGTGGGGATTCCCGCGCATTTCGTTGAAGAGAAGTTCGGACACATCCGATTTGAAGTCGGAACTGTCAGAAACTCAGCAGGGGCAGTCAATGAGACGATTTACGCACTCCTGACCGAACCACAGTCAACGGTTTTGATGACTCTTTCAAGAAACACGGATCAGGTTGTCGATTGCAAGCTTGACTTGGTTAAAGCATTCGAGAAAGCGAAGGAAATCATTAAGACGGTGATTCCTGCTCAGAACGATCGCTTGAAAGAATTAGAGCTAGAGTTGGCAATCGAGAAAGCTAGATATGCAAACAACACTTTTGTTGGCAGTCTTGCAACGATGCACGGATCAGAAGTTGCTCTAGCGCTCACTGGGAATCGAGAGCAGCTTGTTATTTCCGAAAAGCCAACGATCGAAGTGTTCACCGCAGAAAGCGAGAGGCGATTCACTGGGCAGACGACGAAACAAATCGCTGACTACCTCGAAAAGCATCACGGCATCCGCGTCAAGTCGGGAGCGGAAATTGCTCGTGCGCTGATTCGTGCGGGTAGAGCGGATTTAATCACCAAGTTTCAACGTCCTGTCACTGCCGAAGGAGTCAGTAAGGAAAATCTCGATGAAGTGTACGAGATTCTGACGAGCGGCGATCGACAAAAGCTGATTGGCGAATAGTTTTCTTTATGCCGCTTCAACCGGAGCGGCTTTTTTCTCATGGATCGTCGTATCATCACATTAGTCCGAATCTCAAACCACACCGGAGAAACGATCGCTCGTTTCCAAAAATATCAACTCGAACCTTACATCTGGCGCAATGACCCATATATCTTCGCTGGCTTCGACTACCAAGGAACGGGCAAATTAAACGAGTTAGCGAATTATCGCGCCCAAATTGCGATCGCTTCCGACCCGATGAACGTATCGACATTAATCACGGCGCGATCGTGGCTGCGAGAACGGGATTATTTACGCCGCTGTTTGTTCGAGTTTTTCACGTTTGATTTAGGCAACCCAAACGCGATCGTGTCAGATGTGTTGCAAGGTGCATCGGCGATCGATGATGAATCTGGAGCCAAAATCGTGATCAATCTGCGGCATCCGTTGGACGCGATCAAGCAACAGTTTCCGACACATTCTCTTGATAACTTCACAATTCGGCTCTATCCGCTGCAAACATCGGCATCTTTCTAATGGCACAATTAGAACAAGTGTTTCCGGTGTCCGATCGTGCAAGTTTTCGACTGTTTTGCAGCCATTCTGAAAGATTTAATTCCCGATAAAAATCTGCCAACTCCGATTTGGTTGACACGAATTCTAGTTTTGTTTTTGATCGGCAATGCGTTTTTGTTAGGCGGATATTTCTTGCTGCGAGACACAGCGATCGGGGAACGATATGGCTTCCGCCCGCTGATTATGGCTCCTCAATTATCCGAGCGCGAATTCGTCAAAATCCAACAAACGACATTTGCAAACATGGCGCGATTGAAAGAAGACAAGCCAGAAATCGATGCTGTGTTTATGTTTCTCGGATACAACGATCGCTCTGGAGAATTCTCGTATCTGGATGCCACGAATACAATGACGCTGACGCAATGGATTACTCCTGCTCCGTTTTCTCCTGAAACGATCGATGAACTGTGGCAAATTAATCGGCAACAATATCAGCCGTTATTAATCAATGAGCGATCGACGTGTATCAGCAATCAAATTCGCGAATTGAATCAGCGTCGATTGTCTTTGACTTTGCGCGGAAATGATAGCGATCGCTTTGTGATGTGCCCACTCGTCAATCCGAAAACCGATCGCACGTTTGGCGTGATTATCGCAACGTGGACTGCACCGAAAGAACAGTTAGCGATCGCTGACAAAGACATGGTGAACAGCGTCAAGACGTACACCAAATTGATCGAGACGTATATTTTATGGCAGCCTAATTTGCGGATTCAAGGTTGATCGGGATGAAGTTCGATCGCTGCATGTCTTGAAATACGATCGCACCTCCACACATTGCACCGAGAATAATTGCAGCGATCGCAACAAGAATAGATTTTCTGTTAATCGGCAGCATAAGAAATTCACAGGAAATTTACAATTTCAGTGTATCGTTCTCGTTGGAAAAAACCTCTGCCGTTTGGTTTTTCTTTGCAAACAGAGAAGTCTGCGATCGATAAGTTCGCAGCCAGCAAGAAGATTAAAGCGATCGCTAACAGTTGATCGAGGCGCATTGGACGAAACTCAGGAGACTGTATCCAATCTATTAATTAGAGCGATCGCCTCGATTCCCCCGATCGCGCTGTTTTCTCGAAGCGATCGTTTTTCTTTGATGGCATGACCAGCAAAGCAATTGAAATTCGGAGTCTGGCTGAGCGATAAAATCAGCGATCGATGCTGTTTTTCTGTCCGGATAACGCAGATGATCGACTTGCAATCGTTTTGTTGTCTTGCATTTGGCGCAACATCGATCGCGCTGGATAATCCGCTGTCTTCTCGCTTGCCACTGTGGAGATTTTAGATACGCGAGATACTCAGGAGAGAAGAGATCGTTGTTTACTTTTTTTCGCCGTTTCCTCCGAGTCCTGTTCGATTTAACAGTACTGCGCTTAACGACTCGCTTTGTGGCGTTGCTTGCTTTTCTAATGATGGTAAATCTCCAACTGGCAACCACTTGTTATCGACGAAACAGATACGATCGCTTTCTGATGCCGCAGGAGGTTCAGCGATCGTAAAATTCGCTTTAATCTGATCGAATAACTCCACGTTAAAGCCGATACGATTTCCGTTCCAGTCAATCGATCGGCTCTTTGGAATCGTGACATAAACTAACTGTAATTTTTTGACTGCCTTGGCATCCTGAGATAATGTGCCAGCAACAAATTCAGGAGCGATCGTCCAAATCGCTTGATTTCGCTTAATTCCTCCAGATGCCAATGCAGCAATTTTATCTGCAATCAATTTGAGCAACGGCTTTAATAAATCTGTGTATTCATTTGCTGTTGAACCTGTGTACGCAATTTCGTCAACGATTAAAATCGCGTTAGGCTGCCTGAACCATTCTTGAACAAGAGCGATCGTATCGTCAATTAAAGCGATCGCATCGTCAATATTAACGATCGTTGGCAAATCTCCACGCACTGATTTCGTCGCATGATTCCAGTACAAATCATCCTCACAAACTCCTGTATCAGGCAAAGCGTAGCTTAATAAATTGATGTGATAAATCTTTGTGTTCTTTGTTTTGTGGATTTCTTTGGAAGCGATCGCAGCAAGATATGATTTCCCGGTTCGTTGCGCTCCAAAAAAAGCGCGTGACGTGAATGGGGAAGACATCAACGCATCAAACGCAGAATATTGTTTTTGAGGTTGAACGGGCGATCGTTGCACCGTTTGAGCAGGAACATTCACCGCATTCAAACGAGTATTTGCCTGAATTGCGCTACTCGATCGCATCACAGGCTCGTCCGGCTCCGGTGGCATGGGAACACCTTGAGGTGGAGGAATAATTTTCGGCAATTCTTGAGGAGTTTGAATTCCATCCTGATAAATTGTCACGCTCAAACTGTCCAGAATCCGCAGATACTCACGCGCCATCAGATTCCCGTCAGCATTGCCAGAATCAGCATAGTTATCTAGAAAGATGTCCCATGCTGCAATCAAATTCTTTCCCTCAATGCCTTTGAGATGACATCCGTACATCAATTCGAGCAGTACCGGACAATTCTTTAACGCTCGTAGCTCCACTTCACGTCTGGGGATGCACTGTTGAGCTTCACGGTAGGCAAAGAAAGCGAGTGCAGCCGCGCCGATCGGTAATGCTCCGATGAGTCCTACCGTCCCACCTCCAAGCAATCCAATAACGCCACCTGCAACGGCTAACCACTTTGAGGTAGATGCGACTGAGATTGTTTGGGCATGAGTGTGCTTAGCGATCGGTGCAAGGTTTTCTAACGCCTCTTTCACTGTCCATCCGCATTCTTCGACGTAATGCCCAAACAGTGATTCGTCATGAGCCGCAGTAGCACGATCGCTCTGAGTTTGGTTGTACCGGGTTAGATTAGATGCCATCGGTTGTTACCTCAAATCAATGAAAATTGCCCTAGAGATGGCTGTCTCTAGGGCTTTGAACTATTTCTGCAAGTCTTGAGCAGCTTTCGCATTCAATCTGCGCTGATGCTCTCGATAGTGCCGGGATTGACGCGCAGTAAGGCGTAACTGCCGCATCCAGCTAGAGAACTTCAGACAGATTTCAAATCCCAGAACAGCGATGATTGCTCCGATGATGCCGGGGACGTTCAGAACGCCATTCGTGAAGATTTGGAATGCCCACAATGCACCAATGATTTCGATGCCGTATGCGATCGCGCTTGCTCCCTGCATATCCTTGAACAGTCGTTCAGAGCTACGTTTCGCCATATCAGTCGCTTGTGGAAGAAGTGAGGGAGAGTTACGATCGGCTCTCGGTTGTGCCACTGGGGACAGTTTCAACTTCACCGCTAACCGCTCAGCCATGCCGGGGAAGTAGTTATCGAGTCTCGGAAAGATTTCGAGCAGTTGCAGCCCAGCCCCCAATACGATCGAGAGCGCGACCCCTGCCGTATAATCAAGCGGAATCGGTAAACTTCCTGCGAGTGCCGGAATCAGCAAGCGTCCATAGGCGTGAATGCCGATCGCTAAGCAAACACCCGCTCCGATGTAACCTGCCGTCATCATTACAGACGGGGAAAGTAGACGGGTCACGAGTCCCTCGATCGCATCTCCGAGATGTGCGCCTGCATCAATTCCTACCGATTTCTCAGGCTTGTCATTTGCTGACTTAGCTCTGAATCGGTTGCCATCGAAATCGGAATTGCCAGTGTGAACCGGATCTGTTTTTCCTGTGTTCTTGTATTGTGCGCGTAATGCCATTACAGTAATCCTCTTTGTTTCAAAACTTGGCGAATTTGCTCGATCGATGCCTGCCTGATGTCTTTCACGGTTCCAAAGCGATCGACTTCTGCTGTGAATCCAGATGCCGCGCTACACAACGCTGTCCCTGCTGGCAAAAGCCGCTTATGTTTGCGATTCGTCGGATCGTACCAGGCGTTCTGTCCTTCAACGAGCGGATATTGTTCATTGATGAGCAGGCATCTACGAGCGCGATCGAGTGCGATCCGTTCGTTCTCTGCCACAGTTGCAGATTGATTCTCGATTGTCGTTCTTTGCTGCATTTGGGCTTCTGACTGCCGATACAGTGTGATCGCAGTCGGAAGGCAAGTCGCAGCAAGGATAAAGCCTAGTGCTGGAACTTGCCATTTGAGCGGGAGATTTAAGCTCATTGCAAATAATCCCCCTCTTTCAATTGCTGCGCGATCGCGATAATCAAACTCAGAACATCGTCACAAGAGCAGTCCTTCAGATGTCCCAGGCATTCGAGAACGTCTGGAGTCACTTCTAAACTGAAGTCGTCCAGGGATTGAGCCAAGGTAAATGGATCTCCATCTGCCTCGACTGATTCGGTGTCTTGCGCTTGCCAAAATGCGAGAAAGCTAATCAGTTGCAGCTTTTCGATTCCCGTGAGTTCCTCCAGTCGATCGCCGCGTGATTCGATCAACCCATCTAGCGCATGGCTTGAAGCGTGATACGAAATTGAACTTTGCTTAGTCGGCATATATTCCTCGTCGTCTGAATTAACTAAATCTTCATCGGTCATTGCAAGCCAAAAATCAGTTCTTGCTTGCAGCAATTCAGCGTTTCTTTGCTCGATTTCTTCTTCGGCAAGATAGCGATCGCCAATTGCATCAGAGCGATCGAACAATTCCCTAAGTGAGCGATCGCGCATCACTCACCCCGAACGATCGCTTTCGTTGGCAATTCCAAAACAGGCAACGTTACCGAAATTCCGAGATCGCTTAACCACGGCAAAACCGCAATATCAAAATAATTCCGCGCTTCTCGTCCTGTCGAAATCAGCCAAAAACAAACAGAACCAATCAACTCGAAGAATGCGATCGCATCATTCCAGGACTGTTGCCACTCAATATCAATTCCGAACACACCTTCGACATCGTTCGGAGCAATCTTGATTCGATTGGAAGCATACGCACCGATCGCAACTGCAATTAAAAAACTGAACATGATTTATTCTCCTAATACGATCGCTCTTCTTATCTCAACAGCACTAGCGCGATCGTGAATTTCCAGTGCTGCGTATTGTTCTTGCTCGAAACTAATTGCAACCTCTCGGAACGTTTTCGGCTGCCCGTAATTGACCACGATGTAAGCCGATATCAAGAAAAGAATTTCTTCACGCTCGACTTCCGACATCGAATCAATTAGCTGGCGGAAACCTCGATCGTTTCGATTTCCTCGTCTTGCTCCATAGCCTGACGGTAGGGATTCAGCAACGCATCCGTTGAACCCCATTGATTCATGAAAAAATCCACACTGGTTCGCGCTTGCGATAAACGATGCTCAACCATTGCCTCTGATAATTCTTCAACCAGTGACTCTTTCTGAGCCGCTAATTTTGCGTTCGCTTTTTGCTCTGCCGTCTCAAGAACTTCTGCAACAAAGCGATCGCCACCAGTCGCTACATCAGTCGCCGCCTCAACCTTGCGATCTTTTGCCGCTTCAAATGTATTAGCTGCTTTCGCTTTGCGATTTGTTTGAACAGGAATAGAAGGAACGGGAGCGATCGAGCCTGCTTTCGGTTTTGCGGGAGGAACGGGAGCGGGAGCGATTTCGTCTTTCTCGCTGTCTGTTCTCCCATTACGGGTAGAATCATGTGAGACGATCGATGGTTTCTCAAAACCAGGCACGTTAGGGGTTTCATTTAATCCAGGCATTTCTAGCACCTCTGTCTAGGATTGAATTCTCCCTTATAATAACTCTAAATCGTCTTTTGTACGCCCTGTAGAGGGAGAATTAGAAAGTTTTCTCATGGATAACAGAAAAGTTGAGGTCAAAATAAACGTTCCGCCTAAGATGCTGACTCAGGCGGAACGAATTGCAGAGGATTGGAGCCTACCGATCGCGGAAATGCACCGTCAAATCTGGATAGCTGGACTAATTGCGATCGCATCTCAAGACACGACACTTAAGATCAACGAAAAAACTAGAAGACGATTAAGCAGCGAGGACTTGGGTGATTAAACTGATTGGGTAGAACTCCCTTGGCTTGAATTTGGTTCCATTTTCTGCAAACTTCAATCGAATCGTGACGGGGGATTTCCATCGGTATTTCCCCTCTTTTGCCAACCGATAAATTTCAGTTCCACGGATATAGCGCCGCTCTCCAGTTTCGGGAGCGGTGATTTTTTTGCCTCGCTTCAATAGTTCAATTCCATCAAGAATTGATTGCGCGTCGATCGCACCTCCTCCGAGACTCAGCCATACTTCAACTGACAGACGTAGCATTACTGACTCTTCCTTGGTGAGCGATCGTGCATACGGCGGAATCCTTGCGATCGCCTTAAGCTGCGTCCACTTGTTTTTGTTAATTCTCACTCCAGCGCAAATCTCGATCGCGCTCATAACTTCCACGGTAAGCATTCTTTTTCGTACTCCTGACTCCCTGTACAGGGATTCTAACTTAGAAAATCGCGTCTAGGGAACAAAAATTTACAATTTTTGGGAAAAGAAGCCTTAAACGCTATTGATCCTTGCTATAGATTGCTTTTCCCAGGAATCGAAAAGGAAATTAGGAATCAAGACAGGTGTAAAAATTGACTCAATGCTTTACGTAGAAAGAGATTGAGATAAAAATTGCTTTTCCCAAGGTACAAAAAATTTCGGATTTTTCGAGTCGCACTCCCACAAAACCCCAAAATTCCCCCAATTCCCGCATCGATCGCCCGTATTCTGGAGAGCGATCGCTCTCCAAGATACTGCACTTCAAGAAACCGCGATCGATGTTGTAGATCCCGAAATCTTACGACTTGAAAGCCAGATTGAAGATGTTAAATCGATGCAGCGAAGGATGGGAGATAAATCAGGATTGTTACAGCAGCAAATCAGAATCTTTCAACAGGAAATAGATGCGCGACTTCAAAACAAAAACGATCGCGAAGACATGGAAGAACTTCGCGATCGTTTATCGGAGCTAAGTAATATTGAGCTTTGGAATGGAATGAGCAAAGAGGGATTACGCAGCGCTTTTTGCTGGTTTGTCGATCGCGTCTTGCTTGACTTCGAGAATCGGACGATCGATGTTCGACTTTTGCCGGGATTGGAAAGCGGCAATTTCATAAAGTAAGCTCTGGAGTCGCGGAGAGTATTGTTTCACGATCGCACCTCCATCGCATCTACAAGAGTCCGAAACGTCCGATCGTAGATATCAGGATTCTGAGCGCTCTTACGATTGCCAGCGACATTCAGGATTTTGATATTGTTTTTTGCAATCCACGATCGCAGTTCTTCCGGTGACGGATTGATCACAAACGGCTTGTTTGATTTCACCGCTGTATTGATTGTGAGAATCCCGCCCGGACTATCGGCAAATCCGAACCAAACTGTACCGTCAGAATTTTTTACATTAGCGATCGTTCTTGGACGATACTCGTGACTCGTGTGTTCGACTAATCCAAAATCAGCTAAAGATGGATCAGAACCGTTAGAGCCATCTTCCAAGCAAATCCGCCATCCTTTAGGAGCAGTTCCACCTGTGGGAATACCTAGAAACTTTGCCGCTTCCAACCCTGCGCGATCTGCTCCTGTCTGTCCACCCGAAATGATCTTCTCTAAACTCATCGCCCCACTCCTAACACTGACAAAATCAATCCAGCGATCGGGATGAAAATCAATCGCCAATCGATCGCGACTGCATACCCACTCGCCAAACCATACGCACCGAGAAAGAAGAAACAGCACAGAACACTTAAACTATTCAGGAACACGGATTCGAGAAAATCCCAATTTTTATCTTTCATGTCGATCGCTCCTCCTACAACGGCAAAACATCAAAATCAGGATGCAACGATCGCGCTTTCTCCAACGCATTTCGCCATGCAATCAGAGGCTTGTTCAGAATCCAGCGATCGCCCACTTTCAGTAACCAATCGACATACGGAACTGGTCCGCGATCGTCATCCACTCCGCGCTCTGGATAGCCAACATACTCGCAATCGTGCAAATGCTCATAAATTGGATCGTCGATACATTCTGTTTCTGGAAGACTAGAAACATAGTCGATCAACTCCGCACAGTCCATGCACCGCTTGGTGCTGAATGGATCGCCATCAAAGATCCCGCTGCTGTATTCGTAGACTTCGCCTTTCTCGATCGTCTTGTGGCATTCCCAACATTTATGAGGCTTTCGAGCCTTGCGGTTAACCGCTCTGTAGGCTTCTACGTAATCACACATTGTTCGATCGCTTCTCCTTCTTTGCAAATGGGTTTCTTTGCCACTTCACAGGCTCGATCGCTTTGTGCTGTGGAACCATCCAGCGATCGCTCAGTTTTGGATGCACCCGAACTTTAAGAGAGCGATCGCATTCTGGACAACGATAATTGCCGCAAACGTTAACGATCGCTCCTGAGTTCGCGCAGGAATCTAATCGACTTCGCATATCGATCGCTCTCCTCCAAAAACAGAAACAATCTGCAACCGAACCGAATACGCTTCGACCTCATCGAAATCAGATTCCGAGAGTGATGCTAGTGCTGAATCGAAACCGGGATGTACTTGCTTTACTCGTTGACAAGCAAACAAAAATAATTTTGATTGATCTTCCGACGAAAGGCGCGATCGCCTAACTTTTAATTTCTCGATTCGGCAGTAGCGATCTAGTGCCTGAACTTGTTGTTCCACTTCCATCAAAAACTCTGAACTCAACAAATAAACGTTAACAGTTATGATTCTGGTGTGTCAACACTAATGTTAGTGTTTTCATTTATTCTTGATCTTTCCGCTTCCGATCGCTCTCCATCCGCCCTAGCCCTCTCTGCCTGCGCTTTCTTCAGATCAATTTCAGCCTCTTCCAATGGCGACATTAGCAACGGATTACCCAGAACGATTTCTGTGTTCGGATTAGGGTCGATCGCTCCCTTCAATTTCATCAAATTCTCTTCCCAATCCACCTGCAATTCGATCGCTTTTG
>ERZ1066124.993-NODE-993-length-10087-cov-11.614932_pt1 | contig 10087 bp, 9 predicted proteins | sample MGYA00382771_ERZ1066124 | MGnify/ENA primary metagenome ERZ1066124 (study PRJEB33369, sample SAMEA5778354) | biofilm metagenome | biome: Industrial cooling water; feature: Water cooling tower basin; material: Biofilm | place: United Arab Emirates | collected... | reverse complement strand
CGCCGGCCGCGCTCTGACCGCGCCGCGCCGGTGACGCAGCGGGGGCGGCGGGATCCACCCGCCGCCCCCTTGCCAGTCCCGGGGGACCGTCAGCCGAGCGAGACCTCGGCCTTGTTCTTCCGGTAGTCGGCCTGCGGGTCCGCCCCGAGCAGCGCCTTGATCCCGGCCACCAGGCTCGATCCGTCGAGCCAGATCTCCGCCTCCGCGGGGTCGAAGCGCAGGAGGCAGAGGTCGGGGTCGTCCTTCCCCTCCTTGTACCAGGCGGCGACGTGGGGGTTCCAGAGCGCGTCGATCTTCGCCCGGTTCATGTCGACCACCAGGTGCCCCTCCACCGTCGCCCAGACGCCGTGACCTTTGCCCACGAAGGTGAAGCCCGCCTTCGCGGGGCTGATCGAATGCTTCGCAAGCTCTGACGACTGCGAGCCGAAGAACCACACCGGCCCTTGGTCGTCCTTGCCGTCCAGCAGTGCGGTCATGGGGCGCGGGGCAACCTTGGTGGGTTCGACGATGGAGAGCATGACGGTCATGTCCTTCCGCAGCGCCGTCCAGAACTTTGCCTCGATCTCCGCGTCGCGGTTCGGGTCGTCGGTCATGGCTTGGCCTTTCGGTTGTTGCGAAAGGGGAACGCCGGGGTGGGAGGGGGGTTCCGGGGGAAGCGGACGGTGGGCGAGGCGGCGCCCGTAGGGTGCGCTTCAGCGCGCTGCGCGCCACTTACAGGGGCTTGGCCTTCAAAAAGCGGAGCCCATACGAGCAGCATTCACCCGACGTTCACAAGAAGAACAGACGGGTCGAAGTCCGCTAAGGTATTGAAATTTAACTGAAAATGTGATAACTACGATCAGGCGGCCGAGGCTATCTGCTCCGCAGATAGCCTCGGCCGCCTGATGTTGTCAAGCCAGAAACAACTATAGCCACCCGAGGGTGGCTATAGGATTTGCCGCCTGCAACGCAGTTCGGCGATTAGCTGTTGCTGACGTGAGAGATGGTTGCCAACAGACCACTTGTCAAGTCACAAAGTGTGACGATAGTGGGGTGATGGTCAAGATCTGCTACATCGATGAAGCTGGGTGTACAGGTGCCCTTCCCGCAGCAGACGCACCAATCCAACCTGTTCTAGTGATCGCTGGTATCATTATTGACTACTCAAAACTACACGATCTTACTCGTGACATTATAAATCTAAAACAGCGTTATTTTCCGAAACTTATCTCCACAAACTCAACCCACCTAGATTGGATCAGGACAGAAATAAAAGGGAGTGAGATTCGGAAAGCCGCGTGTAGCGAGTCAAGATCGGATAGAAGATATTCCATCGGAGTTCTGGACAAAGTACAAACGCTTTCTGACAACGCAGACATTAGTTTAATTGGGCGAGTATGGGTAAAAGGAATAGCAACGCCGATGAATGGTGTTTCCGTTTACACCTCCTCTATTCAATCAATATACAATGACTTTCAGCGATATTTAACAGCTGAAGATGACTTTGGCTTTGTTGTACTAGACAGTCGCTTGAAGCACTTCAATACTCAGGTTGCCCACTCAATATTTACACAAAAGTTCAAAGGAACAGGCGACTCCTACGACAGAGTGATCGAACTGCCCGCAGTTTCTCACAGCGACAATCATGCTGGCTTGCAAGCAGCCGATCTTATTTGTTCGGCATTTATAACTCCGGTAGCGATTGACACTTACTGTCGTGGCTTTGTGAACAATATGCACGTTAGGCCTCGATGCTCTGAGCTAAAAACTCGTTACAAAGATTGGCTCAAAAGCAAGCAGTATCGCTACAACGAAGCAAGCGGTCGAAGTAGGGGTGGATTGACTGTTTCAGATGGGCTTGGGAAAAAGCCAGGCGGAGACCTGTTTAGGTAAACGTCACCCATCCATCTTCAACGCGCTGATGAACGCCGTCTGCGGGATCTCCACCTTCCCGAACTGGCGCATCTTCTTCTTGCCCGCCTTCTGCTTGTCCAGAAGCTTCCTCTTCCGCGTTGCATCCCCGCCGTAGCACTTCGCGGTCACATCCTTGCGCATCGCGCTCAGCGTCTCCCTCGCGATGACCCGCGCGCCGATGGCGGCCTGGATCGGAATCTTGAACATGTGCCGGGGGATCAGGTCCTTCAATTTCTCGACCATCGCGCGGCCCCGCGCCTCGGCCCGGTCGCGGTGGACCATGATCGACAGCGCGTCCACCGGCTCGTCGTTCACGAGGATCGACATCTTCACGAGGTGATCCTCGCGGTATTCCGACAGCGCGTAGTCGAAGCTCGCGTAGCCGCGCGTGACCGACTTCAGCCGGTCGTAGAAGTCGAAGACCACCTCGGCCAAGGGCAGGTCATAGACGACCATCGCGCGGCTGCCTGCGTAGGACAGGTCGAGCTGGATGCCGCGCCGGTCCTGGCACAGCTTCAGCACGTCGCCCAGGAACTCGTCGGGGACCATGATCGTGGCGCGGATGCGCGGCTCCTCGATGTGGTCCACGTAGGTGAGGTCGGGCATGTCGGCGGGGTTGTGCAGCTCGCGCACCTCGCCGTCCTTCATGAACAGGCGGAAGACCACGCTGGGCGCGGTGGTAATGAGGTCGAGGTCGTACTCTCGCTCCAGCCTATCCCGGATCACCTCGAGGTGCAGGAGGCCCAGGAACCCGCAGCGGAAGCCGAAGCCGAGCGCGGCCGAGGTCTCCATCTCGGTGCTGAAGCTCGCGTCGTTCAGCGACAGCTTCTCGATCGCGTCCCGCAGGTTCTCGAAGTCGGCGGCGTCCACGGGGAAGAGGCCGCAGAAGACCACCGGCTGCGCGGGCTTGAAGCCGGGCAGCGGCGCGGTCGCCCCGCCCCGCTCGTGCGTGACGGTGTCGCCCACCCGCGTGTCGCGCACCTGCTTGATCGAGGCGGTGAAGATCCCGATCTCGCCCGGCCCGAGTTCGGCGATGTCGCGCATCTCGGGCTTCAGCACCGCGAGCTTGTCGATCCCGTAGACCGCCCCCGTCTGCATCATCCGCACGCGGTCGCCGCGGCGGACCACGCCGTCCATCACGCGGACCATGACGACCACGCCGAGGTAGGCGTCGTACCACGAATCGACCAGCATCGCCTTCAGGGGCGCCGCGCGGTCGCCCTTCGGCGCGGGCAGCCGGTGGACGATCGCCTCGAGCACGTCGGGGATGCCGAGGCCGGACTTCGCGGAGATCAGCACCGCGTCCGAGGCGTCGAGGCCGATCACGTCCTCGATCTGCTGGCGGATGCGGTCCGGCTCGGCCGCCGGCAGGTCGATCTTGTTCAGGACGGGCACGATCTCGTGCCCCGCATCGAGCGCCTGGTAGACGTTGGCGAGCGTCTGCGCCTCCACCCCCTGGCTGGCGTCGACGACCAGCAGCGAGCCTTCCACGGCGCGCATCGACCGTGACACCTCGTAGGCGAAGTCGACGTGCCCCGGCGTGTCGATCAGGTTCAGGATGTAGGTCCGCCCGTCCTTCGCCGGATACTCCAGCCGCACGGTGTTGGCCTTGATGGTGATCCCCCGCTCGCGCTCGATGTCCATGCTGTCGAGAAGCTGGGCCTTCATGTCCCGGTCGGCGACCGTGCCCGTCATCTGGATCAGCCGGTCGGCGAGCGTGGACTTGCCGTGGTCGATATGCGCCACGATCGAGAAGTTGCGGATCAGGGACAGGTCGGTCATGGCCGGCGCTATGGGGGCAAAGCCCGGAGCGGTCAAGACCGGGCTTCGCCGGGGGCGGGGTTGACACGGCCATGGCCGGATGTTTCCATAGTAAAATAGTAAGGAAAGGCCGACCTCATGGACGAACGGACGACACGGCTGGTGCTGCCGCGGCGCATGGTGCTTGCGGGCGGGGCGGCGATGGCGGGGGCGCTGATGGTGCACCCGGCGCGGGCGCAGGTTGCCGAGGGCGGCGCGGGCGGCGACGGCGGTGCAGGCGGCGAGGGTGGCGCCGCGGCCGGGGCCGGCGGCAACGTCCCGCTGCTGACCGCGCTGGGGCTGGTCGAGGGCCACCTGCTGTCGGGCTCGGCGCTTTACAGGGCGGGCGTCTCCGACATGGCGCTCATCCACAAGCAGCATCCGTCGAAGGAGATCTACGCCGACCTCGCGCCGATGCTGGACGCCGTGGGTGCGCCCGGCTTCGCGCCCGAACTCGAGGCGGCGGCGAACGCCGTGATGGGCGGACAGGACGCCGGAACCGTCGCCGCGGCCGAGGCGGCGGCGCTGGCGGCGATCGACAGGGCACGCGAGGCAGCCGGGGCGACCCCCGCAGAGATCGCCCAATCCATCGAGGCGCTGGTGCGGACGGCGGCGGACGAATACGTCATCGGGATCGTCGACGGGCAGGTGGCGGAGCTGGCCGAATACCAGGACGCCTGGGGTTTCATGCAGGTCGCCAAGGCGCAGACCGAGGCGCTGGCCACCGTTGCCCCCGAGGTCGCGGCCAGGATGGCCGAGGCGCTGGCCCCGACCGACGCGCTGTTCCCCGCCATCGTGCCCGAGGGCCGCATCGCCGCGGACCCGAGCGAACTGCAGGGAGCCGCGGCGCGGATCGAACTCGCGCGGCTGCAGCTGGACTGACGCCGGCATGTTCCACGCGCTGAGCGGGCTTTTCGACGCCCCGACGCTGGCCGCGCTCCGCGAGGCGGTGTCGGGGCTCGACTTCGAGGACGGCGCGCGCACCGCGGGCGCGCTGGCCGCGCGCGTCAAGCGCAATGCGCAGGCGAGGGCGACGCCCGCGCGCGACGCCGTCCTGCGGAAGGCCGAGGCCGCCCTCATGGCCCATCCGGGCTTCGTCTCGGCCGCCGTTCCGAAGGCCTTCGTCCGGCTGATCGTGTCGCGCTACGAGGGCGGGGAATCCTACGGCACCCATGTCGACGACGCGCTGGTCGCGGGCGGGCGGGCGGATCTGTCCTTCACGATCTTCCTGTCCGATCCCGACAGCTACCGCGGCGGCGCGCTGGTGATCGAGGACCGGATCGAGGATCGCGGGTTCCGGCTGCCGGCGGGCGAGGCGATTCTCTACCCCTCCGACACCCTGCACCGGGTCGAGCCGGTGACCGAGGGCCTGCGCCTTGCCATCGTCGGCTGGGTCACGAGCCGGGTCCGCGACCCCGCGCGGCGCGAGGTGCTGTATGACCTCGATGCGGCGGTGAGCGAGGCCCTGGCCTCGGGCGCGCCTGCCGCGCAGCTTCTGCGGCTGACGCGGTCGCGGTCGAACCTGTTGCGGATGTGGGCCGACTGACGGCCGCCGTTGCCTCCGGTTCCCGCCGCCATGGCCCGCCCCCGGCTGCCGTCCGGCCGGATGCGACGGGCTGCCCCGCTCCCGGCGACGGCCGGGCTTGAAGAATCCGCCCGGACAGGGCATTGCAGGCGGACGATAACGACCGGCGAGGCAGAACGGGTTGCGCCCTTCCCGGACCGGCAACGAGGCAGAGCGAATGAAACTCCACGTGTTTGCGGCCGCGGCCGCAGCGTCCCTTTCAGTGTCCCCGGGCCCGGCCGCTGCCGGCGTCGTCGAGCGCGCCTGCATGGCCTCGGACCGGGGCGCGAACCGCGCCCTCTGCGCCTGTATCCAGCAGGCCGCGGACATGACGCTGACCGGGCGCGACCAGCGCCGCGCCGCCGGCTTCTTCAGGGATCCCGACCGCGCGCAGGAGGTCTTCCTGTCGCAGCGCGCGGCCGACGACGCCTTCTGGGTCCGCTACCAGGCGTTCGGCGACATGGCCGGGGCCTACTGCGCGGGCTGACCCGGCCCTCGGGTTCCCCGGCGCGGGACCGTCCCGATGCAGAAGGCCCCGCGCGGGCGGGGCCTGTCCGGCATCGGCGGGGGGCGGGCGGCTCAGGCGGCCGGCGACTGCGCCCTGGCGATGTCCTTCTTGATGCGGAGCGCCTTCGCGGACAGGTCCCCGTCGCTCGCCTTGGCGAGGAAGGCGTCGAGCCCGCCGCGATGGTCGACGGTGCGCAGCGCATGGGCCGAGATGCGCAGCTTGAACGACTGCCCGAGGACGTCCGAGATCAGCGTGACCTCGTTCAGGTTGGGCAGGAAGCGCCGGCGCGACTTGTTGTTCGCGTGGCTGACCGTGTTGCCCGACATCGGGCCCTTTCCGCTGAGTTCGCAGACGCGAGACATCGTCGTCATCCTTGTCAACTGGGGCGGTGCCGCCGGGCAGGGCGGGGCGCACCCGAAATCCACCGCCGGGCCTTAGGGGCATTCGCGCGCGGCGTCAAGCGGCGAAGGCCCGGAGCCGCCCCGCAGGGCGCGCGCGCCCGGCCGGCGCGCCCCTGACGCGATCGTCAGCCCATCCCGGCGCTGCGGGCTGTTCGCGCGCGGGCCGACGCGCTATGCAGGCGCGACGGCAGTCACCGAGGCCCGGATGCGCGGAACGATCCTTTCCCTTGTGCTGGCGCTGGCCGGCGGCCCCGCCCTCGCGGCCGAGGAGCGCGCCGCCTTCGATCTCGTGCTGCGCGGCCTCGGCGCGGGCTCGGTCGCCTTCGCCGCGGTCGTGGACGACGATTCCTACGCGGTCAGCGGGCAATTGCGGACCGGGGGCCTCGTCGCGCTGGTGCGCCGCGTGCGCTACGACGCGACCGTGCAGGGCGCGATCCGGGACGGGCGGTTCGTGCCCTGGCGCTACACCGAGGACGCCGACACCGGCCGGCGGCAGTCGCGGGCGGTGATGGACTACCGCGCCGGCGTGCCGCAGGTGAAGGCCTACGACCCGCCGCGCGAGCCGCGCCCCTACGACGTCGATCCCGCGACGATGGGCGGCACCGTCGATCCGCTGACGGGGCTGTTCGCCACGCTGCGCGACGTCGATCCCGGGCAGGAATGCCGGGTCGACCTGCAGATGTTCGACGGCCGGCGGCACACCCGCATCCGCACCGCGGACCGCGCGGCCGAGGGCGACCGCGTGACCTGCGCGGGCGAGTACCGCCGGATCGCCGGCTATTCCGCCGAGGACCTCGCCGAACGCACGCGCTTTCCCTTCACGCTGACCTACGCGCCCGGCGCGGGCGGGCGGATGCAGGTCGTCGAGGTGGCGATGGAGACGCTTTACGGCCGCGCGCGGCTGATCCGGCGCTAGGGCCTCGCCCTGCGCGACCCGCTGCCCGTCGACGAGGCCCTGCCCGCTCTGCTCGCGGCGCTGCGCGACCGTGGCGCGGCCGTGCTGCAGGCGCCGCCCGGGGCGGGCAAGACCACCGCCGTCCCGCCCGCGATCCTCGACGCAGGGCTCGTCCCCGGCCGCATCCTGATGCTGGAGCCGCGCCGCCTCGCCGCCCGCGCGGCCGCCGAGCGCATCGCCGCACAGCGCGGCGAGGGCGTGGGCGGCGCCGTCGGCTACCGCATCCGCGGCGAGGCGCGCGTCAGCCGCGCCACGCGGATCGAGATCGTCACCGAAGGCATCCTCGCCCGGATGATCCAGGCCGACCCGGCGCTCGAGGGCGTGGGCTGCGTCGTCTTCGACGAGTTCCACGAGCGCAGCCTCGACGCCGACCTCGGCCTTGCCCTGGTGCTCGAGGCGCGGGCGGCGATCCGGCCCGACCTGATGGTCGTCGTGATGTCCGCCACGCTGGACGCGGCCCCGGTCGCGGCGCTGATGGGCGGCGCGCCGGTCGTCACGGCGCAGGGCCGCGCCCATCCCGTCGAGACGCACTGGCTTCCCCGCCCCCTGCGCGCGGACGCGCGGACCGAGGTCGAGGCCGCCGCCCTGACCCTGCGGGCGCTGGAGGAGATGCCGGCGGGCACCGTCCTCGTGTTCCTGCCCGGCGAGGCCGAGATCCGGCGCACCGAGGCCGCCCTTCGCCCCCGCCTGCCGCCGGGCTGCGCGACGGCCCCCCTCTACGGCGCGATGGACCTTGCGGCGCAGCGCGCGGCGCTGGCCCCGGCGGCGGTGGGGCGCAGGGTCGTGCTCGCCACCGCGATCGCGGAGACCTCGCTGACGATCCCGGGCGTGACGGCGGTGGTCGACGCGGGGCTTGCCCGCCGCGCGCGCTTCGATCCGGGATCGGGCATGGCGCGGCTGGTGACGGAGCGCGTCACGCGCGCCGAGGCCGACCAGCGCCGGGGCCGGGCGGGCCGCGTGGCCCCGGGGCGCTGCTACCGGATGTGGTCGCGTGGCGAGGAGGGGGGCCTCGCGCCCTTCCCGCCGCCCGAGATCGAGGCGACCGACCTCGCGGGCCTTGCGCTGGAGTTGGCGCTGTGGGGCGGCGATCCGGACACGATGGCCTTCCTCACCCCCCCGCCCGCCCCGGCGCTGGCGGCGGCGCGCGCTTCTCGCCGACCTCGGCGCGCTGGACGACGCGGGGCGGATCACCCCGCACGGCCGGGCGATGGCCGTCCTGCCGCTCCACCCGCGCCTTGCCCACATGCTGCTGCGCGCCGGCGCCGCGGCCGCCCCGCTCGCGGCCCTGCTGGCCGACCGCGACCCCCTGCGGGGTGCTGCGCCCGACCTCGGGCTCCGCCTCGAGGCGCTGGCGAAGCCCGGTCCGGCGGCGCACCGTCCCACGGTCGACCGCATCCGCGACGAGGCGCGCCGGCTCGCGCGGCGGCTGCCCGCCGAAGGCCCGGAGCTTTCGCCCGCGCAGATGGCGGCCCTCGCCTACCCCGACCGGATCGGGCTGCGCCGTCCCGGCGACGCGCCGCGCTGGGTGCTCTCGGGGGGCAAGGGCGTCGCCATGGCGGCGGGCCTCGCCCTGTCCGGCGAACGGCTGATCGTCGTGACCGACACCGACGGCGACCCGCGCGAGGCGCAGGTCCGGCAGGCCGCGCCGATCCCCGAGGCCGACCTGCGCGCGGTGCTGGCCGACCGCATCCGCTGGCACGACATCTGCGCCTGGCAGCCGCAGCAGGGCCGCGTCCGCGCGACCCGGCAGGAACGGCTGGGGGCGCTGGTCCTGGCCGAGCGCCCCTGGGCCGAGGCCCCGCCCGAGGCGCTGGCGCGCGCGGCCCTCGACGGGCTTCGGCAGGCGGGCCTGCCCTGGACCCCCGCCGCGCGCCGCCTCGCCCGCCGCGCCGCCCTCTGCCGCGCGGCCGACGACGCCCTGCCCGACCTGTCGGAGCCGGCGCTGCTGGCGGGCGGGGCGCTCCTGCCGCACCTGGGCAGGGCGCGCAGCCTCGCGGATCTCCGCGCGCTCGACCTCCATGCCATCCTCCAGTCGCTGCTGGGCCGCGACGCGCTGCGCCGCATCGACGCGCTGGCCCCCGCCGCCTTCGCGACGCCGCTCGGGCGCGCCGTGCCCATCGACTACGACGGCGAGACGCCCGCCATCGCCGTCCGCGTGCAGGAGATGTTCGGCGTCGCGCGGCATCCCACGGTCGGCGCGCGCCGCCTGCCCCTGCGGATCACGCTGCTGTCCCCCGGCGGCAGGCCCGTGCAGGTCACGTCGGACCTTCCCGGGTTCTGGGCCGCGAGCTACGCCGAGGTGCGACGCGACCTTCGCGGACGCTACCCCCGCCACCCCTGGCCCGAGAACCCGACGGAGGCCCTGCCCACGCTGCGCACCAAGCCGCGCGGGCCGTGAGGCGCGCGACGGCGCTGCAACATCTTGTGTCGTCCCGGGCCCTTCCAACCCGGCGCGCATCGGGGCTAGCAAGGCCGGGTCCGAACCGACGGTGCCGCATGACGATCCCGACCGACCCCGCCGCGCTGCCCGCCCGCCGCGCGGTCGCCGCCATGTTCTTCGCCAACGGCATCGTCATGGGCGCCTTCGCGGCCCAGATCCCGCAGTTCCTGCCGCGCCTCGGCCTCACCGAGACGCTGGTGGGCCTGATGATCTTCGGCTTCGGGGCGGGGGCGGTCGTCGCCATGGCGCTCTCGGGCGGGCTGATCGCGCGGCGGGGCTCGGTCGCGGTGCTGCGGCCTCTGGCGCTTCTCGCCGCGGTGGCGCTGCTGCCGGTCGCTCTGGCCGGAAGCGTCTGGACGCTCGCCCCCGCGATGGCGCTGCTGGGGGCCGCGATCGGCTGCATGGACGTCGCCATGAACGCGAACGCGGTCGAGGTGGAGCGCCGGCTCGGCCGGGCGATCATGTCCTCGTCGCACGGGTTCTGGAGCCTCGGCGGCTTCGTGGGGGGCAGCGCGGGGGCCTGGAT
>ERZ1066124.992-NODE-992-length-10128-cov-19.514246_pt1 | contig 10128 bp, 9 predicted proteins | sample MGYA00382771_ERZ1066124 | MGnify/ENA primary metagenome ERZ1066124 (study PRJEB33369, sample SAMEA5778354) | biofilm metagenome | biome: Industrial cooling water; feature: Water cooling tower basin; material: Biofilm | place: United Arab Emirates | collected... | reverse complement strand
AGATCGCCCTCAAAGCCAGGAGCAGTAACGCTTGTAAATTTCTGAAAAGGTCTAAAGATGAGTCAATGAAATCGTGAGTCGTAACCAATTTTCTGGAGTTAAATGCTGCTCCTTAGAAGGTAAAACAGAGGTAGCAAATGCCTAGCGTAGAAGTGCGATCGCTAAATTTCCATTGTGGAACAATTGCCGGGATGCTCTTTCACAGGTATGAAGTAGGTCATTGAAGGCAAAAAATAGGTAACTAAAGGCAAAGAGAAATACTGCAACATCAGATTTACACTGCCTAAGTCGCTGTAATGACTGCTATCTCTTCTTTCTGCCGATTAACGAGAACAACATAAGCGCTCGATCTGACATCAATGTGGCAAAGAACTGATCGCTTATGACACGCTCTGTCTTCCGCAATGCCACAACTGATGATTGCTTTGCCATACCACTGTCAGATCTGAGGTGTAGTTTGCGGTCACACAAGCAAGGGCAACTTTTCAGAACGCCGTATCCGGCAGTTTTGCTTTTGTCTAACCACAGCGACGGGTTCGTTGTTCCTCACTGGCAACACAGACCACAAGCGATCGCGTCACACCTAACGCCAGGTGTGGCGACCACACAATCCACACCCCCCACAAATTGCCCACAATCTCCACCAACTGCCCACACGATTACCACATTTGCCCACATCTGATGCGCCAATTCTATGCCCAGCAACGGTTCTAAAAAATTCCACATCACGCTTCCATCTGCGGAAGGCAGTGAAATTGAAGCGATCGCAGCAAACGATCGTTCCTGGCAATTGGATTGGCACGAGGGCTTGTTTGTCCGGTCGGCGGAGACTCACATTACTGATGAGCAAATGACCGAATTTCGAGAACTCGCGAAGTGGCTTGAAACTCAAGAGGATTACTCTCATGAGTCGCAGACCGAGCTATCCGAGCCGCAGGCAGAAACGTTGCTTTCCAATGCGGCTAATTTGTTTGAATACTATGCAAGCCAAGGAGACACCGCTTTCAAATTCTCGCCTAACAGTACCGAACACTTCTACCGTGTACAAATTGAGGATGAGATTTATCTAATCAGTCGAGATGACGCGATCGGACTTTACTCTCTTCAACGTGAAGATGGAGCCATTCTGAGCGGAACGGACGTGCAAGTCTGGAAACAAATGGAAACCTGGCTCCAGCGATTAGCAGAACAACCCTCGATGCAAGCGCCTCACGCTGCTGCTCCTTACTGGGAACAGCAAACCATTCAGGCGAATTTGGTGTTGCTCGATGCTCAAGCCCTGTTTACCTTGTCTGAACAAATGGGGACAGTCGAGTACGATCCAGTGCGCCAAAGTCATACGGTAACGATCGAGAATTACAGTATCGGATATAGCCCACAATCTGATGTGTTCTGGTTGGAGCGAAACGATGAGCGGTTAGTTTCGGCAACTCACTATCAGCAGCATCGGGAGCATGGGCGATCTCATTGGCATCTGACCGAGCTACATGATTTGGGCAATATTTCTCAGGAAGACGTGCGGCGGTTAAGAGAATGGCGCACTTGGTTAATGATTCAAAGCGAGTTGCATCGAGAGCGATCGCAGCAATCTACGCCCGATTTGGCACAGGAACAGCCACGTTCTTCCAATCAGAAGCGATCAGACTACAGCCTCGATCGCTAACAGAAAATATTTGTCCACTGCCATACGAGTGTCAAATCCGAGATTTACGCTATGTCTGTCAATTCTGATGGAGAACCAACATGACCCATTCGCCCTCGATCGAGGAGTTATTAAATGCTTTGCTGGGCGAGGCATCGTTTGCTCAAGACCTCACAGACGATGATAAAGCAACGATTCGCACAATGGTTCAAGCCCTCACAGGAGATTTACAGGGAGAACTGCACACCGCTTTTCAGCCTCCAAATGGAGGAACTTCTCAAGACGCTTCTACCGTAGAAGATTTGAGAGCAGATCTCGATACCTTTCTGCCCGAACTAGGAGGGATGCAATCGTCAGCCCAGCCACTCGATAAAAAGACTGATTCAGCGTTAGTTGAAGTGCTGGGTAGTCACGTTGAGAGCGCAGGTGGTGTAGTCGAAGTGTTATCAACGCGAACCGTCTCACCACAGGCTTTGAGTGCCTTGCGTCGTGTGGAACTACAGTTAACGGCTCTCATGATCGGAGTGAGTGATTTACGCCAAGCCCTAGAGCAAAATCTTCGCCCACAGTCCCTTCGTCGATGGAGACGATCGATTACAGCACTGTTCCGTAGAATTCAATTTCGTCAACACTCTAGTACGGCAGTCGTGAAGCCTCAGCACGTCGCCTTGTTTGCGCTCATGATTTGCATTCCTCTGGGTTTGAAGTTGGGCGCTCCGACATTGCTTCAGCAAGCAGAACGAGCCAAGTGGTTTGAACAATTGCAGACGCAGAACTCATCTTTGAATACGGTCGAATCAATTCAAGATGGTGTTCTGCTGATCAAAACGCCTGCTGGAGAAACGTTGCGCGTGAAATTAGCAGGGCTAGATTTAGATGCACCCTGGCAAGCTCAGGCAGAAGGAGTGATGGCGATGCTGCTACAGCCAGCACAGGCAAAGGTGATGCTAAGCCATATGCAGAGCGCTCAAAGCGGGGTTACAACCTCGATCGTATCCTTGCCAAATGGAACCTCTCTCCAAGAAATTCTTCTGTCTGACGGACTGGCAAAGCTGAATTTGGACGACCTCAATACGCTGCCTGAAAACCTGGTACTCAAGCTGAAACAGGCAGAAGCGAAAGCCAAGCTTCAACATAAGAACGTCTGGGGTGATCCTTATCATGCCTTGCCTCACTGACCAGGACCTGAAAGCAATTCAGGATGTTCTCGCGTGGATGATGACGGGAATTTTTCTACCGCTCGGTTTATCGGGTCTTAGCGACGATTGGCTAACCGGACTAAGCTACATCGCCATCGCTGTCATTCTTTGTCCGCTGACCGTGGGAGCGCGTTGGTTCAAAATCACGATCGCATTCATTGTTTTCCTTATCGTTCAACTCTGAATCATGACAACCTTAAAACCTTTAACCAATAGAAATGAATGGTGGGAAGCGACAAAAACAGCAGTCTGCGGATTAGCAATCGCAGCAGGCTTCCATACTTTTGTGGCTGAAGTGCGCTACATTCCCTCAGAATCGATGACTCCGACGCTTCAAGTGGGAGATCGCATTGTCATCGAAAAACTGAGCTATCGATTTCGTGCGCCTCAACGTGGGGATATTGTCGTCTTTAGCGCGACACCAGAATTGCGATCGCAAAATTTGAAGAACGATCTCATCAAGCGAGTGATCGGACTGCCTGGGGATACGATCAGAGTTCAATCCGGCAAATTATTTCTCAATAGCAAGCGAATCACTGAACCCTACCTTCAGGAGTCTCCAAATTACAACTACGGACCTACAGTCGTTCCCCCAAATCAGTATTTTGTGTTGGGTGACAACCGGAACCACAGCTATGACAGTCACTTGTGGGGCTTCCTGCCCCAACAAAACCTGATTGGTCATGCGGCTTTCCGCTTTTCCCCCCTTGAATCGGCTGGGCTTCTAGCGAAATTGCTCGATCAGCCACCGATTCACGGCTCCATCTTCTTCGGTTTGGCTACGTCGCAAGGCTTCTTCGACCACCGCAAGGGGCAGATCAGGTAGCACCAGCGAAATTTGGATTTGATGACTGCCTCCATTGGAAATTTCAAAAGCAATCACGGTCGCAGTTTCCACATTGACCACCCAATACTCGCGGACTCCTAATCGTTCATACAGCAATCGCTTTTGCCCTAAATCATCGCTCAATGTGGTCGATGCAATCTCGATCGCTAACGTTGGAGTTCCCCAAGTATCGACATCTACAGGTTGATTGTTTTTGGTCGGGCGCTGTACATCTGCGCCAATGTAATAGGCGAGATCTGGTTGGCATTCTCGCTCTCCTGCTTTCCGAAAACTGGTATTGGTAAACGACACAAAGGGAATGTTCTTCAGCGTTCCATAGAGGCTAACAATCGCTGCCAGGATGGAATTGTCTTGACCGTGAGCAAACCCAATCGGCATCGTTTCAATCCTCATCCAACCTGCATCGTAGTAGCAGCGTGCTTGCTCAAATTCAGGGCGATCGACCAGCGCTAGAAATGCTTCCCAAGTCGCTGACACCCAAGTATCTGTAACTAAATTTTGAGGAGATGGAAGTATATCGACCATGACTGTGCCCTCCTGACATTCAGTGTACTGGAAAGCCTTGATCGCTCATCGCAATTCCTGCCACAATCAGAAATAGGCAATGTTGCCCCTGTCCATTCTCCTGATCTCTGATGGAGACTCAACGCGATGGCAAAGTCCAACAAATCGGAAGATGTCCCTAAGGCAATGGCAGCGAAGTTTAACAGCATCGTTGAACTGACCGATGAATTTGCGCGGCAACATCTCAATGAGGAATACGCCCAACTGATTCGGCAAGCGACGGCGGCTCTCTGCCGAAAACGCCCTTCGCCGCTCGATAAGGGACAGCCGAAAACTTGGGCTTGCGGCATCACTCATGCGATCGGCATGGTCAATTTTCTGTTTGATAGCTCTCAGACTCCTCACATCAGCGCTAACGAACTCTATCAGGGGTTTGGGGTTGCGTCTAGCACGGGGCAGGGCAAATCGAAGCTGGTGCGGGATACGCTGAAGATGCGACAGTTTGACCCGAATTGGTGTTTGCCAAGTATGGTTGATCGCAATCCTCTGATCTGGATGCTGTCCGTCAATGGCTTGCTGATGGACATTCGGAACGCACCGTTGGGGGCACAGATCGAAGCGTATCGGAAGGGTCTGATTCCTTATATTCCGGGACACAAAGAAGACAGTGAGGCAATGCTCAATCTGATGCAAGGCGGGATATTGGAGCCGCCTCCTGCTGATCGCCAAAGCCGGAAATCTCGATCGACCAAATCCAAAGCACCGCCTCAGCCACCTTCTCCAGAGGCATTGGAAGCGCTCTATGTATTAGAAGTGGCGCTACGGAGTGGTCCAGTGACCGAGAAATTTCTCAAGAAGAATCCGCAAGTAATTCGCACGATCGAGATTCGCGGCGATCAAACGTTAGCGGATTTGCACGCGATCATCTTCAAGGCGTTCGATCGCGAGGAAGAGCATCTCTATGAGTTTCAATTGAAAGGCAATCGACCGAACGATCCGAATGCCGATCGCTATGGGTTGCTGAGTCCGTTACAGGATGAATTGGATGATGGGCTGACTGGGGAGGTTGGCAGTACCCAAATTGGCGCATTAGGGTTAACCGTTGGAGAGCCATTTGGCTATTGGTTTGATTTTGGCGATGATTGGTGGCATCAAGTGAGCGTGGTTGCGGTTGGGCGATCGCAACCCAAGACCCGCTATCCCCGGATTACTGAACGAATTGGGGCAAGTCCACCTCAGTATGCTGAATTTTAGAATTGGTGCGATCGACTTTCCTATATGTGATGACTTTAGGAAGCGTTTGATCGTGAATGGCGCTGTAGAAGCTGTCTTTCCATGTCGTTTTTCTACTGTATTAATTTTTGAGCAGCGATACGCTTGAACAGACTCGCTCTCTTAGTGCATAGTACGAATAGACTATGACTTCATTCCCCATTTTGCTCTATGGCAAAATCTCGTAAGCTGGAACAATTGCTTGCTCAACTCGAACCTGTGCGGCGTGATCCTCATGCGCCAGAGTCAACGATCGCACTCCGACAAATTCTTGCCTCAAAGTATTCGATCGCAGTTGCCCAAGCTGCAAAAATTGCTGGAGAAGCAGAACGGTATGATTTGATTCCGGATCTCGTTGCTGCCTTCGATCGCTGCATGACTAAGCCTGTTGAAACTGATCCGGGTTGTACCGCAAAACTCAAAATTGCGGATGCACTCTATCGCCTGGAATACAGCAACGAAGACCTCTTCCTCAGAGGAATTCGACATATTCAACAAGAGCCGATTTGGGGCGGTTCAGATGACACAGCCGCCGCATTGCGCGGAACTTGTGCTTTGGGATTGGTCAGAATGAATTATCCGCAGGTGATGAGCGAACTCGCGGATTTACTCGCTGATCCAAAGCCAGATGCTCGAATCGCGGCGGCAAGAGCGATCTCGTACAGCGGCGATCCTAGCGGTGTTCCTTTGCTACGACTACGAGTTCAAGTCGGTGATACTGCACCTGTGCTATCAGAATGTTTCCTATCGTTACTTCAACTATCACCGCAAGCATCGCTCCCATTGATTAAAGGCTTTCTAACTCTTAATCGAGATCAGTTAAATGAAGTCGCTGAAGTTGCGGCGTTGGCGTTGGGAGAATCTCGATTACCAGAAGCATTTCCGGTTTTGCGACACTGGTGGCAACGAACAAAGATTGCAGAATTGCGATCGACAGCCCTGACCGCGATCGCACTCCTTCGTCAAGATGACGCGATCGCTTTTCTACTTGAATTAATCGGCACTGGTGAGCTTCCTGATGCGAAGAATGCGATTATGGCACTCAGCATCTACCACCAAGACCCCGACCTTTGGCGCAGAGTGTGCGATACAGCAAGCCAACGCAAAGAGCCGAGCTTACTGCCGTTGTTGCGCTTCTAGCTTTGCTTGCCGCTTCTCGAAATACTGCTGATGCTCCTGAGTTGCTAACCAGTAGGCAGAGGCAGCCTGAATTTGGGTCACGATCGATTTGTCATAGCGACCAGAACGATCCAAAGCAGTTTTGGATTGTTGTGCGATCTCTGCTTGTTCTGGTGTGTGATAGAAAATAACCGATCGATACTGCTCCCCCCGATCCGCCCCTTGTCGATTCAAGCTCGTCGGATCATGAATATGCCAGAACACATCAAGCAAGGCTTCGTAGCTGACTTGCTTTGGATCGTATTGGATCTGGCAAACTTCCGCATGACCTGTGATCCGAGAGAGAACATCAAGATAGCAGGGATTCTCGAAGTGTCCGCCCATGTATCCCACCGAAGTCGAGATGACTCCAGGCACTTTGCGAAATGCCGCTTCCACCCCCCAGAAGCACCCAGCACCAAACGTTGCGGTTTCCATCCTGCTGCCATGAAAAACTCTACAATAGCCAGTGTACGCGCCTCTGTTTGAAATTCTGCTGCCATGCTTAAAACCCAAAACGGAACACCCGCAAGCCGACTTGGATTCGCCAGTCAGTACACGCAAGACCCGACTTGTATTCGAGCAGCATTTGAAGCAGGGATCAACTATTTCTTTGACTATCAATTACCCAAAGAACCGATTCTGGCAGAATTAAAGCCGCTTTTAGCAAGCGATCGAGCATCAATCCTCTACACGGTTGGAAGTGAATCTCGCGATATTGAAACCTTACGTCAACAACGAGACGAAATTCGGCAGCAGCTTCAGATCGATTGCATTGATATCTTTTTTACAGAGTATCTTTCACCGAGCGATCGTGCGGATAACATCAAAGCGGTGATCAAGGAACTCTATGCCTGGAAAGCACAAGGACTGATCCGATATGTCGGTGTGACAACACATCATCGCCCGACTGGACTCGCTGTAATTGAGCAACGGAATTGTGATGTCCTAATGCACCGTTACAACATGGCGCATCGCAAAGCAGAAACAGACTTGTTGCCTGCTGCTCAAGCTGCCAAAATTCCAGTGATTGCCTTCACTTGTACTCGCTGGGGAACACTGCTAACACAGCAACCGAATGAGACTCGAACACCACCGACTGCCGCAGACTGTTATCGATTTGCGCTGCATCATCCTGCTGTTGGCTTGGCTTTGACTTCGCCTCGCGATCACGCTCAACTTACCGAGAATCTGCAAGTGTTATACACACCTTCATTTAGCCCCGAAGAAGTTGACCATTGGCAAAATTATGGAGATTTTGTCTACGGAGAAGGACAACATACGTTTGAAACACTGTACCCGTGAACTCTGCATCAATCTTTAAGGCTTGCTGCCAAGACACCAGTCGCTCCATATTACTCTTCGGTATTGTGGTACGATTGCACCACTTAAAGAACGTTGAACTGAAGACGATGGCTAAACAAGAAACTCCTCGTACTGACCAGGATTCGCCGTGGAAGCGAATTTTACAGCAGTATTTTCAAGAGGCTATCGAGTTTTTTCTTCCCAAGGTTGCGAAGTTGGTGGATTGGTCACAGCCACCAGAATTTTTAGACAAAGAATTTATCAAAATTGCTCCAGATGCGAAAGTGGGGCGGCGTTTTGCCGATCAATTGGTGCGGGTCAAACTGAAACGAGGCAAAGATTTAGTTCTCCTACTTCATGTCGAAGTGCAGGCTGCCCCGGAAAAGAAATTCGCGGAACGCATTTTCGTGTATTCACTGCGAATCTTTGACTATTTTCGCCAACCCGCAGTAAGTTTGGCAATTCTCTGTGACGCGAGTCCGACTTGGCGACCACAGCAATATGGGGTTTCCTTGCCTGGTACGACTTTGAACTTCGAGTTCAGTATGGTGAAGCTTTTAGATTATCGGGATTGCATGGCAGAACTGGATGTCAGTCGAAATCCCTTTGCGATCGTGGTCAAAGCCCACCTAAAGCTCCAAGAAACGAAAAAAGATAGCCTTGCTCGAAAGACGGTCAAGATGCAGTTGGTACGGCAGCTTTACGAGGCAGGATATAATGCAGAACAGGTGCTGAACCTGTTTAATTTTTTGGATTGGGTCTTAGTGCTACCCAGGCGGTTAGAAGCCGAATTTTGGACAGAGCTAAAAGCCTACGAAGAGGAGCGTCAAATGCCATATATTACCAGTGTTGAACGGATTGGGTTCGAGCGTGGTTATGAGCGTGGAATCGAAGAGGAGGCGCAGCGATCGCTAGAGCGAGAACGGTCACTCATTCTTCGACAATTGACCCGAAAAGTTGGCACGATTCCCAATCCAGTGCTGACTCAACTGAATGCTTTATCGATTGAACGCCTTGAATCTCTCGGTGAAGCACTGTTGGATTTTGAATCGATCGAGGATTTGATGGCTTGGTTAGAGAATTAGGAGCGATGGTCGCCCAACTCAATTACCCTGATTTTGCATGGCAGTGGGCAGGCAGAACCTGAATGTTGTCCCTCGGTTCAGTTCGCTTTCAACCTCGATCCATCCTCCCATTACCCTGACTAATCGTTCTGTAATCGCCAACCCAATGCCGCTTCCCTCACAGCGTAGACTGCGGGAATGCTCGGATCGCCAAAACCGTTGAAAGACAAACGGCAAGTCTTCAGAAGCAATTCCGATTCCCGTATCCTGCACTGCAATCCAGAGTTTTTCTTGCTCTGTCCAGGATTGAATTGTTACAGAGCCTTCAGGGGTGTATTCCAGGGCATTGCTGATTAGATTGGTCAGAATTTGTTTGAAGCGATCGCAGTCCGCAAAAATCTGAGGCAAATTTTCAGCATCAACCAATCTCAAACGACAATCATTGATCCACCCCTTGATATGAAAATTGGCAACGACTTGCTTGATCACTGAGTACGGGGAAAAAGCTTCCAGGTGTAGAGGTAGCGATCCTGCTTCGATTTTTGAAAGTGCATTTAAGTCTGCTAACAATCGGGTCAATCGCTCTGCTTCTTCGTGTAACTGTCGTTTGATGTCTGGCGTTAGCTCAAAGTTCTCTGAAGAATCCAATAGTTTGAGATAACCTCGGATGACCGTCAGTGGTGTGCCCATTTCATGTGCCAGATCGCCCACCAATTCCTGACGACGCTGCTCAACGCCTTGCAAGCGATCGGCAACACTATTCAGCGTTAACTCCAGTTTGCGAATTTCTGGAATATTGCTCGGAGAAATGCGAACGTCCAAATCGCCTGCGCTGAATCGCTTTGCGGTTTGTTCAATCTTTCTGAGCGGCTTTAGAATGCAGCGAGTCAAGTATAAGCTGAGAGTTCCAACCGTCAGGAAGCTAAGAACAAGTGCCCACATTGTTCCCCGATCGTTGACTGTGTAAAACAATGCAAGCGTTTCAGCAAAACAGTCTTGGATTGCTAAATTTTGCTTTGTTGGTAGTATCTTCTGTTCTGCTTTTTCTATCTTGGCTAATTGAGACGGAAACTGCTGTGCTTTATAGAACCCATTTGGCATCTTTTTGAGATGTAGTAAAATCAAAAATAAATGCCG
>ERZ1066124.991-NODE-991-length-10135-cov-7.343353_pt1 | contig 10135 bp, 13 predicted proteins | sample MGYA00382771_ERZ1066124 | MGnify/ENA primary metagenome ERZ1066124 (study PRJEB33369, sample SAMEA5778354) | biofilm metagenome | biome: Industrial cooling water; feature: Water cooling tower basin; material: Biofilm | place: United Arab Emirates | collected... | reverse complement strand
CGTTTGACAGCCGATCCTGCTCGGCATCCTGGAGGTCGCTCATCGGCGGCGCGAGGCCGGCGTTGTTGACGAGGAGGTCGACGCCCCTGAACGCGCCCGGGAGTTCGCCCACGACGCGCTGGAGATCGTCGGGGTCGCGCATGTCCGACACGATGCCGAGAAAGCGCTCGCCGAGCTCGGCGCCGAGCGCGTCCAGCCGCTCCGAGCGGCGGCCGGTGCCAACCACCCGCCAGCCGTCGCCAACCAGCGCGCGGGCGGTCGCCGCGCCGATCCCGGCGGTCGCTCCGGTAATGAAGGCGGTGCGAGTCATTGGGTTAGCCTTTCGAGCAGCCAGGGCGTCGCGCTCGGCCAATCGTCGATCCGCGCATGGGCATGCTCCGCCGCCGGCACTGCGGGCGCAAGCAGCGGCTCGGCGACCATGTGCAGGCGGTGGACGTCGGGCGCATGGGCGGCGACCGAGGCATGGTGGACCGCCAGATCGTCGACGAAGGCGGCATGGGTCGCGCCATGGCGCTCGACGATCGCGCGCGCCGCGGCCCCCTTGCCGCCCTGGTTGCAGACCACCTCGTGGGCAATGCCGTGGCTGGCGAGTTGCTCGACCCGCCACGGATGGGCGAGGTCGGGGATGTTGGTGAGGATGACGATGTCGGCCACCTCGCCGATCGCGCCGAGCGCCTCGATCGCCCCGGGGACCGCCGTCTGGCGATGCATTTCCTCTTCGAAGAACTGGCCGAGCAGCGGCCACACCCGCTCCTTGCCGAGCGGCTGCCCGGTGCTGCGGTCGGTCAGAGCCTCGGCGAACTCGCCGGTCTCGAACGCGAAGTCGAGCCCGTGCGCCTCGTCCAGCCAGTCGCGGAAATGGCTTACCATGTGCAGCAGCACTTCATCGCAGTCGGTGATCAGCAGGGGACGGCTCAGCGTTCGAGCTCCGGGCGAAGGGCGACGAGGGCGGCCGGATCGATCTCGAGCGCGGCGGCGACCGAGATAAGGTCCGGCTCGTGCGCTTCAAGGAAGGCGATGACCGCGGCCAGCAGGCGTCGCTCGCCGGCGCGGGCGCGAATCCCGTCGGGGGACAGGCCGGTAAGCTCGAGGAACCGCGCCGCCCGCCGTTCGTCGGAAAGGGTCGCGGCTAGCGCGCGCAGCCCAAGGGTCTCGCAATCGTTGGCAAGTTCAGGTTGCATCGCCTACCGTCGGGAACCGCCATGAGAGGAAGACCGTGGCCAAGATCCTGGTTGTCGAAGACAATGCGCTGAACATCAAGCTGTTCTGCGACCTTCTCGCCGCCCACGGCCATGAGCCGGAGGCGGTCACCGACAGCCGCGAGGCATTGGCGACCGCGCGCGCCTTCAAGCCCGACCTGGTCATCACCGACATCCAGCTGCCCTACGTCTCGGGGCTCGAACTGATGGAGCAGATCCGCGGCGACGCCGAGCTTGCCCAGGTGCCGATCATGGCCGTGACCGCTTATTCGGGCGCCGGCGACGACGAGCGCATCCGCGCCGCGGGGGCACAGGCCTATGTTGCCAAGCCGATTTCGGTGATGCGCTTTGCGGAGACGGTGGACCGGCTGCTGGAAGCGGGGCCGGTGGGCGACGTCCGGGAAGGGAGCGGCGCGGAGTGAACGCGCCGTCGGTCCTGTCCGCTGCGCGGCAGGCCGTCCGCTCGTAACCGGCTCTTCGCGTAGCTCGCGATTGCTGCGCAATCGCCGAGCTACGCTCGGCGGTTACTTGATTTTCGCTTCCTTGAACTCGACGTGCTTGCGCGCGACGGGGTCGTACTTGCGGAAGCTCATCTTCTCGGTCTGGTTGCGGGGGTTCTTCTTGGTGACGTAGAAGAAGCCGGTGTCGGCCGTGCTGACGAGCTTGATCTTGACGGTTGCCGGCTTGGCCATCGCGAGGAATCCTGAAAGCTGAAAGTCAAAGGGCGGCGCATCGCGGCCGCCCGAACGCGCGGCCAATGCCGCCACGGGCCGATTCTGTCAAGGCGGAGCGGACGTTGAGGGGCTGTTAACCATCCTGTGCCAGCCTTTGCGCGGACGGACGGGAAGGGCGATCCGATGGCACGGGACGAACTGACGCGGGCACGCACGATGATCGGGGCACGCATCGCCGAGCTCGAGGCACGCATGCCGCGCCTTGCGCCGCGCGCGATCAGCGAGCGGATGGACGCGATCCGCAGCCTTGCCGCCGCTCACGGCCTCGCCGCGCTAGAGGGCCTGGCCGACTATGGCGCGCACCATGCGCTGATGCCGGGCCATCGGCGGGCGACTCGCGAATGCCTGTCTCACATGGGCGAGGCGCTGGTCAGCGATCGCGCGAGCGACCGCGAATCGATCCTCGCCGCTCTGGCCCTAAGGCTGCACTAGGGCACCAGCGCGCCGTTGACGCATTGTCGCGGGCATGAGCGCGGCGCGAATCGGTTATTGCTGCACCTTCGTGTCGCCGAGTGGCGACACGAAGGTGCAGCGCGCACGCAATTTCCGAATGCCGACGATCGCCTCGATCGCCCGGCTCGGCAGCGAAGCTGCGGCTCGCCTCGAGGGCGTGATTCTCGAAAACCTCGACATCCTCGACCGGCAGGTCGCGGCGGTCGCGGCCCTGCCGCCGCTCGAACGACTGTTCCGAATCCAGTCGGGCTTCCTCATCGGCTGGTCGCACCCCGCTCTTGCCCGCGCCTGGACCTCGGACCTGCGCCGGGAAGTCGAGCGCCGCCTCGCCGCGGCCGGCGCCGCCGCCAGGGCCGGCGACGTGCGTCTGTCGATGCATCCGGCGCAGCACGCGATCCTCGCCACCGCCAATCCGGCCGCGCTCGACAATGCACTGCGCGACATCGCCGAACATGGCGAGGTCTACGCCATGCTCGGCTACGGCGACGGCTGGCATCCGCACGGCGCGAGCATCAACATCCACGGCGGGGCCCGCGCAACCGGAGTCGACGGGCTTCGCGCCGGGCTTGCGCGGGTCGACGCGGCCTCGCGCAACCTTCTCACCATCGAGAACGACGAGCTGAGCTTCGGCCTTGATGATCTCCTCGCCGTGGCCGGCGAGGTCGCGCTGGTGGTCGACTTTCACCATCACTGGATCTTCAGTCGCGGCGAATGGCTCGATCCCGGCGACCCGCGCCTTGACCGCGTCCGGGACAGCTGGCGCGGGGTTCGGCCGCTGGCGCATATCTCGGTAAGCCGCGAGGGGGTGCTCGGCGCGCACGATCCCGACCGGCTTCCCGATTTCGCCGCACTGGGCGAGGCCGGGCACAAGGCGGCGCATCTTCGCGGCCACAGCGAGCGGATGTGGAACCGCGCAGTCAATGCCTTCGTCGCGCGCCACCTCGTCTGGTGCGACGTCGAGGTCGAGGCCAAGGCGAAGAACCTTGCCAGCCGCGAGCTTGCCGACTTCGTCCGCCAGCATGCTCCGGAGCCGGCCTGATGCGCGCCTTCTCGCGGCTGCTCGACGATCTCGTCTACACCCGCTCGCGCAACGGCAAGCTGAAGCTGATCGGCGACTATCTCAAGGCCACGCCCGACCCCGATCGGGGCATTGCGCTGGCGGCGCTGACCGGCACGCTCGACATCCCGCACGTCAAGCCCGCGGCGATCCGCGCGCTGGCCGAGGAGCGGATCGACCCGGTGCTGCTCAGAATGAGCCGCGACTATGTCGGCGACATGGCCGAGACGGTCTCGCTGCTTTGGCCGGGCGGGGGCCTCGACGGCTGCCCGCAGACCGACGACGGAACGGTCGGAATCGCCGATGCGGTCGAACGGCTGCGGATCGCCAGCCGCGGCGAGGCGCCGCGCGTCCTTGCCGACATGCTCGACCGGCTCGACCCCGCGGGCCGGTTCGCGCTGCTCAAGCTGGCGACCGGCGCGCTTCGGGTCGGCATCTCGGCACGGCTCGCCAAGCAGGCGCTGGCGGACGCCTTCGGGCTCGATGTCGAGCAGGTCGAGGAGGTGTGGCACGGCCTCAAGCCGCCGTTCCACGAACTGTTCGCCTGGGGCGAGGGCCGCGGCGCCCAGCCGACCGCGCGCGACGTACCCGTGTTTCGCCCGTTCATGCTCGCCCATCCGCTGGAGGACATCCGGGTCGACCTCGCCGACTATGTCGCCGAGTGGAAGTGGGACGGCATCCGCGTCCAGCTGGTTCACGCGGGCGGCGACACCAGGCTCTACAGCCGCACCGGCGACGACATCAGCGCGAGCTTCCCCGAAATCGCCGAGGCCTTCGCCCTGCCCGCCGTGCTCGACGGGGAGCTTCTCGTGCGCGGCGAGGCGCAGGGCGCGGACAAGCATGGCGGTGCCGCTGCCAGCTTCAACGCGCTCCAGCAGCGGCTCGGTCGCAAGGTGGTGAGCGGCAAGGTCCGCGGCCAGTATCCCGCCTTCGTCCGCCTCTACGACCTGCTGTTCGACGGCGAGGAGGATTTGCGGCCGCTGCCGTGGAGCCAGCGTCGCGCTCGTCTCGAGGCGCTCGTCGGGCGGCTCGATCCCGACCGGTTCGACCTCAGCGCAGTAATCGATGCGGACGATTTCGACGCGCTCGACGCGATCCGCTCGGCCAGCCGCGAGGAGGGCATCGAGGGTATGATGCTGAAGCGCCGCGACAGCCCCTATGTCGCCGGGCGCCGGGTCGGCCTGTGGTACAAATGGAAGCGCGATCCCCTGACCGCCGACTGCGTCATGATGTACGCCCAGCGAGGCTCGGGGAAGCGCTCGAGCTATTACAGCGACTACACCTTCGGCTGCTGGACCGACGACGGCGAACTGCTGCCGGTCGGCAAGGCCTATTTCGGCTTCACCGACGAAGAGCTGAAATGGCTCGACCGCTTCGTCCGCAACCATAGCGTGCAACGTTTCGGACCGGTGCGTGAGGTCGAGAAGACGCTCGTCCTGGAGGTCGCGTTCGATTCGATCCACGAATCGAAGCGGCACAAGTCCGGCCTGGCCATGCGCTTCCCGCGCGTCAGCCGGATTCGCACCGACAAGCCAGCCGCGGAAGCGGATACGATCGCCAGCCTGCGCGCGCTGGTGACATGAAAAGGGCGGACCCGAAGGCCCGCCCTCGCCCCTGTGGGGGGTAAGCCCCGCTCTTAAAGCGGCTGAAGGTTCACCGCTGCATATTTGCCGCGGCGGTCGACCTCGATGTCGAACTTGACCCGGTCGCCCTCGTTGAGCCCGGCCATGCCGGCACGCTCGACGGCCGAGATGTGGACAAACGCGTCGGGCTGCCCGTCGTCGCGGCTGATGAAGCCGAAGCCCTTCATCGCGTTAAAGAACTTGACCGTGCCTTCGGCGCTCTCGCCGGTCAGCTGGCGCTGCGGCCCGCGTTCGCCCCCGCCGCCTGCGCCACCCGGAGCCGAATCGCGCGACGAGCGCACGACTTCCATCGGCTCGCCGTCGATCTTGAGATCGGTCGCCGAAATGCGCCCGCCGCGGTCGACCAGGGTAAAGCCGAGCGGCTGGCCATCGGCCAGGTCGGTAAGACCCGCCCGCTCGACCGCAGAGATGTGGACGAACACGTCCTCGCCGCCGTCGTCGCGAACGATGAAGCCGAAGCCCTTTTGCGGATTGAAGAACTTGACCACGCCGGTGCCCTCGCCGACGACCTGGGGCGGCATCCCGCCGCCACCGCCGCCGCCGCCGCCGAAGCCGCCACGGTCGCCGAAGCCACCGCCGCGATCACCGAAACCGCCGCCGCCGCCGAAGCCGCCACGGTCGCCATAGCTCTGCTCGAAACCGCCGCCGAAATTATTGTCGCCGAAGCCGTCGCGCTTGTCGCGCCCGCGACCGCCGCGATCGCCCTTGCGCCCTCTATCGAAACCCATGCCCGTCCAAACTCTCTTCTGCCCGTCTTCTGTCTCTAACCAACGCGCTCGGGCGGGCACGCAATAGGTTGCCCGCGCGAACACTCCGCACGGCGCGTCGGCCTACTTATCGGAAAATGGCCGCTCGTCCTAGTGATTCCTCGACTGCTCGGTTAGAGCGGCGCCCAGTGGCCCGTTCACAGGCGGGCAATGGGGCAAGGCGCAGCGGCTTTTTCGGCCGGCGCGGATGGGAAGCGTTTCGACAATGGCGGTGATGTTTCACGAAGAAGACCTGCCCGAAGGCCTCGACTTCGGCTCGCGCGCGATCGCCGTCGATACGGAGGCCATGGGCCTGTTGCCCGGCCGCGACCGCCTGTGCCTGGTCCAGCTCAGCGACGGCACCGGCACCGAGCACCTCGTGCGTTTCGGCCCGGGTAGCGATTATTCGGCGCCGCGGCTGAAGGCGCTGCTGGGCGACCCGAACCGGCTCAAGCTCTACCATTTCGCCCGCTTCGACCTTGCCATCATGCAGGCCTATCTCGGGATCATGGCGGCGCCCGCCTATTGCACGCGCACCGCCTCGCGGCTGGTGCGCACCTACACCGACCGCCACGGGCTCAAGGAGCTGGTCAAGGAAATGCTCGGCCAGGACCTCTCGAAGCAGCAGCAGTCCAGCGATTGGGGCGCGGCCGAGATCAACGACGCCCAGCGCGAATATGCCGCGAGCGACGTGCGCTATCTCCACCGCCTCAAGGACGAGCTCGACATCCGGCTTGAGCGCGAGAAGCGCGTCGAGCTTGCCCAGGCCTGCTTCGACTTCCTTCCGGCGCGCGCGCTGCTCGACCTGGCCGGCTGGGCCGAGCAGGACATCTTTGCCCATGTCTGAGGCCGCGCTCAGGACCCGCGCGCAGCGCCGGCGGTGGGCGGAGCCGGGCAGCCGCCACGACACGGTCGTCAAGCTTGCCAAATATGGCCTTCCGCTCGGCGGGGCGGCGCTGCTTGCGCTGCTTGCCGTATCGCCCTTCGAGCGCGAGGGCGATGTCAGCTTCATCCTCGACAAGAAGGAGGTCGAGCGGGCCGAGGAGCGGATGCGGATCGAGAGCGCGCGCTACGTCGGCGTGGATTCCGACGGCAACCGCTTCGTCATCCGCGCCGATCGGGCGGTGCAGCCGAGCAGCGACCAGCCGCTGGTCAACATCGAGGGCATGCGCGCCTTGCTCAACCTGCCGGGCGGGCCGCTCGCAATGGCCGCCTTCAAGGGACGTTACGATCTTGAGGGCAAGACCGTCGCCGTCGACGGCCCCATCCATCTGTCGGGGCCAAACGGCTATGCGCTCTCCACGCGCGACGTCACGGTCGACCTCGCCGAGCGGCGCGTGACCTCCGCCGGACGGGTCAGCGGACGCATGGAGCTGGGCACCTTCGAGGCCGGACGGCTGAGCGCCGACCTCGACGCGCGCATCGTCCGGCTCGAGGACGGCGTGCGCTTGAAAATCGAGCAAGGGGCGGTCAGATGAAGACCATGATGCGTGTTATTATCCTGGCCACGGTAGCGGTCTTGGCCGGCCCGGCGGCGGCGCAGGACGGCGTCTCGGCGCTGCGTGGACACAATAGCAAGGCGCCGATCGACCTCAGCGCCGACCGCGCCGAGGCGCAGGACCGCGCCGATCGCGCAATCTTCGCCGGCAATGTCGTGGTCCGCCAGGCCAATCTCACCCTGCGGACCCAGCGCCTGACCATCGCTTATGCCAGCTCGGGCGGGATCGACATCAACCGCATCGACGCCAGCGGCGGGGTGACGGTGCTCAGCCCGAGCGAGACGGCGCGCGGCAACTTCGCCACCTACGACCTCGACCGCGGCCTCATCACCATGGTCGGTGACGTCCGGCTCGAGAGGCAGGGCTCGTCTCTTAGCGGCGGGCGGCTGACCATCGACCTCAACAGCGGCCGGGCGACGATGGATGGTGGGCTGCGCGGCGTGAACCAGCAGGGCGGACGGGTGACCGGCCGCTTCACCGTCGCCAACCGGGGGCAATAGCCCAGCCGGATCGCGGTGAACGACCTTCCAAGCATCGACCAGAGCAGCCAAGTCGAGACTGCGCAGCGGCCCGTTCGCGGGCTCGAGGTGCGCTCGATCGCCAAGGCCTATGACGGCCGCGCCGTGCTCCACGACGTGTCGCTCGCCGTGTCGCGCGGCGAGGTCGTCGGACTGCTCGGCCCCAACGGCGCGGGCAAAACCACCTGTTTCTATTCGGTGATGGGCCTGGTCCGCCCCGACAGTGGCCGCATTTATCTCGACGGCGAGGACATCACCGGCCTTCCGATGTATCGCCGGGCGATCCTTGGCCTCGGCTATCTGCCCCAGGAAACCTCGATCTTCCGCGGCCTTAGCGTCGAGCAGAACATCCTTGCTGTGCTCGAGGTCAGCGAGCCGGACCGTGCCGCCCGAGCGGCACGGCTCGAGCAGTTGCTCGACGAGTTCGGCATTGCCCATCTGCGCGACTCCGCGGCCATGGCGCTGTCGGGCGGCGAGCGGCGGCGCTGCGAGATCGCCCGGAGCCTCGCCGCCGATCCCTCGATCATGCTTTTGGACGAGCCCTTCGCGGGGATCGACCCGATCTCCATAGCCGACATCCGCGACCTCGTGCGCGACCTCAAGCAGCGCGACATCGGCGTACTCATCACCGACCACAATGTCCGCGAGACGCTCGACATCGTCGACCGCGCCTGCATCATCTACGACGGCCAGGTGCTGTTCCAGGGCACGCCGCAGGCGCTGGTCGCCGACGCCGAGGTCCGCCGCCTCTACCTTGGCGAAAGCTTCGCGCTCTAGCCCTTAGGCGCTAGGCTCCCCCGATGGGTTTGGGTCCGGGCCTCCAGCTGAAAGTCAGCCAGTCGCTGGTGATGAGCCAGCAGCTTCAGGCGGCGATCAAGCTGCTTGCGCTCAGCAATCTCGAGCTCGACGCAGTGATTGCCGAGGAGATAGCCAAGAACCCATTGCTCGAGCTGGCGCCGGCCGAGGGCCGTGAGGACAGCGTCGTGATCCGCGAGGATCGCGACACCGGCGAGGATGCGGCCGATCCCAGGGGCTCGGACGAGCTCATCGCGGCGCTCGGCGGCGGCGAAGATGCCCCGCTCGACATCGACTGGAGCGAGACCGCGCTGGAAACCGACAGCGCGGTGGATGTCGCCGCCGCTCCGGCCGACGAGGCGTTCGACTTCGACCGGCTCGGGGCGAGCGAAAGCGGGCTCACCGAGCATTTGCTCAGCCAATTAGGGGGCGCCGGCGGGCCGCTTGCCGAGGCGATCGTCCGCGAGCTCGAGGAGACCGGCTATCTCCAGACGTCCCTGGCGACGATCGCCCAGGAGTTCGGGGTGCCGCTTAGGGAGGCCGAGGCGGCGCTGGCGCTGGTCCAATCGCTCGACCCGCCCGGGATTGCCGCGCGCAGCCTGGAGGAATGCCTGGCGCTCCAGGCCAAGGCCGCCGACCGCTACGACCCCGCGATGGCGCGGCTGATCGCCAACCTTGACCTCCTCGCCCGCGGGCGGATGGCCGACTTGAAGCGCATCTGCGGGGTCGACGACGAGGATCTGCGCGACATGGTCGCCGAGCTTCGCGCCTACGATCCCAAGCCGGGCTGCCGTTTCGCCGGCGAGGAAGCGCGCGAGGTTGGCGCGCCCGACGTGCTGGTGAAACGGGCGGGTGGCGGCTGGGTGGTCGAGTTGAACCCCGCGACCCTGCCGCGCGTGCTGGTCAACCGCCGCTACCATGCCGAGCTCAAGGCGGGCGCGGCCGACAAGGCGTCGCGCGCGTGGCTGAGCGAGCGTTTGCAGAGCGCGTCCTGGCTGGTGAAGGCGCTCGACCAGCGCGCGCAAACCGTGACCAAGGTCGCGGCCGAGATCGTCAAGCGCCAGCGCGCCTTTTTCGAGGAGGGCGTCTCGGCGCTGAAGCCGCTGACCCTGCGCGAGGTCGCCGATGCCATCGCGATGCACGAATCGACCGTCAGCCGGGTGACTCAGAACAAGTCGCTGCTGTGCGAGCGGGGGGTTTACGAGCTGAAGTTCTTCTTCGGCTCGGGGGTCGCCTCGGACAGCGGCGAAGGCGCCGCCGCGGAAGCGGTCAAGGCGGAGATCAAACGGCTGATCGACGCGGAGACCGACGTGCTGAGCGACGATGCGATCGCCGAGGCGCTCAAGACCAAGGGGTACGACATCGCCCGGCGGACGGTGGTCAAATATCGCGAGGCGATGGGCATCGGCTCCTCGATCCAGCGGCGGCGGCAGCGAAAGATGGTGGGGGGCTAAGCCGACGGCACCAGTCGCGCCCAGATCGGGAGATGGT
>ERZ1066124.990-NODE-990-length-10148-cov-6.734469_pt1 | contig 10148 bp, 6 predicted proteins | sample MGYA00382771_ERZ1066124 | MGnify/ENA primary metagenome ERZ1066124 (study PRJEB33369, sample SAMEA5778354) | biofilm metagenome | biome: Industrial cooling water; feature: Water cooling tower basin; material: Biofilm | place: United Arab Emirates | collected... | reverse complement strand
GCGTCAGATGTGTATAAGAGACAGGGTAGAGCCGATGCTCGCGCACCAGCGGCGGCGCCTTCGCCGGCAGCGCCTTCGACGCGTCGGGAATCGGGCTGAAGGCCGAGTAGTAAACGCGCTTCAAGCGGTACGAGCCGTAGAGCTGGTCGCTGGTGACGAGGATCTGCCGGTCGTCAGCGCCGTCCGCGCCCACGATCATCTGCGTGCTCTGCCCGGCCGGCGCGAAGCGCGGTGCCGTCTTCTCCTCCTTGGCCTCGTCGATGCGCCAGCGCAGCTGCCCCATCGCCTTCTTGATGCCGGGCTGGCGCTTCTCGGGCGCGAGCGCGGCGAGGCCGGCCTCGGTCGGCAGCTCGATGTTGATCGACAGCCGATCGGCGTACAGGCCGGCCTCGGCGAGCAGCTCCGGCGCCGCGTCGGGAATGGTCTTCAGGTGGATGTAGCCGCGGAAGCGGTGCACGGTGCGCAGCGTCTTGGCGACCTCGACCATCTCGCGCATCGTCGTGTCGCTGTCCTTGATGATGCCGCTGGACAGGAACAGGCCTTCGATGAGGTTGCGCTTGTAGAAGTCGAGCGTCAGCGTCACCACCTCATCGACGGTGAAGCGCGCGCGCGGCACGTTGCTCGACACGCGGTTGACGCAGTAGGCGCAATCAAAGATGCAGAAATTGGTCAGCAGGATCTTCAGCAGCGACACGCAGCGGCCGTCCGGCGTGTAGCTGTGGCAGATGCCGGCACCACCCGTGCTGCCGATGCCGCCGGTCTTCGACGAGTCCTGCTTCTTGCCGCCGCTCGACGCGCAGGAGGCGTCGTACTTGGCGGCGTCGGCGAGGATCGCCAGCTTCTTGGGGAGTTCCATGCGCGCGATTCCACCGCTTGAGCGTCTCAGACGCTGAGATGGGGGCGCGGCGGCGGGAGGCGAGCCCTGCCGACGCGCCCGTTCATCTTGACGATCAGGCCAGCGTCCGCAGCGTCGGCTCGCGATCCCAGAACCGCGTCTTCGCCGCTTCCACGAAGGCCTTCGCCGCGCCCAGCCGCACCACGCCCGCATCGGGCTCGATCGCGGCCTTGGCCAGCAGCGTCGCCGCGCCGTCGTCGTGCGCGATGGCCTTGAGGTGGCCGAACGCGTCGCGCACGAAGTCGACCGCCGCGGCCTCCTCGGCCAGCGCCGCACCGGCCGCGTCGGTCAGCACCAGCGCCACGGCGTCGAACAGCACCGACGGCGTGCCCATCAGCGCGCCGTCGGCCGGCAGGTGCGTGCCGTCGGACAGCGCCACGCCGCCGATCTTCGGCGCGACCACCTTGAGCTGGGCGCCTTCGGCCTCCACCGCGCGGCGCACCGCGGACACGCGCTTGGCGTCGCTGCCCTCGTCGACGAGCAGGCCGACGCAGCGGCCCTCGAGCGTCGGGCGCATCTTCGCGATCAGCCCCACCGCGGGCGAGGGATCGAGATCGCGCACCGGCGCCGCCGCTTCGGGCGCCGGCGGCAGCGTCGGCATGCCGAGGCCATCGGCCACGCGCTGGGCGAGCGCCGCGTCGACGTGGCGGAGGTGGCCGACGACGGCTTCGCGCACGTGCGGCGTTTCCACCTTCGACAGCTCGAACACGAACGCGGTGGCGATGTGCGCCTGCTCGACGGCGGTCTGGCTGCGCCAGAACTGCCGCGCCTGCGAGTAGTGGTCGGCGAAGGATTCCGGGCGACGCCGGCCCTTCGCGCCGCTGCCGGCCGGCTCGGCGAAGCTGCGGAACCCGCGCGCGGTCTCGCGCGGCGAATCGGCCTGCAGCGAGCTCGGCTCGTAGTTCACGCGGCCCTTGGGCACCTGCATCTGCATGTGGCCGTCGCGCTGGTGGTTGGCGAACGGGCAGCGCGGCGCGTTGATCGGCAGCTGGTGGAAGTTCGGCGAGCCCAAGCGCGAGAGCTGCGTGTCGAGGTAGGAGAACAGCCGGCCGTGCAGCAGCGGGTCGTTGCTGAAGTCCATGCCGGGCAGCAGGTGCGACGGGCAGAACGCCACCTGCTCGGTCTCGGCGAAGAAGTTGTCGGGCCAGCGGTCGAGCCGCATGCGGCCGATCACCTGCAGCGGCACGAGCTCTTCGGGCACGAGCTTCGTCGGATCGAGGTGGTCGAACGGGAAGCGCTCGGCCTCTTCCTCGGTGAACAGCTGCACCGCGAGGTCCCATTCCGGAAAGTCGCCGTTCTGGATCGCCTCGAACAGGTCGCGCCGGTGGAAGTCGTTGTCGGCGGCCTGCAGCTTCAGCGCCTCGTCCCACACGGTCGACTGCAGGCCGAGCACCGGGCGCCAGTGGAACTTGACGAAGGTCGACTCGCCCTTGGCGTTGATCAGCCGGAACGAGTGCACGCCGAAGCCCTCGATCGTGCGCAGCGAGCGCGGGATCGTGCGGTCGCTCATCGCCCACATGACCATGTGCATCGACTCGGGCGTCAGCGAGATGAAGTCCCAGAACGTGTCGTGGGCGCTGGCCGCCTGCGGGAAGCCGCGGTCCGGCTCCATCTTCACCGCGTGCACCAGGTCGGGGAACTTCATCGCGTCCTGGATGAAGAACACCGGGATGTTGTTGCCGACGAGGTCCCAGTTGCCTTCCTGCGTGTAGAACTTCACCGCGAAGCCGCGCACGTCGCGCGGCGTGTCGACCGAACCCGCACCGCCCGCCACCGTGGAGAACCGGCAGAACACCGGGATCTCCACGCCCACCTCCGTCAGCGCCTTCGCCGTGGTGTAGGCCTTCAGCGACTTCGACAGCACGAAGCGGCCGTGCGCCGCCGAGCCGCGCGCGTGGACGATGCGCTCGGGAATGCGCTCGTGGTCGAAGTGCGTGATCTTCTCGCGGAGGATGAAGTCCTCCAGCAGCGTCGGGCCGCGATCGAACGCGCGCAGCGAGTTCTGGTTGTCGCTGATCGGCAGGCCGTGGTTGGTGGTGATGGGCGGATGGCTGCCGCCGGCGGGGTCGTGGCGCTCGCCGCCGGCGCCGCGCGCGCCGTCATCGCGACGGGTCGACGCGGCGCGTTTCGGCGATCCGGCGGATTTCGGCGTTGCGGCGGCCTTGGACGCGGCGGCCTTGGCGGGGCGCTTGGGCTGGGGCATGGCGGGCCTCACGACAGCATCGTGTCGCGGGCCTGCTCGGCGCGCGAGGCGCCGATGGCCGTCTCGACCTGCCGCACTTCCTCCGGCGGCGGCAGCACGGCCGGGAAGCCGAGCGACTGGATCCACAGCTCCCGCGTCCATCCGGTCGTGTGGTAGAGGTGGTGATCTTCCTCCTTCTCGACCTGCTCATACGCGGCTTTGAGCACCTTCGCGAGCGGGCCGGTGGTGTGCTCGGCCACGTGGCCGATCAGCTCCCAGTTCATGTGGTCCTTGGTCTCGGCCTGCACCACGCATTCGCCGGCCACGAGCTGCGCGGCGTTCGCATCGCCCTCGGCCTTGGCGAGCTGCATGGCCTTCACCAGCGACTTGCCGATGTGCGCCACGACCGTGCGGCCGGGCGTGTGGGCCTCCGGGTCGAGGCCGAGCTCGGCGAAGACACCCAGCAGGATCTCTCGGTGGCGGGTGGTTTCCTCGAGGTACTCCTGCCACTCCTCGCGCAGCTCGTCGTTGACTGCGCAGGTGATGGCCGTGGTGTAGACGGCGATGCCGCCGATCTCGGTTTCCAGCGCTTGGTAGAGCAGCTCGTTGATCTGTTCGCGATTGCCGGTGCGGCGGGCCATGGCGGTCTCCTTCGTTGGGGGGCGTGGGGGCCGCCAGCGGGCGGCGCCTGCAGCCATCCACGAACCGTGCCGGGCAGCGCGCACGACTGCGCGGCCTCGCCGCTTGGCACGGGCCTTGGATATCGGGGGCATCGCCCGGGAGAACGCCCATGAGCCTCGACACGCTGATCGGCTGGACCGCCTCGCTGGTGCTCGCGCTGACCGTGGGCAGCCAGGTGCTGAAGCAGTGGCGCGAGCGCCAGTGCGAGGGCGTGTCGCGCCTGCTCTTCGCGGGACAGTCGCTGGCCTCGCTGCTGTTCCTCGTCTACGCCTGGCGCGGCGACAACGCGGTGTTCATCGTGTCCAACGCCTTCCTGCTGCTGATGGGCCTCGTCGGACAGGCGGTGCTGATGCGCAACCGCCGCGGCCGCGGGGTCGCGGCTGCGGAAGGGGCGTGAACGCGCCCGAGCGCGGACGCGCGGCGCTTGCAGCTTGCACGGTCGGCCTGCGGCCTCTCGACCTTGCCGCGCGGGTTTTGCACGATGGGCTTACGCGAATCGATCCTGCCCGAGCCCATGGCGACGCCTGACCCGACGACCTCCGACGCGCCGCGCGACGCGCGCCTTGCCGGCCCCGTGAAGCCCCACCACCTGTACTACGGACTGCTGGTGGCCTCGGTGCTGCTGGTTGCGGCCGCCGGTGCGGTGAGCTGGCTGTCGTCGCGCGAAGCTCGCGCCTCGGTGGCGCTGTCGCAGCAGTCGGAGCAGGTGATCGCGCAGGCCAATCGCGTGCTCGGCGTCGTCGGCAACACCGAGTCGTTCGGACTGCGCTACATGCTCTCGCTCGATGCGGCCTACCTCGACGACTACCACGCGGCGATGGACCGCCTCGACGCCGAGCTGGCCGCGCTGCGCGGGCTCGTGATCGACCACCCGGAGCAGTACGGCCGCGTCGACGCGCTGAAGCAGGTGGCGCACGAGCGCCGCGCGTGGAACGACGAGACGCTGCGGCTGATCGCGGCGGCGCCGAGCCGCGCCGCCAAGATGGCGATCCCGCCGCAGCGCGTCGCCGCCGGCACCGGCGGACAGCTGGCCGGCGCCATGCGCGAGAGCATCGACGCGCTGGTGCAGGCCGAGGTGATGCGGCGCGGCGAGCGCGACGCGGCCATGAGCGCGAGCCTGGCGCGCGCCAGCGCGACCGGCATCGCCGCCAACGCGCTGGCGGGGCTGGCCGGTCTGGTGGGCTTCTGCGCCACCTGGCGCTCGCGCAAGGCGTGGCTGCGCGAGCGCGAGCTGCAGTTCGCCAAGGAGCGCGCCGAGGCCGCCAGCCAGCAGAAGAGCCTGTTCCTCGCCACCATGAGCCACGAGATCCGCACGCCGATGAACGCCATCTTCGGCTTCTCGCAGCTGCTCTCGCGGCAAGTGCGCGATCCGAAGGCCATCGAGTACATCCGCGCTATCCGCGCCAGCGGGCAGTCGCTGCTGGCCCTGATCAACGACCTGCTCGACCTGTCGAAGATCGAGGCCGGCCGGATGGAGATGCACCTCGTGCCCACCGACGTGCAGGACCTCGTCGAGACCACGCTGACGGTATTCACCGAGGCCGCGGCCGACAAGCAGCTCACGCTCGCCACGGAGATCGACCCGGTGCTGCCGCGCGCCCTGCTCGTCGACCCGCACCGCTTCCGCCAGGTGCTGGTGAACCTGGTCAGCAACGCCATCAAGTACACGCCGGCCGGCGGCGTGCGCGTGGCGCTGCAGTCGCAGCAGGTGGGCCCCGACCGCGTGGCCCTGCTGCTGCGCGTGGCCGACACCGGCATCGGCATCGAGCCCGGCGACCACGAGCGCATCTTCGATCCGTTCCAGCGCAGCGAGCAGGCCGAGACCTCGCGCATCGAGGGCACCGGCCTCGGCCTGTCGATCGTGCGCCGCCTCGTGGAGCTGATGGGCGGCACCATCGGGGTGAGCTCGCGGCCGGGGAAAGGCTCGATCTTCGAGGTGCGCTTCCCCGACGTGGAGGTGGCGCGCCGCAGCGTCGACGCCAGCGTGCGCCCGCGCCACGTCGATTTCTCGAAGCTGCGCCGCTCGCGCATCCTCGTCGTTGACGACGTGCCGCTGAACCGCGAACTGATCGCGGCCTACCTCGAAGGCGCCGGCCACGGGGTGACGTTCGCCGAGGACGGCCTCGAGGCCGTCGCCGCGGCCGAGCGCCTCGCGCCCGACGTGGTGCTGATGGACATCCGCATGCCGCGCCTCGACGGCCGGCAGGCCGCGCAGCGCCTGCGCGCGGCGCAGTTCGATCCCGCGCCGATCATCATCGCGGTCACGGCCTCGAGCATGACCGGCGACGAGGGCGGCGCGCGGCAGGTGTTCGACGCCTACCTGCGCAAGCCGGTGTCGGCGCAGGAGCTGTTCGACAGCCTCGCCGCGCTGCTGCCGAGGCGCGAAGCCACCGACCGCCATCCGGCCGCCACGCTGCCGCCGGTGCTCGACGCGCCGCTGGCGGCGGCGCTGCCCGCCGCCGTGGATGCGTCCATCGCAGCCACGGCGTCGCCGGGCGCGGTCGCGGCCGCGGCCGAGGTGCTGGCCGTGCAGTGGCCGCGGGTACGCGCGGCGATGCGCAGCAGCGAGGTGCGCATGCTGCTCGACCAGCTGCGCGCGCTGCTGCCGCAGTGCGGGGAGCCGACGTGGCTGGAGGCGCTCGACGCCGCCGCCGCGGCGATGGACGGCTTCCGCGTCGACGAGGTGGAGCGCCGCCTCGACGCGCTTCAGCGCGCGGTGGCCTCGCGCGAGGCCGGCGACGGCGGCCGCGCCAGCGCGCTGCCCAGCAGCCCCAGCAGCGACACGTAGTAGACCCAGGTCATCAGCGCGACCACCGCGCCGGCCGGGCCATAGGCGTCGCCGATGCCGGCCGCGGCGAAATACTGGCCCAGCGCCCACTTGCCGAGCTGGAACAGCAGCGCCGTGGCGATGCCGGCCGGCACGCAGCGTCGCCAGGCCGGGCGCACGTAGGGCACGTAGCGGAACAGCAGCGCGAAGGCGGTGGCGATCAGGGCGGTGGAGGCCGCCTCGCCCGCGGCCGCCACCAGCGGCGCGCGTTCGGCGAACACGATGCCCACCGCGCTGCTGGCAATGAAGGTGCTGAGCAGCAGCATGCCGAGGCCGATCAGCATGCCGAACGACACCAGCCGGTCGCGGAGCCAGCCGCGCCAGCCGCCGCGGCCCAGCCCGTCGAGGCCCCAGAGCCGGTTGATCGCGGTCTGCAGCTGTCCGAACACCGCGCTGGCCGAGAAGGCGATGGCGCCCAGCGCCACTGCGCCTGCAAGGCCGCCCTCGGGCGTGGCGTCGACCCGCGCCAGCAGCGCGCGCGCCGGCTCGGTGACCTGCGCCCCCATGACCGCCTGCAGAGTGTCGAGGAACGCGGCCTCGCGGCTCGGGCCCAGCCGCGCCAGCGCGAGCACCGCCACGGTCAGCAGCGGCACGAACGACAGCGAGGTGTAGAACGCCACCGAGGCGGCCAGCGTCAGCGGATCGCGCGACCACAGCGCGCGGGCGGCATCGAGCGCGCGGCGCCAGCGCGGCGGCCGGGGCGGCGCGTCGGCTGCGGGGCTCATGCGCCCGCGCCGCGCTTGGGCCCGCGGCGGCGGTCGCTCCACAGCGCGCCGACCACGAGCGCCACGCCAAGGCCGGCCGCCAGCACGAACAGCACCTCGGCCAGCGCCACGCCGAACAGTCGCGGCCGATCGCTGTCGGCCAGCATCGCCGAGGCGACGATCAGGGCCGCCGTGACGAGGCCGGCGGTGATGCGGTTGGCGATCTTCTGCAGGTTCTCGAGCAGGCGCGACTCCTCGAGCCCGGTGAGCTTCAGCTCGAGGCGGTTGTCGGCCAGCAGCGCCAGCAGCTTCGCCACGCGCCCCGGCGCCTCGCGCGCCAGCGCCTGCAGCTCGATCAGATCCGCGCCGAGCGCCTTCAGGCTGAAGCCCTGGCGCATGCGTTCGGCCATCAGACCCTGCAGGTGCGCGTCGACCACGGGCTTCGGATCGAAACCCGGATCGAGCCGCTGGCACACCGACTCGAGGTTCAGCAGCGCGCGCCCGAGCACGCTGAGCTCCGGCGGCGTGCGCAGCCCGCAGCGCGCGGCGATCTCGACCACCTGCAGCACCAGCGCGCCCTCGCCGCCGCCGCCGCCGCGGGCCGCGTAGCGCGCGGCCGCCTGCGCGATCTCGCGCGTGAAGCGGGCGGGCTCGAACGACTCCAGCCGCGTTCCGAGCGCCAGGCACTCCTGCGCCACCGCCTCGCCGCGGCCCTCCACCGCCGCGGCCAGCAGCTTCAGCAGGCGGTCGCGCAGCGTCGGCGTGACGTGGGCCACCATGCCGAGATCGAACAGCGCCAGCCGGTCGTCGCGCGTCAGCAGCACGTTGCCCGGGTGCGGATCGGCGTGGAGCTCGCCGTGCACGAACACCTGGTCGAGGAAGCCGCGCAGCAGCGGCGCGGCCAGCGCCGCCACGTCGCGCTCGGTGCGCGCCAGCCCGCCGAGGTCGGCGAGCGACGTGCCCTCGATGAAGTCCATCACCAGCACGCGCCGCGTGCACAGGTGCATCACCGGCGCCGGAACCACCAGCACGTCCTCGGCGGCCACGTGGCGCGCGAAGCGCGCGAGGTTCTCGGCCTCCTGGCGGTAGTCGAGCTCGGCCAGCAGCGTGCGGCGCAGCTCGCCCACCCAGTCCTCGAGGCCGATGCGCCGCGCGCCGTCGCTGACGCTCTCGGCGGCGCGCGCCAGCGTGGCCAGCGCCTCGAGGTTGCGGGCCGCCTCCGCCTCGATGCCGGGGCGCTGCACCTTCAGCGCCACCACGCGGCCATCGCGCAGCGTGGCGCGGTGCACCTGCGCCAGCGACGCCATGCCAACCGGCGTCTCGTCGACCTCGGCGAACAGCTTCGACAGGCGCGCGCCGAGCTCGGCCTCGACCACCTCGCGGACGGCCGTGAACGGCACCGCCGTGCAGGTGTCCTGCGTCTGCTCGAGCGCCTTGGCGTAGTCGGGATGGATCAGGTCAGGGCGCGTCGACAGCACCTGCCCGAACTTGACGAAGGCCGGGCCCAGCGCCTCGAGTTCGCCGACGAACGCGCGCGCCTGCGCCGGATCCACCGGCGCCGCGTCGGCTTCGACATCGATCTGTCCCGGCGCCTGCAGCGCGCGGCGGTGCTTGAGCAGCAGCGCCAGCACGCGCGCGGGCTCGACGAGGGTGGTGGCAAGGCTCATGCGTGGCGCTCCAGGCGTTGGAATCCGAACAGGCCGGCGAGCGGGTGCGCGCGGCGCGCGAGGTCGGCGGCGAGCAGGTCGGTGCCGATCTGCGAGAACGTGATGCCGTTGCCGCCGTAGGCCATGGCGAAGAACACCCGCGGCCCGTACTGCGGGTGCGGCCCGAGGAACGGCAGTCCGTCGAAGGTCTCGGCGAAGGTCCCGGCCCAGGCCCAGGCGGGCTCGATCGACACGTCGGGCAGGAAGCGGCGGATGCGCTTGGCGATGCGCGCCGCCTTGGCGTCCACGCGCGCGTCTCGGCGCGCGGGGATGTCGACGGCGTCGTCCTCGCCGCCGGCCACGAAGCGGCCGTCGGTGGTGGCGCGCAGGTAGAAGTACGGGCGGGCCGACTCCCAGACCATCGTGCCGCGCAGCGCCGCGTGGGCTTCGGCCACGCCGTGGTCGCTGGCGAAGGCGTAGCTGCTGCGGTTCTTCGCGACCCGATCGCGCAGGAACCGCTGCGACTCGTATCCGGCCGCGACCACCACGCGGGCCGCGCGCACCGTCGCGCCGGCGTCGGTCCGCACGCGGACGCCGCGCGGATGCACCTGCAGTTCGGCCACGCGCTCGCGATCGTGCACGCGGGCCCCGCGTCGCGTCGCGGCGCGCAGCAGCGCGCGCGCCATCGCGTACGGATCGATCCACGCCCCGTCGCGGCTGAGGATCGCGCCGCGCGCGCTGGCGCGGTAGCACGCCGCCAGCTCGGCAGGGCCCAGCCAGCGCACGTCGAAGCCGCGCTTGAGCCGCAGCGCGAATTCGTCGGCCATGGCGCGGGCGTCGCGACGGTCGCTGGCGAGGTACAGGCTCTCGGCCTTCGACTGCGGCACGCGGAGCTGGGCCGCCCGCGCGCGCACGCGCGCCACCGCGTCGAGGCAGGCGCCGTAGGCGGCCGCGGCCGCGTCCTCGCCGTAGCGGTCGGCCAGATCGACCATGTGGGTGTCGATCTCGTACTGCAGCAGGGCCGTGCTGGCCGCGGTGCTACCCCAGCCCACGTCGCGCTGGTCGAGCACGACCACGTCGAGACCCTCGCGGCTGAAGCGATCGGCGAACAGCGCGCCGGTGATGCCGCCGCCGATCACCAGCAGGTCGCAGCGCTCATCGCGGGCCAGCGGCGGGAACGGTGCGCCGAGGCCGTTGCTGATCGCCCAGAAGG
>ERZ1066124.989-NODE-989-length-10181-cov-8.046909_pt1 | contig 10181 bp, 6 predicted proteins | sample MGYA00382771_ERZ1066124 | MGnify/ENA primary metagenome ERZ1066124 (study PRJEB33369, sample SAMEA5778354) | biofilm metagenome | biome: Industrial cooling water; feature: Water cooling tower basin; material: Biofilm | place: United Arab Emirates | collected... | reverse complement strand
CGAGTACGCCGTCCAGCTCGCGCCGAACCCCACGCTCGACGGCCGCGCCGCGCTGCTGCTGAGTGTGCCTGCGGCCACCGCCTGCCGCCTGCTGGTGCTCGACGCCACCGGCCGCGCTGTGCAGGAAGGCACGGTACCCGCCGGCGTCACCCGCCACGAGCTTGACCTGCGCGAACTGCCCATCGGCGTGTACGCCGTGCGGCTACTGACGCCCGACGGCGCTGTGGTGCGCCGGGTGGTGCGGCAGTAGGCGCCCGGCCTGCGCCGCGCGCACATCGCACAACGCCCCGCCGAGCAGTGTTCGGCGGGGCGTTGTGGCTTAAGCAGCCAGCCACAGGTTTCAAGCTGCAAGACGCAATCTAAAAATTTGATTTTGAGACACTTGCAACCAATCGAAAACCACAAAACTTTCGGCTGACCGCTTATATACAGCGGTTTTAGGGTCTATTGACGGTATCGTAGAGACGCATCTTTGCGTCTCCGGCGGTTGAGCCTACGGCGGTTACGCCAAGCAGCGGCGCCGGGCAGCGGAGACGCAAGGATGCGTCTCTACCGGCATTACGAGGCGGCCGATAACGCGGTGCTGCGGCAGCGGAGACGCAAGGATGCGTCTCTACCCCGTCCACTGACCCTGAAGCCGCTTTAGTTTGACGGATACTCCTTACCGGCACGGAGCTGCACGTGCTTAGCAGGGAAAGCCGCCTAAAGTTTTCGGGCGGTGGTCTAGGGCTGTGTGGCGGCTAGTTGTAGCGCGGACTTCAGTCCGCCGTGTAGCGGCTCTCCAACGGCGGACTGAAGTCCGCGCTACAGCTAGCCGCCCCACAGCCCTAGACCACTACCAGTTTTCGGTCGGCGGGCTATCCGGGAGCACCGGGCTCCAGCCCGGCGACACGCATAGTGACAACGCGGTTTTCGGTCGGTGGGCTACCCCGAAGGGGTTGTGTTCCACAGCCCAGGGTCGCAATCCCTACGGGATAGCGACCCTGGGCTACCCGGCGACTACGAACGTGGCGAGCGCCGTCTCGGCGCCGCGGTGGGGCGCGATACGCGGCGCCGAGACGGCGCTCGCCACGTTCGTAGCCGCCGTGCCCAACCGCTGTGGTCCGGGGTAGCAACGCCGTTGGCGTAGCAACCGCAGGCTACACACGGCTTTCAATAGCGCAACACCCTTTGGCAGCTCCCTCAAAAACCACCCACACGCTCGCTCACACCGATTAAATGCTCCTACAGAATCCGCAATTCAATCCGCCGGTTGAGGCGCCGGTTGGCGTCCGACGAATTTGCCACGGCGGGTTGCGTCTCGCCGTAGCCTTTGAATGTAAGGCGGTCGGCCTTCACGCCCGCGTTCACGAGGTAGTCATAGACGGCCTTCGCGCGGTTGTCGGAGAGCGTGAGGTTGGCAGCGTCGGAGCCGACATCGTCGGTGTGGCCGCTGATTTCGACCGAAATCGTCGGGTACTGATTCATAAACCGCTTGAGGCGGTTCAGCTCGGTTTTCGATTTCTTCTCGAGCTCGAACGAGTTGGTCGGGAAGAAGAGATTGTTGAGGACGATGCTCGCGCCGGTCTTCACGGGGTCGAGGCCGATGTCGAGGGTGAGCGGGTCGAACGACTTACGGTCGGTGTAGTCGAATGTGAGACTCTTCATCAGATAGTCGTCGGCAGCGGCGTACATCGCGTATTGGTGGCCCTCGGTGAGCACGACGGTGTATTCGCCGTCTTCCTTATCGCTCCTGACCGACTCCACCAGCTCGTCGGTGCCGATGTCATAGACCTGCACCGTGGCGGCGAGGTTTTTCTTCGTCACGGCGTCAAACACGCGCCCCTGCGCCACGGCGCTCTGCTCGAAGCTGCGGGCGGCCTTCGGCACGTCGAACTGATAGAGCCGAATGGTCATCGGCTCGGTGGCGGTGGCAGTTTGCTTGCGCGAGTAAAACCCGGTGCGGTTGTCGGTGGTGATGAACACCGACGATTCGTCCTCGAACGTGTTGAGCGGGTAGCCGAGGTTTTGCGGGGCGCCCCACGCGCCGCCGGTCTTCCGCTCGGAGCGGAACAGGTCGAGGCCGCCCATCCCGACGGGGCCGTCGGTGACGTAGTAGAGCGTCGTGCCCGAAGGGTGCAGAAACGGCGCCATATCGCGCCCCGTCGTGTTGACGGGGGCGCCGAGGTTTTTGGCAACCGACCACGTTGCGTCGTCGTCACCGAGGGTTGTCACGTAAATATCCTCCTGCCCTACCGAGCCGGATTTGCGGGCCGAGGAAAAGTACAGCGTCCGGCCATCGGCCGAGAGGGTCGGCTGCGAATCCCACCACGTCGAGTTGACGTTGGGGCCGAGGTTGACGGGCTTCGTCCAGGCGCCGTTTTCGCGGCGCGAAAAATAGAGGTCGCAATCCCCGCGCGAATCGGAGCGGTAGCACGACGTAAAGACGAGCGTCTTGCCGTCGCCGGAGATGGTGGCGGCGCCCTCGTTGTAGGGCGAGTTGATAAGCGGCGAGATGGATTGAGGCGCGTCGAACTCGCCGGTAGCGCGGCGGCGGGCCAGATACAGGTTCTCGTCGTCGGTGTCGGCGGTGCCTTTGCGCGCCGTGAACAGCAGCGCGCGCCCATCGGCCGTGACGGCCGGGAAGTAGTGAAACCTGAACTGGTTGATGTGCGCCGGCAGGGGCTGCGGATTGATGGTGGCCGGATTGGCCAGTTGCTGCGCCGCGAAGTCGCAGATCTGCACCCCCTTTTCGGCTTGGGGCAGGCCGCGCTTGTTGCGCGGGTTGGCTTTGAGCAGCGCCGCATAGCCCATCCGGGCGGTTTCGTAATCGCCGAACTCGAGGGCCAGATCGCCGGCTACCAGATATTCGGGCGCATAAGCGGCATCGAACCCAAGCGCCGTGATGCCGTGCTTGAACGATTCGTACGCTTCCCGCTTGCGCGCCGTGGATGCCTGAATGGACCCGCGCCGAAACCACGGCTCCGGGAACGACGGGTATTTTTTGTTGAGGTCGGCGAACTCGCGCTCGGCCTTCTCGAACTCGCGCGCGTCGTAGAACTCCATCGCGTGCTCGTAGGCCTTCACGGCCTTGGCGGGCGCGTTGCGATACTTGCGCGGTGGCGCGACCATTTTGGTGGGCTTGGCGTCGGTGTGCGCGTGGGCCGCCGGGCGATGCTTGGGGTCTTCGAGCTGCGCCGTCGCGGCCAGCGGCCACATCAGGAAGCTCGCCAGCACCAGCCAGCCGGTTAGACAGCCCAAAAATGCGGTACCTTGCCCCCGCCGACCGGTACGCGCTACCATCGCGGAAGAGCTAACCCAATTCAGCAGAAGCATTTAGAGGCAACGAGAAAGGACGACAGCAGGCAGGAATGGTACCACAATCGGCGAAGTGCCACCCCCGCTAACCCACGCCGGGGGCCGAAAGTTACCAACCCCGCCGCACCCGTGCCAGCCTGAGCGGGTCGGGCGCTCCGAAAGCCGCCCAATTCCTTACGGAATGTCGAGATACTTATGCGTCTGCACCGATAGCTGCCACCGGGAGTGCTCCTTCACATACGCAATCAGGCGCGGCAGCACCCGCGCCGAACGGCTCCATTCGGGCTGCAGAAACAGGCGACACTCAGGGGCTACGCGCGCGGCGTGAGTTTCGGCCCACGCCAAATCCGATTCGTGGAATACCACCACTTTCAACTCGTGGGCCTGTGCGTACACCGACTCGTGCGGCGGCTTGAATTTCTTGGGCGAAAGGCACACCCATTCCCACGTCCCGCTCAGCGGATAAGCGCCGCTGGTCTCGATCCAGCGCGGATGACCGGCGGCGGCGAGCTGATCGGTGAGCGGCCGGAGGTTGTAGAGCGCCGGCTCGCCGCCCGTCACGACCACCGGCGCCCCGGCGGCCCCGGCGCCGGCGGGCAGCGCCACCAGTTCGGCCACCGAGGTCAGCGGGTGGTCTTCGGCCGACCACGACTCTTTGACGTCGCACCAGTGGCAGCCGACATCGCACCCGCCGAGGCGCACGAAGTAGGCCGCCCGGCCCGCGTTGGCGCCTTCGCCCTGCAACGTGTAGAAATGCTCCATCAGCGGCAGCGCCGACCCATCGGGCGGCACCTGCGAAATGGAAAAACGTGGGGCTGATTCGAGCAACGTCATTGGTGGGAGGCGCGGGCGGCAGCCGGGCACAACGTCCGGCCGCCCGCTACGGTTCTACCTCGCGTTTTATCGAGTAGCGGCCTGTAGCGTGTTGAGCAGCAGCGAAGTGATCGTCATCGGGCCGACGCCGCCCGGCACCGGCGTGATAGCCGACGCCAGCGGCGCCACTCCCGCGAAATGCACGTCGCCTTTGAGTGCGTAGCCCGATTTTTTCGTCATATCGGCCACGCGCGTGGTGCCCACGTCGATCACCACGGCGCCCGGCTTCACCATATCGGCGGTGATGAACTCCGGCCGCCCGATGGCGGCGATAAGAATATCGGCCTGCCGGGTGATGTCGGCCAGGTGTTGAGTGGCCGAGTGGCAGATCGTGACCGTGCAGTTGCCCGGTTCGGCATTGCGCGCCAGCAGAATACTGACCGGCGAGCCGACGATGGTCGAGCGCCCGACCACCACGCAATGCTTGCCGCGTGTGCTGATACCGTAACGCCGCAGCAGCACCAGAATACCGCTCGGGGTAGCCGGCAGCAGCGCCGGAATGCCCGCCACCATCCGGCCCAGATTGATGGGGTGGAAGCCGTCCACATCCTTTTCTGCCCGGATGGCCTCGGTCACTTTCTGCGCCGAGATATGGCGCGGCAGCGGAAGCTGCACCAAAAAACCGTCGATGGCGGGGTCGTGGTTGAGGCGCTGCACGGCCGCGAGCAGCTCGGCTTCGGTGATGTCGTCCGCAAACCGCAGCAGCGTCGAGTCGAACCCCACGCGCTCGCAGGCGAGTACTTTGTTGCGGACGTAGGTTTCGGAGCCGCCGTCGTGCCCGACGAGTACGGCCGCCAGATGCGGGACTTTACGCCCGGCCGCGCGGCGATTTTCCACTTCAGCGCGGATCTCGGCTTCGATTTCCAGTTGCAGCCGCCTGCCGTCGAGCACCAGAGCAGGCGCGGCGGTAGGGGTTTCGGGGATGGAATGGGTCATTATAGAAGGAATGAGGCGGCAAAGGTACCAGCCCCACCTTTGGCAACGAAGCTCCAGCCGACCGAATATCGTTGAGCATTGTTTTTTCGCCTTTCACCCTTGCAGAAGTGCCGCTGCCGTCGTGTACATTTGCAGCTATGAAACACTTCTCTAATTTTCTTGCCGGCTCTTGCCGGCTCTTGCCGGCTCGCTTCTCGCGCTGAGTGCGTGTAACAAAGAAGAGGCAGCCCCAACTAATGCCCAGACAAATAATACTTCGTTGCTTAGTCGAGAAGGTGGCTACGAGGTAGTAAACGGCCGGTTGGCATTTAAAGACACGGCCGCGTTCCGGGTGACGATGGACAAGCTGGTAGCGGGCGATATGACGGAGGTTCGCCAATGGGATGAGGCCAATGGGATTGCTTCGCTGCGCGAGAAGTACGACCGCTTAGAATCCGACACTGTTAACGAAGTATCAATTGATCAATTGGCTGAAAGCGGTCAGTTGCTATGGGTACCAGATGCGCGTTTCGCTAGTGTGCTGAATGAGGCAGGTGTCGTACAGGTCGGCGATAAGATTTACAAAATCGAGCAGCATACCGGGCATACAGTGCCCGCGAATAAAGAAGAACTGCTTATCAACGCCTCTTGGACAAGCCCTGAGGTGGAGAACTACGAGATCAAATTTGAGTTTTCTAAGGAAGATAATCGTCCATTAACGACTGTAACAGACCCGTCAACCGGCACACCTGTGCTGATGCGACAGGGGGATTTGCCTTGGGGACAGACGGAAGAAAGCACTGAAGTGGATATTAATGGTAATACTCTCCCCAAAACCTGGAACGGTCGGCCAACACGCCTGAAATGTATTCAATGGAAGGTTTATTGGCTTGTGTACAACTCAATCGGCATGAAGACACGGTACCAGAAAAAAACCCGTGCTGGCTGGTGGAGTGCAATCGACGCATCTTGGATTAAGTGTGGTGGCACCTTTTTCTATACCCTGCCAGTTGTACCATACGGCTTACTTCGCCTTGCTACCGGCACTGACGAAAAGCAAGATGATGATGTTGTGGAGAAAACGCTTTTCTGGACCTCAGTCGCTAACATCGAAGTTGCAGCCAGTCACTCTGGCCATTGGGCCACGTATAAGGGTGCTCAAGCCTACAAAAGAATGTAGTTGAATAGGGTGCCGACTGGTGAGTCGGCACCCTATTGTTCTTATCAGACAGGACATGGGCACTTGTTGCGTTAGGTGGTCTTAGTGGGACCATACGCTCGCTGGCAACGTAGTTCTCTACTAGGGTGATCCGTACGGTACCGCCAAAACTGTGTCATTCAGTCCTTTTTGAGTTTTGTACGGTAGCCCTGTCATGCAAAATTTGAACATCTAAATATGCTGCGGTATTTATTTTTTCTTCCTTTTTTGCCTCTTCAGGCAATTTGTCAGACAGTTACCCCACTGCCAAACCCCGCACGGCTTGCTGGTTTGAGCGCGGGTGTATCACTAAGTGCATACGGAAACGTATGCGTTGTTGATTATTCTGACGCTGCATCTGATCGCGTTATCAAGCTATTGGCGGTAAAGGCATTCAATCCTGACATACTTGTTAGCTACTACTTACAGAAAGGCTGGCTGTTTGATGTTAGTTATGGCATTGGATACTCAGGCGCAGTCAGTCTCGAGGCCAGCGAAGAGGTAGGTAGTAGCACTACCTGGAGCTTAGCTATGAGTCGTCTGTCTGGCCGAGTTACTAAGCGGTGGGCATTAGGGAATGGGCGTTGGGCTTTGGGTCCGCGTATGGGGTATATTCATAACTTCATTGAGACCGGCAATAGAGGTAGCGATGCGAGCAATACGCAGCCTATCGTATTCACTCGCCCTTGGGAGGGTTCGTATACGTTCCGATACCAAGACTTGCGACGTTACAATGCCCCTGGCTATGAGTTAGGGGGCGAATTAAGTCATCAACTCTCTCGTCGAAACACAGTTGCGCTCGCAGCGTTCTATACCAATACTTTCAGCAACCGATTTATTGCCAGAATTACACTTACTTACGACCGGATGGGAGTATCACAACCACCTTTGGTTTCGCAAACTAAGCTGGAAGCCTGGGTGGTAGGTGTTACCTGGCGATACTTGCTGTTTCCCTCTCATCGCTTTGAAATTAAAGCTATCGACTTCCGCTAATTGGGTTCATAGGGTGCTGCCGGCGCTTGCTAGCTTACTCTTGTGCACTAATTTCCTAACCGCCCAACCTTTCGCACCGCGCGGCCTTTCAGCAGAGATAGGCGGCGTGGCCTACTGGTCATTAGCCCGGCAGCGCTCTCTCGAATCCGGCGAGCGGCGCTTGGGGGGTGGCGTGAGTGCGGGAGCAGAAGCAGCCGTGGCCTACGCATTCGGCGAGGGCTGGCGAGCTGAAGTCGGCATTGCATTTCCGCACGACCGCGATTTCAGGTGGCGGCTGGCTGAATTTAATCGTGAAAATTCACACGCTTACGCCCTCCAGGTCTGGCAGGTGCCCGTGCGGCTCGAGCGCACTTACCCATTGGGGTTGTTCAGTCGCTTCCGTTTGGGGCCGCAGATTGGGCTGGCGCTCACGCGGCGGCAGTTTCATACGGTAGGATTGGATGTGTCTGAGCACTATAATGCTTGGTTGGACGAAAAGTATCAACTACAGTACATCTCTTCTCCGCTCGGCCCGGCTCATCGGTGGCAGGCCGGCGTGGGGGTGGTGCTTGCCTGCCACGTCACCGACCGGCTGGCGCTGCGGTTGGTCGGGCGCTACGCCACGCCGCTCGGGCGCGGCGATGTGGTGCGTACTACCCTCACCTACACCAGCGCCAGTCGGCCGCACGGCATTTCATACGAGAGCCGTACGCGGTTGGCGGCGTTCTCGGCTGGGCTGAGCGTGGCGTATCATCTGCCCGTTTTCGTCATCCGGCCGTTGCTGCGCGACGCGCACAACGAAGGTGGCCAGCGTTGACACGCGGTACCACAGCCCGGCTTATGCCGTAAGCGGTTGACCGGAAGGCGCCGAACATTCGGTCTTGCACTACAGATTTTTACGGATGTCGCACGGATTGACACAGATGCGAAATCGGTGAAAATCTGTAAGCAGCCGTTTGCGTTAGCTGACGGCGGTTGAGCACTGGACCGCGAACCTCCGGTTCGCTCGCGGTTAGGTGCGACGGTTGTGCGCGCCGAACTGGGCATTGGGGCGTACTGAGTGGAGCCGCCAGAGCGCAACCACGTGGTTTACCCCTAACCACCTTACCCAACCGCCTTACCCAACCGCGAGCGAACCGGAGGTTCGCGGCCCATTCCAGCTACGTAAACAGCCTCTAAGCGGGCAGCCACAAGTTACAAGCTGTAAGCTGCAAGCTAACTTCCTGAATTGCAGATGTTTTCAGGGTATCAAAAACCGCAAAACTTCTGGTCGACCGCTTAATAAGCTATGATGAAAAACGGCCCGCCCGCGCCGACTGGGGCGCGAACGGGCCGTTCTCTTCTCGGCTATCGGCGGCCTACCGCAGGATATACAGCTTCCCCCAGGTCTTGTGGAAAGCCTTGTTGTCGCCGGCGGTTTTGAAGGTTTTGAACGACTCTTCCGAATCCTGCACCACCACGCGGTAGAGGTACACGCCGTTGGCCAGGCGGTCGCCGTATTCGTCGGTGCCGTTCCAGGTGGCGGTGCTGGTGTTGTGGCCCACGCGCAGGTCGGTGCCCAACTCCTCCTTCATAATCTCGCGCACCACTTTGCCGGTCACGGTCATAATCTGGATTTTCAGGTTCTGCGGCACCTTGCCGGTGATCGTGAACAGGAAGCGCGTACTCGTCGAGAACGGGTTGGGGTACGGGTAGAAATTCGAGATCATCGTTTCGTTGATGACTTGAAACCGCGATTTATATGCCGCCGCCGCCGCCAGATTGCCTGCGTAGTCGCGCGCCTGCACATCCAACTGGTAGAACCCGTCGGTGAGTTGCCCCGGCCCGAAAGTGAGCATCAGCGGCTTGGTGGCTGTGCCGAGCTGCGCCGTGACGCCGGGGCTGGTGCCCGTCAACTCGCGTTTCGGGCCAGTACGGTTGCCGCCCCGGTCGATGGGATAGAGCACCAGATCCACGTCTTCCGGCTTAGGCGAGATGCGTTTGTCCTCGTCGCGCACACTCACGCTGATGGCGGGCGCGGGCGCTACGATGTCATAATCCAGAATATGCTGACCGTCGAAGGCCACGTCCACGAGCGGCGCCAGATTGGGTATCTCGATACGAAAAGCGGCTTCGAGTGTGTTATTGAAATCGTACTGCTCGGGTTGCAGGTTGCCGGGGTTGACGACCGCCCGCAGCACGTAATCGCCGGAGCGAAGCGTATCCGTTCGCAGTACGCTCAGGGCCCAGCCGAGCGAGTCGGGCGCCAGCGCACCGATCTTGACGCGCCTAGTTGTCCACACGGTTCCGCCCTTCAAGAGCGTAAAGTCAACGGCCAGCGAATCGCGGAAGCGGACGGTGGAGATGTTCTGGAAGGGCACCCGAAGCTTTACCCGTCCGCGTTCGGCCTGGGCCGTCAGCACCAGACTGTCGGCCGGCACTCGGTCAACCCGCACCACACCTTCCGGGACGCCTTCGTACGTCACGAGCCATTGCTCCAGTTGCGGCGAGCGACGCAGCAGCGTGTCCTGAGTTGCCAGTTCGAGGCGCGCCTTGGGGTATTGGGCGGCATTGAGCAGCCCACCCAGCGCGAACGAGGAAGTGGAGTTGATGGGGGCGGCCGGAATCACGACCGGAATCGGCGTACCATCGCGCCCGGTCGCGTCGATGGGAACCACCTGTAAGCTGTAAGAAGAAGTGATCGACGAGTCGCGCTTAACGGTCTGAATGACGTCGAGCCACCGTTGCACCGGCCCGATGACGGTGGACGTCACCCGCCCGCGCGGCTCGAACGACGAGCGCGTGGTGTCGAGATGCACCGTCTGGCCCCAGCGGCCGGGCAACGTCCGGTCGTAGGTTCTTTCGATAGCCGTACCCGGCGCGCCACCTTTCGTACCGATGATCACGAACGGGTCGCCGTCGTGCAGCGAATCGACCACCACCGACC
>ERZ1066124.982-NODE-982-length-10236-cov-8.002259_pt1 | contig 10236 bp, 9 predicted proteins | sample MGYA00382771_ERZ1066124 | MGnify/ENA primary metagenome ERZ1066124 (study PRJEB33369, sample SAMEA5778354) | biofilm metagenome | biome: Industrial cooling water; feature: Water cooling tower basin; material: Biofilm | place: United Arab Emirates | collected... | reverse complement strand
GCATAGTGCTGGCCCGTGCTGTAGGCGCCGCCCGGAAAGGCGATGAACTGGGGATCGTTGCCGGGCAGCGCTGCTCTTGCGGACGCCATCGCCTTGTCGAGCGAGCCGTAGCGCGAGGGCGGCAAGGGCGCGGCGCCTGCTTCCAGGCCGGTCATCTCCGCCAGTGCGCCGTTCCGCCACTGGTCGACGAGCGGGGTCGCCAGCGCGTTGATGATCCCGGTCAGTCCGACCACGGTCATCCAGGCGAAGGCCGTGATGCCAAGCAGATTGTGCCAGTCCAGCCACTTCAAGCGCCGGCTCCGCTCCGTGCGCACGGTGCCGAAGTCGAGCTTGCGCATGAAAGGCGCGTAGAGGACCACGCCTGAGACCAGCGCCGCGACGAACAGCACCCCCATAGCCCCCAGGAACAGCATGCCGGGCAGCCCCAGAAACATGTCGGTGTGCAGCTGGAGGAGGAACTCCAAGAAGCCCTCCTCGCCCGGCGGCGCGACCAGGCTGCCATTCGTCCGGTCGAACAGCATCAGCGTCATCTGAGGCTCGGGCGCGTCCGCCGCCGGCCCGGTCGTAACCGTCAGCAGCGGGCTCTCGTTGTCGAACGCCATGTAGAGCGGCACCTCACCCGGCCGCTCGGACAGCGCCCGCTGCAGCATGACGTCGAGCGGCAGAAGACCAGGGGCGTCCGAAGACGAGGCAGGACCGGCCAGCGGTGGCGAACCGCCCGTTAGCTCCTCGATCTCGTCATGGAAGATGAGCGGCAGCCCCGTCAGGCACAGAATCAGCAGGAACAGGGTGCAGACGAGACTCGTCCACTTGTGCACCAGATACCATGTTCGAACTGCCGACCGCGTCATGAGGCGAACCTTTGACGCTATTGCGAAGCATTCGCAAGTTAGAAGTCACCTTTGTCGGCGGGAGGTGCCGGGCAGAAGATTGCGGAACGTAGGACGGTAGCGTCTTCTTAGCCGGATACAGAAGGGGAAGCGGCATGGGTCAATGGGTCGGGCGAGTGGTCTGGGCATTCGGGTCGATGCTGCTGATCGCAACGTTGCTGCCGGTCATTCCGACCAACGAATGGTGGGTCCGGATCTTCGACTTTCCGCGCGCACAGATCGCGGCTCTCATCGCACTGGTGCTTGTCGCCGTGGCCATTCTCGGCATGTTCCGCCGAAGGACGGGACTGCTGCTGGGCGTCGCGCTGGTCCCGGCGCTCACCTATCAGCTGATCCGTATCCTGCCCTATACCGCCATGGCGAACGAAAAGGTCCCAAGCGTTGCGGTGTGCGCAGCCGACGAGCGGCTGCGCTTCCTCGAGGCGAATGTCCTCCAGAGCAACCGCAATGCACAAGCGCTCCTGATAATGGTGCGCGAGCAGCGTCCCGATGTGCTCCTGCTGACGGAGACCGACGCTTGGTGGGCACGGCAGGTGGCGCCGCTGCGCTCGGCCTATCCGCATGTGGTCAGCGAACCGCGCGGCAATACCTACGGGATGATGCTAATCTCGAAGCTGCCGCTCTCGGGCACAGAGGTGCGCTACCTCTTCAACCCCGACGTGCCCTCGATCCGAACGGAGCTCGCGCTGCCCTCCGGCAAGCGGATCGACCTCTACGCCGTCCACCCCAAGCCGCCGAAGCCGGGCCGGGACACCGCCGAGCGGGACGCCGAGATCGTCATCGTCGGCCGCGAGGTGCGCAGGCGGGCGCGGCCGGCGATCGTGGCCGGCGACCTCAATGACGTGGCCTGGTCAGATACCACCAGCCTGTTCCAGGAGGCGAGCGGCCTGCTCGACCCGCGCGTCGGGCGGACCCTGATGCCGACTTTCCCAGCTGATCTGCCGCTGCTGCGCTGGCCGCTGGACTATGTTTTCGTTTCGCCCGGCTTCACGCTCACGCGCATGGAGCGGCTAAGCGACTTCGGGTCGGACCACCTGCCCGTGCTGGTGGAGCTGTGCGCTGCGGCGGTCGAGCCTGCAAAGGTCGTGGCGCCGAAGATCGACCAAGAAACGCGGGAGGAAGTCCGCGAAACGATCAACGAAGCGCGGGACGAGGCGCGCGACTGACCCGCCGCTTCGCCTTCAACTGCTTCTACTCAGAACGAAGGCGGCTCGGCATCGTTCGGGAGGGGAGAGGAAAACAATCATGCTGAAGTGGGCTCTAATTTTCGCCGTGGTCGCGTTGGTGCTGGCGGTTCTGGGCTTCGGCGGCCTCGCGGGCGCCTTCATCGACACCGCCCAGATCCTGTTCTGGCTGGCCGTGGTGATCGCAGTCGTGCTCTTCGTGCTCGGCTATACCGTCTACAAAAAGGTGACCTGATCGAGCGGTTCTTACCTATACGCACGCTGAAGCCGGCGCTCGGAACCTATCGCCAGCGGGGCGCTTCTCCTTCGAGAGGAGACTGACATGGCGAATCTGCTTGGCGCCCTGATCGGGGCGGCCATCGACCGGGGTGACGGCGACAGCGGCATCAAGGGTGCGATCATCGGCACTGTCGCCGAGACTACGATCCGCGCGCTAGCGCCGGTGGTCGCGACCTGGGCGCTCGGCTGGGCGGTGCAATATGGCATTCGCAAGGGCTGGCAGGCGATCGTCGGCGACGATCCGGTGGATCGCGATACGGGGCAGCTTCGCCCGCGCGAGGCCTGACCCTGGCCGCAGCGGCGTGCCTTGGCCCAGCAAGGCGCCTGTCGAGCGCCCTGCTGGTGCTGGCGACGACCGTTCTGCTGCTGCTATCGCCCGGTCAGGCCCACGCGCAGGCAGATACGGCGACTGTCCGCCTGGACGGACGTGCGGTTTTCCAGGTTGGTCCGAGCGGCGACAGTGATGATGCGGACGAGCGGGCGCGCCGGATTGAGCAGCGCCTGAACGGCCTGCTCCGCAACCTCGATGCGCTTGCGCCGCCGGTTGCGCGGCAAACGCCGGCGGGATGGACCGTCACCGTTTCCGGCGTCCCGGTGGTCACCGTCACCCCGCGCGATGCAGAGGACAATCTCACCACGCCGCCTCGGCTAGCGGCGCAGTGGGCGGCGGCGGTCGGGCGTGCGCTGGACCGGGCCCGCGAACGGCGGCTCGGCTGGGGCGGCCGCTTCGGGGCGGAGACGCGCGCCTCGGCCGAGGCTGCCTTCGGGCGTCTGGCGGAATCCGCCACCAGCATCATTCCCCGTGCGCTGGCGGCGCTGGCGGTCATCCTGCTGTTCCTGATCATCGCCCGGGGCATACGGGTCGCGCTCTCCTTCGTCTTCAGGCGCATCATCGAGGACGTCACGGTCGAGAGCCTGATCAAGCAGCTGAGCTATTATGCCATCCTGGCGCTCGGCTTCTTCGTCGCGCTCGACGCGCTCGGCTTCGACCCGACCACGGTCGCGGCCGGTATCGGCCTCACTGGCGTGGTGCTCGGCTTTGCCCTGCGCGATGTTCTGTCGAACTTCGTCTCGGGACTGCTCCTGCTCATGCTGCGGCCATTCGAGATCGGCGACCAGATCGTCATCGGCGAGCTGGAGGGCAGCGTCGAGCGGATCGAGCTGCGGGCGACGAGGCTCAGGGCCTATGACGGCCGCGTGCTGCTGGTGCCCAATGCCGAGGTCTTCACCTCCCGCATCATCAACAACACGGCGGCCCCGGTCAGGCGGGGCAAGGTCGAGGTGTGGATCGGCTATGACGTGGACCTGCGCCACGCCGTGACCACCGCCTGCGACGCAGCCAGGACCGCCGACGGCGTGCTCGCCGCGCCGCCGCCGGCCGTGCGCGTGGACGAACTCGGCCAGGACGACATCGTGCTGGAGGTCACCTTCTGGACCGACAGCCGCCGCGCCGACTACAAGAATACGGCATCGGCCGTGCGCGGAGCCATTGTTGAGGCCTTCAAGCAAGCCGGGATCGGCCTTCCGGAGCCGGACTTGCGGCTCCTGCGACCACACAGTCCCAAAGCTTGGCAACAGATATTGGGTCAGGAGGGAGGCGCTTGAAGCACGCGCCAACCACCGCCATGATCCTCTCCCGCGCTCACCAGCCGCGGACCTCAGAGGTTCAAGGCCGTCCAGCCTATGCTGAGGACGGTAACCAGAACGGTCACAGCTCCCAGCGTGCCAAGTGTTTCGGCGGCAAGAGCGGACCATTCTGATCGTTCGTCGGATCGAGCGGACCGACGCGGATCGGACCTGAGGTGCTGGTCCCCGCATGTCCTGGGTCGACTTCGTCTCACGGCATTGCCTTCGTCAGCTTCCCTGGCCGTGGCGCGGCCAACTTGGATGCAGTTCATCGATCCTATAGTCGTGCCGGTGCGCGCCTCCTGCCCGGCCGTGCTCGACAAGGTGCGGATGATCCGGGGCGAGCTCGGGATGGTCATGCTTCAATTCCTCGGGATCGTCCGCCGGCCACAAGGCCAGGGCTGAGGCCACCCCGGTGGCCGCGATCGCCGCAAGCACCAGCCCAGCCGTAGCAAGCCCGGCCGCCGCGCCAAGCCAGCCGGCCAGCGGGTAGCACAGCAGCCAACAGGCGTGGGAAGCAGCGAAGTGCGCCGCGAACAGGCTTGGCCGGTTCTCGTCGCTGGAAGACCGTCGCAGCAACCGGCCCGCCGGGGTCTGTGCGGCCGCATAGGCCAGGCCGGTCACCAGCCACAGCGCGAGCAGCGCGGGATACGCTGGTTGAAGTGACGAGAGCACGAGGGCGGGCGGAAGCGACGCCGCGGCGGCGACCATCACTCGCCGGTCGCGCACCCGGTTCAGCAGCGTCGGCAGCAGCAAGGCGGCTATCATCGAGCCGCCGCCAAAGGCTGCCAGCGCCCATGCGGTCTGACGTTGCCCAAGCCCGAGTTCGGCCTGCACCAAGACAACAGTGTTGACGATGACCATGGAACCGGCCGCCGAGACCGAGAGTGAGATCGCAAGAAGTCCGCGGAGGCGCGGCGTGGCAAGGTAGGCGCGAAGGCCGCGGACGGTGCGCTCGAAGAAGCTCCGTCGAACGCTGGCCTTAGGCTTCGGCAGCAGCACCGATATGACCAGGAGCGCAGACCCTAGGAACCCGGCCACCGTGCCAAAGAACAGGGTATGATAGGACACCAGCAGCAGGAGCAGCGCTGCCACGGCAGGGCTGAGCAGGTTCTCCAGGTCATAGGCTAGCCGCGACAGCGATAGTGCACGGGTGTAATCTCGCTCGTTCGGCAGGACGTCGGGGATCGTCGCCTGGAAGGTTGGAGTGAAGGCCGCCGATGCCGACTACAGCACGAAGATCAGCAGGTAAACCTCCCACACCTGCGACACGAATGGCAGTGCAAGCGCGACGCCAGCCCTGACGAGATCCAGGGTAACGAGCATGCCACGTCGCGGCAGCACCTCGGCCAGAGCGCCAGCGATTGGCGCTATGACGACATAGGCAATCATCTTGATCGCAAGGGCGGTGCCAAGCACCGCCCCGGCTTCCCTGCCGGCGATCTCAAATGCCAGAAGCCCCAGGCAACCGTCGCTAGTCCAGTTCCCACCAAGGCAATTACCTGGGCAAAGAACAGGTGGCGATAGGTGCGGTTCGCAAGAACGGAGAGCATGGCGCGATTTCCCTGGTGGGTCGGGTAAATGCGAAGTGATCAGACGAGCCGGCGGACCTCGGAGTAGCGGCCTTCAGTCCGGAGGGTCACGGTTACGGCCCGATCGGAGCGATTGCGCCAGAACCAGCCGTGCTTGCCGTCAAAGGCCGCCACCAGCTCGCCTCGTTCGCCTGTCGACTGCTTGCCCTTGCCATAGCCGTGGTAGAAGCCCTTGGGAGCGTTGGGCGGATCGCCGTGCGTATCGTAGTTGACGTGACCGCCATTCACGCTCCACTCGAAAGCGACCCTTGCTCCCTCGGTGGTGGTGAACTTCACCTCCGCACCTTCACCTGGAGCAAGCGTTACCCGGGTGATGTCGCTGCGCTCCGCAATCTGAGCAGGCTTTGACTCGGATGTGTTCGCTCCGGGGGCAGCCGAAGCGCTCGCGGGGGCAGCATCCCGCTCGGCCTCGAGGGCCAGTTGCTGCTTGACCTCGCCCATCTGCGTCAGCCCAAGAGCCCGACCGGCTCCAGTTGGATCGATCGCATATTCCGCCGGGAGAACCACGGCTATCAGGATGGCCGTGGCGGCCGCAGCGGCCCCGACTGTCGCTTTGCCCAGCTGGCGCGAGGTGGGCAGGTCGTCGAGCGAGGGTCGTTGTGCATTGAACATGAGAGGTGTCTCCTTGGAGCTGTTACGCGACGAGGAAGCCGGCCAGCTGATAGCCAACCAGCACGAAGCCGGCGGTCATCAGGATGGCGTTGGCCGCGAAGGCATGGCGGATGAAGCTGGGGCGGCGACGCCAGAAGCCCATCACGATCAGGATTGCCCCAAGCGCGAGCAACTGCCCGATTTCCACGCCCACGTTGAAGGCGATCAGGTTCGGAATGAGCCCGTCCTGGCTGATCTCGAATTCGATGATCTTTGTCGCGAGGCCGAAGCCATGAAAGAAGCCGAAGACCAGAGTTGCCACCTTGGTGTTTGGTTGAACTGCGAACCAGCGCTTGAAGGCGCCCAGGTTGTCGAGAGCCTTGTAGACCACGGACAGGCCGATGATGGCGTCGATCAGGTAGGCATTGGCGCTGATGCCGGTCAGCACTCCGAACAGCAGGGTGGTCGAGTGACCAACTGCGAAGAGGGTGACGTAAAGGCCGATGTCCTTGAGCCGGTAGAGGAAGAAGATCACCCCGAACAGAAACAGAAGGTGGTCGTAGCCAGTCACCATGTGCTTGGCGCCAAGGTAGATGAACGGCAGCAGCAGCACCCCACTGCTTTCCTGGATATAGCCTTTGTCGCCTTCCGCGACGTTGTGCGCGAGGACTTCAGAGGCGCCGAAGAGTGTGAGCAGCAAGCCCACCAGGATCAGCGTCCAGAGGCGGCCGTGATGGGCACGATGCAGGTTCACGATGGTCATGCGGTTTCCTTGAGCGAGACAGAAGAACCCCGGCGCCGGGACATGGCGCCGGACTCGGGGTCAGGGGATCAAGCTGGTGCGTCCCACGCCAGCGAAGCCGGTGTGCGCCCTCGCTTCCAGGTTCGACCGTGAATGGCCCGATAAAGGGCGGGAAGCACCACCAGCGTCAGCAGCGTCGAGGAGACGATGCCCCCGATGACCACGGTCGCGAGCGGTCGCTGCACCTCCGAGCCGATGCCCACATTCAGTGCCATCGGAACAAAGCCGAGCGAAGCCACGAGCGCCGTCATCAGCACCGGACGCAGACGCGTCAGCGCCCCTTCCTTGATCGCGGGCTCAAGCTCCCGTCCCTCCTCTCGAAGCTGACGGATGAAGCTGAGCATCACCACACCGTTCAGCACCGCCACGCCCGACAGGGCGATGAACCCCACGCCCGCCGAGATGGAGAACGGGATACCTCGCAACAGCAGCGCGAACACGCCGCCGGTGAGTGCCAAAGGCACACCGGAAAAGACGATTGCCGCGTCCCGGATGGAGCCGAACAGGAGGAATAGCAGGCCGAAAATGAGCAGCAGGGTCAACGGCACCACGATCTGCAGCCTGGCCGAAGCAGACTGGAGCTGCTCAAACGTCCCACCATAATCAATCCAGTAGCCTTCCGGCAGATCGGCTTCGGCTGAGACCTTGGTCTGCACCTCGGCAATGAACGACCCGAGATCCCGACCGCGAACGTTGGTCGTCACCACGGCCCGGCGCTTGCCATCCTCACGGCTGATCTGGTTGGGGCCGGTGGTCTCCCTGATCGTCGCGACCTCGGACAGCGGCACACTGCCGCGGACTCCACCGCCGCTATCCGGCAAGGGCACCGGCAAGCGCTCTAGGATCGTCCGGTCCTGCCGGATCGATTCCGGCAGACGCACAACGATGTCGAAGCGGCGGTCGCCTTCGAACAACTGCCCGGCAGTGGCACCGGCGGTTGCCGCCGAGACTACCTCCTGCACGTCCGACACGTTGAGGCCAAGTTGGCTCAGGCGGAGACGGTCTGGGATGATCTCGACAAACGGCAGACCGGTGACCTGTTCCGCCTGCACGTCTTCCGCGCCTTCGATTGCCGACACGATCCCAACGACACGCTCGGCCGCGGAGGCGAGCTCATCGAGGTCATCCCCCACGATCTTGATCGCCACGTCCGACCGAACTCCGGCGATGAGTTCGTTGAAGCGCATCTGGATCGGCTGGATGAACTCATAGCGACTGCCTGGCACATCGCGCTGAATCGCCTCGTTCATCTCGGAAACCAGCTCCGCCTTGGGCTTGCGCGGGTCAGGCCATTCATCACGCGGCTTCATGATCACGAAGGTGTCGGCTACACTGGGCGGGACTGGATCGGTGGCGACATCAGCGGTGCCGATCTTGGCGAACACCTCCGAGACTTCCGGGAACTGCTTGAGGCGGTTCTCCAGCGCCGATTGCATCTGCACCGCCTGGGTCAGGCTGGTGCCAGGAATGCGCAGGGCGTGCAGCGCAATGTCTCCCTCATCCAGGTTCGGAATGAACTCCGAACCTAGCCGTGTCGCTGCCAGACCGCTCAACGCGACTAGGGCCACCGCACCAAGCATCACCGCCTTGCGGGAACGCAGCGCCCAGTCGATCAGTGGCGCATAGCGGCTCTTCGCCGCGCGCATGATCCGGCTTTCCTTTTCTTCTACCCGGCCGCTGACGAACGAGGCGATCGCAGCGGGGACAAAGGTCAGCGACAGGATGGCGGCAGCTGTGAGCGCAAGCACAACGGTGATCGCCATCGGATGGAAGGTCTTTCCTTCAACTCCGGTCAGGGCAAAGATCGGCAGGTAGACGATGGTGATGATCGCGATGCCGAACAGGCTGGGACGAACGACCTCGGCCGATGCGCTTGCAGCAAGATCGAACCGTTCCTCGCGACTAAGCAGCCGCCCCAGCCGATGCTGGGCCTCGCCGAAGCGCCGCAGACAGTTCTCGACGATGATCACCGCTCCGTCGACGATCAGACCGAAGTCGAGGGCCCCGAGGCTCATGAGGTTGCCGGAGAGGTCGCCGGCCACCATGCCAGAGATGGTCATCAGGAAGGTGATCGGGATCACCGCGGCCGTGATCAGCGCCGCCCGGATGTTGCCGAGCAGCAGGAACAGCACGACAATGACGAGCAGCGCACCCTCGGCAAGGTTCTTCTCGACCGTGCCGATCGTCTTCTCGACGAGCTTGGAGCGATCGTAGACAGTGACCGCCTGGACGCCCGCCGGAAGGGACTCGTTCACCTGCTCCAGGCGCTCCGCAACCGCCACGCTGACGTCGCGGGCGTTCTCGCCCACCAGCATGAAGATGGTGCCGAGCACCACCTCCCGGCCGTCCTTGGTCGCCGCACCCTGCCGGATTTCCGAGCCAATCGAGACGTCAGCCACATCCGCAACCCTGACCGGAGTGCCGTTACGGTAAGTGACGATGATACCGGCAAGGTCACGCTGGTCGGTCGCCGCGCCGGGCACCCGGATAACATATTGAGCTCCGGCCCGCTCGATATAGCCAGCGCCGACATTGGCATTGTTGCGCTCGAGCGCTTCGGTCAGGTCTGCAACCGTCAAGCCAAAAGCCGACAATCGCGCTGGGATGGGAGCGATCTGATACTGCCGGCGGTAGCCGCCAATCGAATTCACCTCCGTCACGCCGGGAACGTTGCGAAGCTGCGGTCGAACGACCCAGTCGTGCAGCGTGCGAAGATCCTCGGCCGTGTAGCGCCCACCGCCTGGCTTCATCGCATTGGGCTTGGCCTCGAGCGTATACATGAAGATCTCGCCAAGCCCTGTGGCGATCGGCCCCATGCTCGGTTCGGCGCCCGGCGGCAGGCTGTCTCTCGCGCCCTGCAAACGCTCGTTCACCAGCTGCCTGGCGAAGTAGATGTCGGTGCCGTCCTCAAACACCACCGTCACCTGGCTCAGCCCGGCGCGCGAGACGGAGCGGGTATATTGGAGGCCTGGAACACCGGCGAGGGCCGTTTCGACCGGAAAAGTGATCCGTTGCTCCGCCTCCAGCGGCGAGAAGCCGGGAGCCGGGGTGTTCACCTGCACCTGCACATTGGTGATGTCGGGAACCGCGTCGATCTTGAGGCGGGAAAAGTTGTAAATCCCCAACGCCGACAGCAGGACGACGATGGAAAGAATGGCCCAGCGCTGCCGGATAGACAGCCGGATGATGCGTTCAAGCATGGCGGACTGTCCTTAGTGGTCGTGGCTGGCGCCGGATTTCTCCAGGTCCGCCTTGATGACGTAGCTGCCTTT
>ERZ1066124.979-NODE-979-length-10265-cov-41.065426_pt1 | contig 10265 bp, 9 predicted proteins | sample MGYA00382771_ERZ1066124 | MGnify/ENA primary metagenome ERZ1066124 (study PRJEB33369, sample SAMEA5778354) | biofilm metagenome | biome: Industrial cooling water; feature: Water cooling tower basin; material: Biofilm | place: United Arab Emirates | collected... | reverse complement strand
ATCAACTGTTATAGTCACAGGTTGCACCTGGTGACACGAACCTTCTATTTTCGCCGTGACGGAAGTTCTCGTCCCTCAACTCTGGAGTGGGGCTTGTGTCGTCATGGATAATTTACCAGCCCATAAAACCACAGCAGTTAGAGAAGCCATTAAAGCCGTTGGAGCGAGAGTTATTTTTTTATCCCCTTATTCTCCTGACTTTAATCCGATTGAAAATTGTTGGTGCGGAAGGCACTGCCGCTTGCGACTCGCCTTTGAAAGGCGGGTCGGTCGGCAGTCAAAAATTAAGGAATATTTACGAAGTTGTGAGTCTCGGACTTATGCGACACTCGACCAAGCGATTACTGATGCTATTAATTTGGTGACCCAAGACAATCTCCGAGGTTGGTTTACTCACTGCTGTTACTATGTTCCATCCAATTGAAAATTGCTATAATATTCGCTTTCCCCAGTCGGCTTGTCGAGCCTGTTCTTCTAATAGCCGATGTACAAGAGCTAAAACACAACCAAGAGCCTTAACCCTTCGGACAAAAGATGAATATCTGGCTCTTTCCAACCGTCGTGCCGTTCAATCTACCCTGAATTTTTGCAGATTTACCGCCATCTAGCAGGGATCGAAGGCACCTTGTCTCAGGAAATTAGACGCTCAGACCTGCGTCAATCTCGCTATGTGGGGTTAGCCAAAACTCATCTACAACATATTCTGATAGCGGCTGCGCTTAATTTATGTCGTCTCGATGCTTGGTTGAATGATACTCCTAAAGCTTCCACTCGCTATTCTAGATTCCTCACACTCAAACCAAGAACTGCATAACTCTTTTTGAATTCGCCAACAGTATCTTCGCTAGTTTTACCCCAATTAGCCAGCGTTTTACTGGTACAGTTATTTGAATAGTAAATCGGAAGAAAAATTGAGTTTTGGAAAGCCTCCCTTGAAGACGTTTGGGGCTTAACGGCACTTTTCGCACGGTTGCTACTCAAACGCCTAATAGATTTCTTTCTCCATCGTACTTTGCCTATATAGATTTCAACTCGGCAAAGTTTGAAAAGCACATATCCTAGCTACTTTACAAAACTTTATTTCGTGATAAATTTTGCGCGTATTTTGTCTTTACCCCATTCTCTAGAATAGAGATGATTTTTCGCTACAAAACCGTTGCTTATATAACTTTTATAGTATTTTGGCATTAGCCATTGGGAAGATTTGTGTTTATTTCTTTTCTTCTATGATTAAAATAAATTTTTGTCTTTAGTTCTTCAGGCTTTTGAGTGGCTATTTGTAAATATGGAATATTACCTCATTGTTATCGCTTGCGTTAATCTAGCTGGATTAAAAACAACTTATAAACTAATTGGGCAAAGTTTAAAACTACTTATACTTAAATCATTTAATAAAGTTATCGAGCTTGTTCAAACAGAAGTTTATCGAGATTATTTTGAGAGTAGTAAACAATACTTTTTTAGCAAACTTGGAGAAGTAAATCCAAATTGATCAAAAATTTTAAAAGATGAGTTGATTAAAGTTTTAAGTCATGGCTGAAAATAAAGCTAATAATTTGTTATAACTATTGTTTGAAAGTTTTAAAGGAGCCAAGATTAGTAGTGTGATGAAAATTCTTCTCGTCCATGATTATGGAACACCAACAGGGGGGGCAGAACTACAAATGTTGTCCTTACGTCAAAACTTACGCGATAAAGGACATGATGCACGTCTTTTTTCTAGTGAGGCAATGCTAGTTCCTGATAGCGAGTTGTTAGCCGATTATAGTTGTTTTGGAACAAATTCTCGTTTACAAGCTCTATCTCAAACTTGTAATTTCTCAGCCTATTGGAGACTTAAGCAAACTTTGCAGGAGTTTCAACCTGATGTAGTTCATGTTCGTATGTTTATGTGGCAACTTTCACCACTGATCCTTCCCTTACTTCAAAAAATTCCGTGCTTGTATCAAGCAGCATTATATAAAGTGATTTGTCCAGTAGGAACCAAGATTTTGCCTGACGGATCTCCTTGTCTAGATAAAATCGGAAAGGCGTGTTTAAATAACGGTTGTCTAACATTTCAATCCTGGGTGTCTTACATGGTGCAACAAGGACTCTGGCAGCAATGGAAACAAGCTTTCGATGTGGTTGTGGCTTTGAGTCATGGAATGAAGGAAAAGTTAGAATCAGAGGGGATCAAACCCATAAAAGTCGTACATAATGGTGTTCCTGAGCGTCCTTGTAGACCCCCTCTAGCCGCTTCCCCAACTGTTGCTTTTGCTGGTCGTTTATCCCTTGAAAAAGGTATTAATATTCTGTTACAAGCGTTTGCTCAAATTCTCCTTGAAGTTCCCGAAGCACATTTAGTGATTGCAGGACAAGGTAACGAAAAAACAAAACTTTTGAGTTTAGCTGAGAAATTAGGAATCTCAGGGCAGATTACTTGGCTAGGACACATTTCACGCACCGAGTTGGAAAAGCAGTTTGATTCAGCTTGGGTTCAAGTAATTCCGTCAATTTGGGATGAACCTTTTGGCAATGTGACCACAGAAGCTATGATGCGAGGAACGGCGGTTATTGCGAGTGCAGTAGGGGCGCAACCAGAAATAGTAGAAGAGGGGGTAACAGGTTTTTTGATACCACCTGGCGATGTTGCATCTCTAGCAAGTGCCTTAGTACGCTTATTGAGTAATGCTGAATTAAGCGAACAGATGGGGCAAGCTGGCCGCCAACGCGCCTTAAATTACTTTAGTGAAAATCAATGTACCGAAAACTTTTTAGAGCTTTATCAACAACTTTATTCTGCTTATCACGGCAAGAAAGAAATCTGTATTAAGCAGTAAAGAGTAAAGGAAAGATTGTAAAATTAGTACTTTACAATGTAAGCCGCAGAGTAATCCTTTAAGTGTTTAAAAGATACAAAGCTTAATTTAATATCAGAAAATTGATTAAATCTTCAACTTAAAAAATCTAGTTATGCAGATAGCCTTTATTGTTAGTTACTTTCCGAGTGTATCAGAGACATTTATACTAAATCAAATTGTTGGTTTGCTCGAACGGGGTTATGAAGTTGATATTTATGCTGAGCAAATTGGTAATAATCTCACCATACATCCAGATGTAAAAAAATATCGTCTTCTCGAACGTACTTACTATTTGCCCCAAGTACCAGAAAATTACGTCTGGCGGTTATTTAAAGGAATTGGATTGCTATTAGCAAACGGTTTTCAAGCTCCTGGGTTATTGATGCACTCTCTTAATTTCATTAAATATGAAAAGCAAGCTCTTTCATTATATTTGCTTTATACAGCAATTCCCTCGCTAAAAAAGAAGTATGATATTGTCCATTGTCAGTTTGGCGCACTAAGTTTTAGAGCAATGGCATTTTGTACAATCAATGCTCCACAAAGTAAGCTAATTACAGCATTTCGCGGTTATGATATTAGCGGATTTATTCAGAAAAAAGGAATTCATATTTATAACGACTTATTTAAAAAAGAAATTTTTCTTTTACCAAACTGTGAATATTTAAAACAGTTAGTCCTTAAACTCGGTTGTAGTGAAAAAAGGGTAGCCGTGCATCGGTCAGGGATTGATTGCAGTCGTTTTTTATTTATTCCACGTTATTTGCCTCCAAATGGCCGCATTCAGATTATTACAATTGGTCGTTTCGTACAAAAAAAAGGAATAGATTACAGCATTCGAGCTTTTGCTAAACTGACCAATAAACATCAAAATATTGAGTACAACATCATCGGAGATGGGTCTTTAAGATCAAACATAGAGCAACTCATTCGAGAGCTTAATGTTAGTGAGAGTGTAAAGCTACTTGGCTGGAAACAGCAGGAAGAATGTATTGAAATTCTCAACAACTCACATATATTAATAGCTCCTAGTGTAACAGGACAGGATGGTGATCAAGAAGGCATTCCCAACGTTTTAAAAGAAGCGATGGCGATGGGTCTACCAGTCATTAGTACTTTACACGCAGGAATTCCTGAAGTTGTTGAAGATGGAATTTCAGGCTTTTTAGTTCCCGAACGCGATGTAGATACAATGTCCGAAAAATTAAACTACTTGATTGAACATCCAGAAGTCTGGCATAGTATGGGTCGAGCAGGTCGCACACGAATAGAAAAAGATTATAATACTCAAAAACTTAACGATGAGCTAGTAAAAATTTACCAGCAATTATTAAACTTAGGAGAAGGTTAGCAATCGAAGAAAGAATATTCTATAAGCCAAAATTAAAAAACTTAATGCCAGAAGAGGATTTTAGTATGCCGTCCGAGATTGTTCATACTCCTGAAAGCCTGCTTAAACATCCGCTCAAACTGTTGAAACAGATGCGGCAAGACTTGCTTGCTTCGCGCGAACTAGCTTGGCAACTTATGGTTCGAGATATACGCGCTCAGTATCGTCAATCATTATTGGGGATCGCTTGGGCATTTTTACCACCAATTATTACAGCAATAGGTTTTACCTTAGCAAATGAGGCAAAAGTAATTAACATTCAGGCTACCAATATACCTTATCCTGCTTATGTAATTTTTAGTATGGCACTTTGGCAAACTTTTGTTGAAGCATTGAACGGCCCCATACAAGCAGTAACTTTAGCCAAACCGATGTTAGCTAGAGTTAATTTTCCACGAGAAGCAATTATTCTAGCAAAGTTGGGTGAAGTGTTTTTTAACTTCGCCATTAAACTAATTTTAATTGTAGTAGTTTTTATCTGGTTTCGGGTTCCTGTGAGTTGGACTGTAATTCTAGCTCCAGTCGCACTAATTCATTTAGTTATGTTGGGAACATTGATTGGTATATTATTATCGCCATTAGGAGCTTTATATCAAGATGTGTCAAAGGGGCTAACAATGGCAACAGGATTCTGGCTTTTTCTGACTCCTGTTGTTTTTCCTGTACCCAAGGAAGGAATGTTTGGACTGTTGGTTAGACTGAATCCTGTTACACCTTTACTCGTGACAACCCGCGAGTTAGCAACAACCGGGATTGTCTCAGATTCATTGAGTTTTTGGATAGTAAGTATTATTACTATTATTGGTTTACTGCTAACCTGGATTGCCTTTCGTCTAGCGATGCCTTACGTAATTGAGAGGTTAAGTTCTTAATGAGCAATAAAATTGAAAACCAAAAAATAGACACTTACTCTAAAAATGCCGAAATTGTTGCTTCTATTGAAAATGTTTCTAAAAAGTTTTGTCGAGACTTAAAAAAGTCTTTATTTTATGGTGTCCAAGATATTGCTACCGATTTGATTGGAGGTCGTAGAAATAGCGCTCAACTGCGAACAGGTGAATTTTGGGCATTAAAAGATATTAATTTTCATTTGCGGCGAGGAGAAGCACTCGGTTTAGTCGGTGCTAATGGTGCCGGCAAGAGTACATTACTGCGTGTCATTAGTGGATTAATTAAACCAGATACGGGATGTGTTCGGGTGAGAGGTCGATTAGCTCCTCTAATTGCGTTAGGTGCCGGCTTTAATCCTATTTTGACGGGCAGAGAAAATGTTTATGCCAATATGTCAATTCTAGGTTTGTCTAAAAATGAAATTAATGAAAGATTTGAGACAGTTGTAGATTTTGCCGAAATTGCCGATGCTATTGATGCACCAGTACAAACTTATAGTTCAGGAATGGCGGCAAGATTAGGGTTTGCTAGTGCAATTCATACACAACCCGATATTCTTCTCATTGATGAGGTTTTGGCGGTAGGAGATATTAAATTTAAAGCGAAATGTTATCGCAGACTACACGAATTACGACAAAATGGTGTGTCTTTTATCTTAGTCAATCACAACCCGCAAGCCATATTAAATATCTGTGACTCTGCAGTTTATTTATCAAAAGGGCAAATGATGGCATTTGGTGAGACGGCGACCATTCTTAATCAGTACGAGCAAGATTTGTTTTCAGGTAAGCTCGAAAATTATTCGGGAGCAATGTATTTTCCGCTCAAGTCAGAGCATGAAAGTTTAGGATTAGACTTAGTTTCAATTTGCTTCAAATCTCCTGAGGGTGATATTGGTAAACCCATTATCAGTGGAGAATCAACAGTTTTATGTGTCACTTTTTTTGCTCATCAAAAATTCAATGATGTTAATATACATTTAAAAATTACTGAATTACGTCAACAAGGTAATACTGTTTTACTCCTAAGTAATAAAAATGATGGAATGTCGTTTGACGTAAATTCAGGAGAACATGAAATCCAACTGAAAATACCTTATCTTAGTCTAGTACCAGGAAGTTATACGATGAGTATTAAGCTAAAAGAAGGCTCGCTGGGAACTTTTGATTTAGTTGAATCTTTTAAGTTTACTGTTCAATCTGATGTCAATATGGGGATATCTATGATTAATCAACAAAGAGTTTGGGAGATAAAGAGTAAATTATAAAATAATTTATTTCTATATTTAAAAAGCAAATAATAGAAATAAACTCATTGAAAACAAATTTTGTTTTTTTAATAACCCTCAAAAAAATGGCTAACTTTCAAAGTAATAATTTTCAAGGACAAGTAGGTTTTGCGATTGGAACGGGTCGGTGTGGCACTCAGTTTATTGCTAGAATAATGCAGCAAGAACAAGGCATTGCTTCAGTTCACGAACGTAATCCCTTCAATGAAACTTTTCATCGCTATTGTAAGTGGTACAATCTACCAGTTGATAGCGAAGGATTTTTACAAACAAAAGAAAGCGAAATTAAACAAGATCTAGAAAATAATCGCTTTTCTTTTGAGGCAAGTGCTCACCTGTCTTTGTCAGTTCAAGAACTTTATGACCGCTTTAAAGCTAAATTTCTTTTATTAGTACGCAGTCCAGAGCGTGTGGTTAATTCCTATTTACAGAAAAAATGGTACGAACAACCAGTAATTCGAGCCGACCCCAACTTGGCACCAGGCCATCAAGAATACTGCGAATCTTTCCATCATTCTTTAGGAAGGATTATTCCCTCTGGAGAAAAATTCCTTCAATGGAACCAGATGAGTCGCATCGGAAAACTCGCCTGGTACTGGAATGCGCTTAATACCCAAGTTCTTGAACAGTTTGAGGGCATACCCGAAACTCACTGGCGCATCGAAAAGCTTGAAGAGCTATCTTATAATCGCTATCTGGAGATTGCTCAGTTTTTCAACTTTGAGTCGACAATAGCACCAGAAACATATCAGGCATTAGCACTACGCCGTCCTAATGCAAAAGCTTCTATTCCTACGATTGCTACTTGGACACCTGTAGAGATTGATGAGTTTGAGGCAGAGATACAGCCAATGGCTAAAAGATTTGATTACAAATACCACGTCAGTGATTTACCCACACCTGTACCATACTCTAAACCCACTTCAACAACACCAATCTTTAAAAAACAGGAGACAAAGTCCAAAATTAGCTGGTTGGCATCTACTGCGCTCAAAAAACTGAGTCAGACTTTAAAGCTAAATTCAAATCAGGATTAGATGTAATAGTTGCGCCAAACGTGCTACTCATCCTTCCTTAGCTCAAATTAATCATCATTGTTTCTACTAAAGAAATAGCATGGCAAACTTAAAATCATTAATCTATTTATCTAATGGAAATTTGCCTTCAAAAATGGCTCATACTATACAAGTAGCTAAGATGGCGCAAGCTTTATCTCAACAGATTGAAAATTTTGAGTTAGTAACTGGTGGAGATTTTAGATCGGCTTTGAAAGGGATAGACCTAGACTTTCAAAATTGGTATGGCTTACATCATCAATTTAAGTTAGTCCGTCTACCAACACATCTTAAGATAGAGTATCCTTTTCCCCAGGATTATCAAAGTTATCAGTATTGTAAGTTAGCCGTTTTGTATGCTTGTTTAAAATCTCCTTCTTTAGTTTTTACTCGCTCATCTAGTATTGTTAAACTTTTATTAAAGATTGGCGTACCTGTTCTCTGGGAAAAGCATGAAATCATTAGCGAGAAACCTTCTACTCACAAATTTTTTACTAATAAAAACTTTATTGGTTTTGTCACCATATCACAACAATTAGCCGAGCAATCGATTAAATATGGCCTTAGTCCTGAAAAAGTCTTAGTTGCTCACAGTGCCGTAGATCTTGAAAATTTTCTTCCCTACCAAACTAAACAATTAGCCCGTCAAAAGCTGTCTCTTCCTCAAAACGAAAAAATTGTTCTTTACTCAGGTCACTTGTATAAATCTAAAGGAATTCCAACACTTTTAGAAACGGCTCGTTTAATGCCAGAATGCCGATTTGTTTTGGTAGGAGGATGGGATGAGGATATTAAGCGAGTCCAAGAGGATTGTCAGCAACTTAATTTACATAATGTACAATTGGCTGGTCACATCCTGCAATCTGAATTAGCATCTTACTTATATGCAGCAGATGTTTTAATTGTTCCCACTAGCAAACACTGGCATCTTGCGGAAACCACCAGCCCACTTAAACTTTTTGAATACATGAGCGTTAAAAGACCGATCGTTGCCTCTGCTTTACCAACGATAATGACAGTGTTGCGAGAACGAGAAAACGCTCTTTTAGCGGAACCTGATGATCCACTTTCTTTTAAAGAAGCTGTGATTAGTTTATTAGAAAATTCTGTTCTAGCGAATCAACTTACCGAACGAGCTTTCGAGGATGTACAAAATTGTACTTGGAATAAGCGCGCCGAGCGAATTCTGCAATTCTCAAGAGAAAGACTTAAAGAAGTTGATGAAAATATCAGCCATCCCAGAAAAAATTTAATTAAACATATTAAAAAAAATCTATTTCAGCCTTAAAATCAAACGAGCCTAATAATTTTTATGGTTAAATCTTCTAAACTGACTGATTAATCTTTTCTTGGTTTTAAATTTAGTAGCTATGCGAATTCTTGTTGCTGGTATTTTTGACGCATCATCTCAACGCGCTTACGTGATTAATACGGTTAAGATGGCTCAAGGCTTTACTCGCCTAGGGCATGAAATAACTATCATCTGCTATCAACCTCCAGAGGGGAGCGTCCCACCTGACAAACTCTCCGAAATCTATGGAATAACAGAATCCTTGCGCTGGATACAGTTGCCAAAAAAAATTTTAGGTTATCCGCTTAATGAATATAGTTGGTTTGCCCGACTTGCAATACCATTTATTTTTCAAATTAGACCTGACTTAATTTACGCTCGAAACGATAGTTTTCCTGGGTTATCCGTTTTTAGTCAAGTCGGTATCCCAACTGTCGCCGAAAGTCATGCTCCGCTCAATACCGATACCCCTTCCTTTCTCCGTTTAGTCAGCTTTACCCGTCATCGCTCTTTTCGTCTATGGGTCACAATATCCGATCGTCTGGCTGATTACTATCATTCTCTCGGTGTTCCCAAAAATAAACTCATCGTACTCTCAGATGCAGTTGATTTAAAGCTTTTCGCTCCCCCAAAATCTCTACCACCTAGCCCCTATCCACAAAATCGCCCAAATGTTGCTTATGTAGGGCATCTATATGATTATAAAGGAATTCCCACAGTCCTAGAAGCGGCAGCCAAGCTACTCGATATCAATTTCCATTTGGTGGGTGGATTACCAGAAGATATAGCTCGACAACAAACACGAGCGCAAAAACTCAATTTGTGCAACGTCACTTTTCACGGACTCAAACCGCAAGTTGAAGTCCCGAAATATCTTTGGCACGCCGATGTGTTGCTGCTTCCACCTTCACAATATCATCCGAGTGCAGCCTGGACGAGTCCTGTAAAGCTAGGGGAATATTTGGCTTCTGGTACGCCGATCGTTGCTACTGACATTTTAGCTCTCAGAGACTGGTTGTCTGATAATGAAGTTGAATTTGTAGAACCTGATCATCCTGAAGCTCTTGCTAGAGGCATTCAACATCTATTGACTAATCAGCAACGGGTCAAACAACTTCGCGTATCTGGATTGCAAAAGGCATATAAGCTGACCTACGAGAAAAGGGCAGAAGCAATTCTTAAGGCAGCGAAGATAGAAGGTTTGTGCAACTAGGGGCAATCAGTCGTTGAATCTTTTGCTCTGTATAACTTTCAGTAATTAACCTGAGTTCGGGATAAGGGAACAAGAAAAAGGCGGGGGATAGTAAGCTGAAAAATATCCAAATCAATCAGCACCCCCAACCTATGTCTAGTAAAGACAGCTCTATTTTGTCATGTCGATAATTTTTGCGCCTCATTTGAAGCCAAATGGCAATCAAAACTCTTATCTAAACACATAAAATCCCGTAAACGAGGGGTAAAACTAGCGAAGATACTGTTGGCGAATTCAAAAGAGCTATCCAGTTTT
>ERZ1066124.977-NODE-977-length-10269-cov-24.724887_pt1 | contig 10269 bp, 5 predicted proteins | sample MGYA00382771_ERZ1066124 | MGnify/ENA primary metagenome ERZ1066124 (study PRJEB33369, sample SAMEA5778354) | biofilm metagenome | biome: Industrial cooling water; feature: Water cooling tower basin; material: Biofilm | place: United Arab Emirates | collected... | reverse complement strand
GTATTGCTACGAGTTAATAATTCTCTTCCTAATTTTCTGACTTCTTTATTATTACCCCGGATTTCTCACAAGATTTGAGAAAATGGGGGTCAAAAACTGCCAAAATGTATATTGCACAACAATTACGGCAGCTTGAAGTATGACCCCAAATAAAAATCATTGTATACCAGAACAGTTTGTATTTGAACGAGTAAAGTCACGCGCAGTTATAGTTAATTTCCAGGGTGAGCCTGTAACATCGGATGCAGGATTAACATTAATTGCGGAACTCGACAGAAAAAGAGAAATAACATCACGGCTAGCGGCATGTTTCAAAGACTACCGAGACCCAAATAAAATTCTGCATCCAGTTCATAGCCTAATTGCACAAAGAATATACGGCTTAATCATGGGCTATGAAGATATAAATGACCCTTCGGGTTCGCCAGTTTGGCGGGACGGAAGCCGACACCGCCAACTGGACTCACCATGAAACTTTACGTCACGACCCAATATTTGCGCTTGCAGTAGGAAAAGTAATTAATTCAGAACTCCAATCAATGACTTTGGCTGGAAAAAGTACACTAAATCGTCTCGAACATTGCCCAGAAGACGTATCTTCAAGAGAAAATAGTCGATATCACCGTATTGAACATGATGCCGAAGCAATAGAAACGCTCTTAGTCGAGCTATTTTTAGAATCATACCGAAAGGCGCCACGACAGATAATTATAGATTTAGATGTTACAGATGATTTAGTACATGGAAATCAAGAACAAACGTTCTTTAACCCTTATTATCATGGATATTGTTATGCTCCACTTTATATTTTCTGTGGTAAACATCTACTCGCGGCAAAACTTCGTGCATCTAACTTAGACCCAGCAGGGTGGGGATTAGAGGAATTACAACGAGTCATAAAAATAATACGCGCGCGATGGAAAAACGTAAAAATTATTATTCGTGGAGATAGTGCGTATTCTAGAGAAGACATTATGGCATGGTGTGAATCTCAAACTGGAATTGATTATGTACTGGGACTCGCTCAAAATAGTCGCTTACTCCAGCTATCTCAATCAATAAAGTATCGCGCGTCCCAGGAATACTCAAAGAAGCTTCAACCGATAACTGAGTTTTTTGAAAGCTTATTTCCTGCTTCACCAGATTTAAAAAAGGATGCAGCAGCATTCGTTGATAATTCAGTTTGGTATTGTTCTCTTGACTATCAAACGCTAGATGGTTGGAGTTGTAGTCGTCGCGTTGTTGCAAAAGTAGAGTACAGCCATGAAGAAGTTGATACTCGCTTTGTAGTGACATCGCTTCCTGTTAATAAAATTCCTCCCGGGCAACTTTATACTCAAAAGTATTGTCCACGAGGCGATGCAGAGAATTGTATAAAAGAACAAAAACTAGGGTTACACAGTGATAGAACTAGTACCCATACATTTGAAGGAAATCAACTACGTTTATGGTTTGCATCTATTGCTTATGTGTTAATGAATGCTTTGCGAGAGCAATGTTTGACCAAAACAGAATTCCAAAATGCGACTGTTGAGACTATACGCACCAAAATATTGAAATTAGGAGCGGTTATTACTACTAGTAAACGAATAATTTTAATCTCAATTAGTAATAGTTGCCCTTATAAAGAGATTTTTGCAACAATTTATAAGCGTTTATCTCAACTACCTTGTCCTGGTTAATAATAACCTCATTTAATCCGTAAGTCATAGCTAATTCTACTTTTTAATCATTGATTTATTAGGTTATTTTACTTGATTTAACCCACAATTTGTCATACAAATTTTTATTGATAAAAGTTTTTTGTTTAAGTATTAACTATTTTTACTGTATTTTATATATCTTAATTATGCTCGGTTTTTACTTAAGATTACTTATGCTTTATAGGTATTTTAATGATGTATCAATTAATTCATCCTAAATCTGACTAATCCAAGTCTTTTCTTGTCATTTGTGAGAAATCCGGGTTACTATCACATATAGTAGTTAACATATTAGGTGTAAATTCATTAGTGCTGAATTCTGTAGTAAATATTTTAAATCCAAAATCGCGTGTGTCTTGCCATTTAGATTCAAGTATTTGTACTGCATTTAATATTTCATGGGTATGATTATGCAAATTATCTAGATTTTGCGAAAATAGCTGGCGTCCAATTTGCCGTACTGATAAAATATCATGATTGGCAATTATGATAATTTCGTGAATTGTAAGACATGAGGCAAAGTATTCTAGGTTAAAGTTTGATATAAAGACAGCAAACTCTTGAACAATAGATAATTTTGCTTGAAGAACTTGTAACAACAATTGTTTATCTACATATGGCGCCCAATATTGAGGGTTCTGTTGCAGTAAATTTAATATATGACTGTAAATGCTTGGATTTTTAGATAATGGTAGCAAAAGTATAATAAATTCCGTTGCTTGGGAAATGATATATATATTATCTGGTCGTAAATAACGGTTAAGTAAAGCTTCTCCTACTACTCTTGCTTCTTCTTTATCACTGTCGGCAACTCTAATTATTAATTTTGGTGTTAGCTGTTGTATGTTAAGTATAGAAGTAAAGATTTCAGTACCAAAACTGCGCGAGTCTTGCCAATCTGATTCTAACCATTTTACAGATGTTAATAATTCTTGCTCATTAGCACATATATTATCAAATATATTCAAGAATATTAGCTGCGCGACTTGACGAACGCTAGTAAGATTATGATTTGCAAGTGTAGTAATTTCATTTGTACTCATCACATTAGAAAAGCGTTTATATTCGACATTAAGTAATACAACAGCTAACTCTTGTACACCTGTTGTTTGAGATTCCAACATCTTGAATACAGTTTCTTTGTTTACATGTTCTTTCCATTTTGATAAACTATGTTGTAATAGTGTTATTAAATTAGCGTAACCTGTTGTGTTTATTTGATCACTGAGTAAAATTATGATATTTAATATTTCTTTCAAATATGCGTTTTGATTGTCTGTCGTTATACTGCTATTAATATGCTGAAAATACCTAGTTAATAAATCAGTACTAAAATTTTTAACGTCTAGTCGGTCGATTTGACAAATTCTTACTAAAACTTGTGGCGTAAAATGACTAATAGTTAGTTGAGTCTTGAATATATCAAGTGCAAATTTTCGCGTATCGTTATAATGCGATTCTAGTAATTTTACTGATTCTAGCATATCATCTTCGTTCGATAACCGATGTAAAATTTTTAAAAATATTTCTTTAGCTTTTTCCCTAACTGTGTGATTTGAGTTTTTAAATAGATTAATAATATCTTTAGTAAATAAAATATTAGCTAATTCATCCACACTAAATTTTGTTTCTAATTTTCTAAGTACTATTGATGAACTAACCCAGTCAGATTCAAATGATTGAATTAATATATTGATTTGAATTGATTCTGATTGAAAGCTCTTTAAATTGTTTATAAGTAAATTAGTACCGATATTACTAACAAACCATTGCTGATGATGAATAAGCTGTGATGCTTCATCTATACTTAGCTCATTAATCCAACTTTTAAAATTTTTATTTAAAAGTGAAATAGCATACATATATATGTTGTATAACCTTGAGGAAAGTAGTTCAAAAACAGTTTCTTTATTAATATTATGCTGATAATTTTTCAAATTTTCTTCTAATATATTTATTAAATATTTACATAAGTCTATTTTACCCTCTTCTTTTAACAATGCTTGACATAATTTTAAACTTAGCTGAACTCCAAGTTGAGGATTGTTTGCTATAAAATTAGTAATAATTTGCTTGATGACTATACGAGTTTTCGGCGCCGAGCTAATTGTTAAATTTACAATCATATCTAATTCTTGTTGAGCAAATTCACCCGCATATTTAAGTTGCAGTTGAAGGAAGTTAAGTTTTACTAAATTAAGACTAAAGTTTAATTTGAAACTATTGTTAATAGTCAATTCATGTGTGTTTTTGATTTCATGATTAAATAGTATAAGTGAGGCAAATTCCCTAATTTCAAGTATTGGATGTGTAAGCAAATTAATAACAATATCTAAATCGAGTTTGTGCAATTGTATTTGGAAGTGTTGTATTAAAATGTCGATAGCACCTTGTGCAACTTCTTTTTGATGTTTGGATAATTCTAACAATTTAGATATTATACCATCAAAGATTATTTGATTAATTTCTTCGTGGAACACATATACACTTAAAAAACTTTGAACAAATTTTATGGAAAGAGTATATTTGCTTATTGCTAAAGCGATAAGAACACTAATTTTGTTTTTGAGAGAGTCATCTAAAATATAAAATGTTGTTGTATCTGTGTTTGGCAATAATCGATTAGTTAGAAATAAAATTAATTTTTTATTTGGCTTATCTTGGTTTAAACGTTGTAAAGCTAGCTCAAATGCAAATACTGCGATTACTTGATGTTTAGAATACACCAGTTCCATAATAGTATTGATGTTGAGGGAAGCGCAAAAGTCTTTACAGTCACGCAGAACCTTAACTGCAAAATTAATAACGAGATAAGATTTACTATTCATCAGTAGCTTTAGCAGTGCTTCTGGATGCTGTTGCCAAAGTTCGGGAAATGCTTCTTCTCGTACTTCTGGTTCTACAAAGCTTGCACTTACACCTTTACGTTGGCGCCAAGTTTTATAATTAAACTCGTATCGCTGACTGTTGGTGTAGAGAATATGGTTAAAAGCTAGATAATCAGTATAAGCATCCCAAGGATATTTAACTTGTCGCTGATAATAATCCCACTTATCAAAACTTGAACGTATAGCTGGAGGTGTATCGGTATCTGAATACTCTAACAAAACTGCTGTTGCCATTTTTATGTAGTCGGCGCCTTTGCTTTGTGCAAGCGCTTTCAAAGTTCGCCATACTCTTCTTCGTAAATACTGCTGCGTTTGATAACTATATACGAATAATGGTTCGTCTTGCTGTTGTTCGTCACTATATATACGTCGTTTATCAGCTAAATATTTGCCTTGTTCTCCATCCCAAGAGTATGCTGGTAAGTCGTTGTTGAAGTTGCCTGGTGTTCGTTCAAAACGATAAGCGAGAATAGCAAATACTTCTGCATCACAACGGTATTCTGCGATTTTGAAGATACGACGGATGGAATGAAAGTAGTTTGGCTGAAAAGGCGCCGTGCGTAATATATTTAGTAGTGCAGGTCGTACTCGTACATACTCGTTACCAACCTGATAAACCTGATCAAGTACAGCAAAGCAATAATAAGGATGTTCTATAACACACTGTGTAAAAATTTCTGTGGAAGTTGTACGCGCGAGTATTCGTGTTTGTTGAGGTAAACTTTCTTTCAGTTCATGTTTGAGATTGGTTATTATTTTTGCGTCTGCCAATTTTAGGAGTGCTTCAAATGCGATTCGCTGTACAAATTCTGGTGCGTCTGAATAATATAAATGAAGTAGTGTAGGAACAGATTCCGTTGAACCGCATAAGCCTAAAGCCCATGCTATACAATAATCTCTGAGGTCAGCACCTGTACCAATTAAGTTGATGAGTAAGGGCGCCGCTTCTTTAATTTGAGCTTCTCCTGCACGCCAGATTGCTCTTTCTAATTTCCATTTGCTTGGTTTATTGTTGGCAAGACGGTCGAGAACTGCTTGTTTGCGCGCTTCTTCGGTTGAAGTCGTGCGGTCTGAAATTAAAATACATCCTTGTTGAGTTTTTTGTTGAATTACAGCATTAAAGATTTGCTGTGCTTGTTCCAAGGGTAAATCTTCGGTCGTTATTTCACCGGAGTATAAGTTTTGATTATATTTTGCTATATAGTTAATGATGTAAAGGTTATTATCGACCTGTAATAAGTCAACTTCATAGATATTAGTAGATTTTTCGTCATTATAGTGCAGTGTTGCTTGTCTAATTAATGTCATATAAACTTTGATAAGGTTAGAGATTAGACTCTATATTGGCTCATTTATATCAAAGTCGCTACTACGGTTATAGTATGCATTTTCACCTTTCCTCTATAGTATTGGGAATGAGAATAAGTATTTCAACGTATGGATAAGCTTCTTTATTTTTAATATAATTATGATTTGTGAAAAATGAAATCTTTATAATGAACAACAAAGGCACAAAGAACACAAAGGAAGAAAAAGAAGGTACAGGTTTAAGATTTTACAAGTGATTTAGGATTGCTATATATTGACTTTAGTGGTACTAAAAAAGACGCGATGTCTCACGTCTCTTTTAGTAGATTATTTCTTAGAGGAAACTACGTGCTGCTTTGATTGGATTTCCTTCGTAAACCGCTTGGGTTTATTTGTCTCAACTCACACTAAGGAACTCATTAATTTCGCTTTACGATAGTCGCACAGGGAAAATGGGTTCCGTAGTGTGGTCAGTGAAGAGATAAAGAAAGATGCGTATGTTAGCTGACAGCACGGATGACGATACACCATCCAAATTGCAAGGTCATTTTACCAACTAGACAGCACGTAATTATTTGTTTCTTCTCTTATTATATTCAGACGAATATCAAGCGTCAAATATTATGTAATTATTAAGCTCTTTCTACGTTCCTTTATTACATCTTGAACGATAATAGGCAGTTCAAGCTGTGGATAAGCTTTTTTTATTTTCAGCATGATTTATATTGCTGTTGCTTTATCACGAGTAACCATTGTCGCTGATTGACGTTTAATTATTTCTGTGATAACTATTGCCGCTTCTTCACTTTTTGATGCTTCTTTGTCTAAAAAGCTTAAAATACGTTTTTTGGCGCCACCATTTCGGTTAACGCTAGATAGTACACTATTAAAATATGGAACTAACGTGCGTAGATGCTCTATGTTATTAGCTACATGAGTTTCTAAATAATTCGTTACAAACATTTGCATATCGCCAGATGGGTGTTCGCTAAACTTGAGAACATACTCTTCTATATCGGCGCCTTGCATATGTTGAGTTAATAAATGTAGTCCAAGCTTTCTAACCTCTTCATTAGTACTATCACAGATGCTAATTAACACGCTAGATGTATATTGGCTCTTTGCAAATTCTGTTGTAAATATTGTAAAGGCATATTCGCGTGTATCTTGCCATTTACTCTCTAGTATTTTTATTGCGCTTAACATTTCTTGAGTATGATTACGGAAATTATTTAGATTTTGTGAAAATAGCTGGCGCCCAATTTCACGGACTGCAAATAGATTATGATTAGCAAGTTGGATAATTTCGCTGGTAGTGAGTTGTAAGGCAAAGCGGTCAAAATCAGAATTTAGTAAATAAAAACCAAATTCCTGTAAAATAGATGATTTTGCTTGTAGTATTTTAAATACAAAATTTTTGTCAATATTTGATATCCAATCTTGGATATTTTCTTGCAATGCTTGCAACATCCGTTTATAAACACTTGGATGTTTTTCAAGTAAGATTAATTGTTGGATAAATTGAATGATTATTGCTGGCTCTTGTGTATTCTGCAAATAACGTGTTAATAAAGTTAAACCCAGCATTCTAGCTTTTTCTTTTTCTGTGTCACAAATAGCAACGATAATTTTAGGTGTAAGTTTGTTAATTTTAATCTCATCTGTAAATATTTTAGCTCCAAATTGTCGTAAATCTTGCCAATCTGAATTTAATAAACTTATTAATTTGATAATTTCCTCTTGATGAACACAAATTCTTTCTAAAGATTGTAGTAATATTTTTTGTGCAGCTTTACGGACGTTAAGAAATCGAGAGTTAGCAAGTTCAATAATTTCTTGAGTAGTAAAGTCATTGCTGATATGCGGATTGACTTCTAGAACTAAACTTGCTAATTGTGCTAAATCATAATTTGCCAGCAGCAGCTTGTAAATAAATTATTTACTAATATTTTGTGCCCAAATATTTATATTTTCTTGGACAATACTTATTAAAAACTTACATATATCAATACTTGTTTTGGGATTCTCAATGATTTTAATAAATTCAACTGCAATTTGAATTTGTAAGCTTCGATTATGAATTGCTAGGCACCTGAAAATAGGTTTAATTACATTACGAATTTCAGGAAAGGGATTTTGTGCAACCGCGATAATTAAGTTGCTTCCTATAGTAATTGCTTTTGGAGTACGCCATTTATCTACTCTTTCAATACTAATTAAGTAAACTATATCATATAAGTTTGTTACTTTTGATGTAATTACTTTGTCATATAAGTATATAATGATAAGGGTGCCTAATTCTTGAACTTCTATAATTGGATGTGCAAGCAACATGAGCAGATGATTATAGTCTATTTCACCTAGCTGTGCTGTGGAGTTAGTGACTAAATCATCAATTATTAATTTTGCTTGCTGACTTTGAGTTGGCGCCAGTGCTAAGAGTTTAAAGATTTTAAGTATGACACAATCTATAATATGCTTATTTATCAAAGAAGCTGTAGAATCACTGATGGTGTAAGAAGATATGAATTTATTTGCAAAGTTACGTGTTTTGCTATCTGGACTGGTTAATAGATTAGCAATAAGTTGAATGTTCTCTTGAATAAATTTATTTTCTTCAATCCTCCAAAAATTGTCTATCGTAGGGGTATATTTAAATATACGGTCAGTTAATGCATTAATTAATATTTGATTTGGCTCATTTACATTTAAAGACTGTAAAGCTAACTCAAAACCAAATACAACTGTATCTATATAGAAAGAATTGACAAGTGTAATAATAGTATCAACATTTAGTGAAGCGCAAAAGCTTTTACACTCACGTAAAATATTAACTGCGAAGTGCTGAACGGGATGACATTTACTATCCCTTAATAACTGTAGTAGTACATGTGGATGCTGTTGCCAAAGTTCGGGAAACGCTTCTTCTCTGACATTTGGTTCCGCTAAACTTGGTTGATAACCTTTACATCGGCGCCAGCTTTTTGAAGTAAACTCGTAGCGGTAGCTATTAGTGTAGAGAATGTGATTAAAGGTGAGATAGTCAGCATAAGCATCCCAATGATGCTTAACTTCTCGCTGATAGTAATCCCACTTATCGAAAGTTGAACGTCGAATTGGAGGTGTATTACCGTCAAAATATTCGGGCAGTATAGCTACAGCCATTTTAATATAGTCAGAATCTCCGACTTCACCCAGTTTTCTTAAAGTACGCCATACTCTTCTTCTTAAATATTGCTGAGTTTGGTAGCTATACACAAATGATGGTTCGTCTTGTTCTTGCTCATCACTATAAACACGTCGCAGCGAGAATTGCAAATACTTCTGCATCACGACGGTATTCAGCTATTTTGAAAATTCTACGTATAGCACGAAAATAGTTCGGTTGAAAAGGTACAGTACGTAAAATCTTTAATAATGCTGGACGTGCTAATTCATTATCAATTTGATATATCTGGTCGAGAACGGCAAAGAAAGAGTAAGGATGTGTTGTAGCAAATTCTTCAAATTCAGCCGAAGTCGTGCGTGCTAAGATTTGCGTATGTGTCGGTAATTTTTCTATTAACCCAAGTTGCAAATTCATTTTGGTTTGTGCATCCACGAGTCTTAATAATGCTTCAAAAGCAATTCGCTGCACGAACTCAGGATTTGCAGAGTTTGATTGTAATGCTTGTAGTATGGGTATAGATTCTTCTGACCCGCACCAACCTAATGTCCAAGCAATACAGTAATCTCTTAGTGGTTCTCCTGTACCAACAAGATTAATGAGTAATGGCGCCGCTTCTTTGATTTTTAGTTCTCCCGCACGCCAAATTGCCCTTTCTAGTTTCCATTGACTAGGTTTATCGTTGGCAAGACGTTCTAGAATAGCTTGTTTTTGGGCTTGTATATCTTGAGTGCGTTTCATAAAAAGTTATGTGAAAAGTCTATTTTGGCTTAAGTTTGAATAAAATAGGATAATATAAGTGTAATTTCTAAAGCGTTTATTCAAGAACAGGGTAACGGGTGCCTGCGCGAGGAGGAACAGTTAGTTGTTGACTCACTTAATCAACGTGGAATTCCAATTACGCTTTATACAGAAAAACGTCTTCGTCGCAGACAACTTCTACTTGATGATACGTGTTTGGCTGTTGGAGATATGCCTTGCATTTCCTTGGCTTTGAAGCAGCTTTCCATCCCTGAACCAAAACCAAATGATTATCCTGCTTCATTAAGTGAGTTTTTACATCGTCGCATTTGGCGCCTAAGACTTGGGGAATTAGAATTAGGGTTAAGAAATGGTAGATATCCTGCAATATTTGCCAAACCAGCAACTCGTCGCAAACGTTTTACAGGTTGTGTTTTTGAGTCTGAAAATGATTTGTCTCAAG
>ERZ1066124.974-NODE-974-length-10353-cov-22.875218_pt1 | contig 10353 bp, 10 predicted proteins | sample MGYA00382771_ERZ1066124 | MGnify/ENA primary metagenome ERZ1066124 (study PRJEB33369, sample SAMEA5778354) | biofilm metagenome | biome: Industrial cooling water; feature: Water cooling tower basin; material: Biofilm | place: United Arab Emirates | collected... | reverse complement strand
AGACAATTACAAACTGCTTGAACCATAAGCGTTTCAGCTTATCTTAGTGCCATTCTCCTCAGATCCCAACATTTATAGATTATATCGAGCAGTCAAGCGGACGCTACATCGTTCAAGAGTATATCCACGGTCGCAACCTAGAAGCGGAACTCCTAGAAACGGGAGCTTTTGACGAAACTAAAGTTCGCGACCTCCTCATAGCTTTATTACCAGTACTTGAATTCGTCCACTCGCATCAAGTCATCCACCGCGACATTAAACCAGCTAACATCATCCGCCGCGAACGCGATCGCTCTTTAGTATTGGTAGATTTTGGCGCGGCTAAACGTGCCACCCAAACAGAACTAGCAAAAACTGGGACGACGATTGGTTCGGCTGGATATGCAGCACCAGAACAAGTAAGTGGCAAAGTAACTTTCGCTAGCGACCTCTATAGCTTGGGAGTAACTTGCTTGCATTTACTGACACAAGTAGAGCCATTCGATCTTTATTCTTATAGCGAAGATCGGTGGGTATGGCAAGATTTTTTACCTCAAGCAGTTAGTCCTCAACTAGAGCGAATTCTGTCTCGACTGGTTGCAAAAGCAACGACGAAGCGTTACTTGTCAGCTGTCGATGCTCTTGCCGATCTCGATGTATCCCAACGAGCGCACTACCTAACTAATCCACTTACTGATGTTGAAGTACAACCAGTAGTGCTAGAAAAAGCTATTGTATATGAGTCAGAAAAACGAAAGAAGCGGCTTTTTAACAATCTAATTAAAGCAACAGTTGGTTCGGTTTTATTAGGAGTGATTTTAATATTTATTATAGCGCTAGATGTAATTTCATTTTTACAAACAAACGCAGACACTATTTTTACAAACTTGTTTCAACAACTAGCCGTTTTTACTAATATGAAAAGAAGTATAAGAAACACAATACTTATACTATTAAATTGTATTTTTGCTTTGTCAAGCATTTTTTCTTTTTTTCTAGGTTATTATCAGGCAATGCAGGGAGAAGAACTAGGGACAGCAATGAACCTTTTCATGGCAAATCTAGTATTTTGGGGATTTACCTGGTTAGTAGTACCGTTACTTTTTAGCTAAAACTATCTGAAACATTTTTTAATTGTTAAAAACCAAAAAGAAATTATAAAAATGAATATTATAATTAAAGATACAAACAATACCACTCAAGATTTAGTTCGGCTCTATTTAAAAGAGATCGGACGTATACCGTTACTAACTCACGCTCAAGAGTTAAGTTACGGAATTCAAATTCAAAAAATGAAGACTGTACTTGCTAACGAGGATAAACTAGCTCAAGAACTTCGCCATCAACCAACTTTTCTTGAATGGTCGGCATACCTTCACATATCCGAGTCCGAGCTAAAAGAAATTTTACAACAGGGAAAAACTGCCAAGCAAAAACTAATTAAAGCAAATTTACGCTTGGTAGTATCGATCGCTAAAAAATATCAAAAACGTGACATAGAACTACTGGACTTAATTCAAGAGGGTTCGTTAGGTCTAGAACGAGCGGCTGTAAAATTTGACCCTACTAAAGGATATCGATTTAGTACGTATAGTTACTGGTGGATTCGTCAAGCAATTACTAGGGCGATCGCTCAAAAAGCTCGCATAATTCGGCTACCCGTTCATGTTATCGAAAAACTCAACAAAATTAAAAAAATCCAGCGTCAGTTATCTCAGCAATTAGGACGTACTCCCACAATTGACGAACTAGCAAAAACATTGGAAATAGATTCGCAAGAGCTTCGGCAGTATTTGCCCTATTTGCGATCGAGATTTATTTCTTTAGATTTACGCTTGGGATCGGGTTCGGAACAAGACATGAGTTTAGGAGAATTCTTAGAAGACACTAGAGCAAGTCAAGCATCGAAAGATAGCGAACTACAATCTGACTTGCACGATTGTATTCAACAAGTGACGCTCGGCTTAACATTTAGAGAACGAACTGTATTGTCGTTACTTTTTGGTTTGGAGGATGGAGTAGATCGATCTTTGCATGAAGTTGCCGTCTGCTTGAATTTATCGCGAGAAAGAGTCAGGCAAATAAAAGATAGAGCTTTTCAAAAAATGAAACAGTCTTTTCAAAACTCTAATACACCAGTAACTAGCCTTTTAGATTAATCGCGATGACTGAGATGATATGCATCCCTATCCTACAATTAACTTACACGATATATTCGAGTTATTATCTGTTTGGGAGTTTGATGGTTTCAAGTGGAAATTAGTAGCAATTACGCGCATATCTGAAGCGATCGCTCTATCAAATACTCCCGCTCGACTGGCATTTCCAATCAAAGTAAAACCCAACCAAATCAAAGATTTAAAACCAGAATTACCTCAACGAGGAAACGATTGTAGTGACTTAGATAAGCTATTAGATCTGATCGAATCGAAGCCAGGTCAAAATACATTATTTCTAGCAAAAAAATTAAAGCTGCACTCAACCTTGGTTAACAATTATTTATTGGAACTAGAGAAAAACGGAAAAGTTCATCATCAATTTAATTCCTGTAAAATGACTAGATTGTATTATCCAGGACTACCAAAAAAGAGCGTTTCAGAACTGAACGACCTTCAGCATCAGTCATAAAAAATTTACATAAATATAAGTATCTAGCTATGCAATTGATTCGCTTGTTCCAAAGCCTTTTAGGTATTAGCGCGTTCGGGCTAACACTCTTATCTAACTCTGTAAATGCGTTAGCCCAACCCAACGAGAACAATGGGAACCATACAAACCTCAGTCAATGCGGAAAATTACCATCCCAAATACCTAAACCGAGTAAAAATTTTCCTAAAAGTCGCGACCCGTGGTTGCACCCTTTTAACTCCTGCTCGATCTGGAATATGCCGATTGGAGCGAATGCTCAGTACGTTCCAGCTCGTTTAGTCAGGGCAATCTATTTTGGTGCAGACCGCGAATATTTTTACAAGCTCAAAGGCGGCGATCCGATGCGTCAAGTTTTATCGCCTGGAAATTTTGAACCAGGACGCTGTACGGGTACGCAGTCGATGCAACTTTCCCTACCATTCCCCGACAATTTGATCGTCCCAGACGCAACCAGTCAACCGTACTCTACCCCCAACAACGCTGCAGCATTTCTCATGCCAGATGGGAAAACAATTGAGCAAGTCGAACCCTTAGCTCGATGTACCGCAGGCGGAGACATCCACGGCTGGCGCAATCCTTGGGGAGGGGTTGATATAAAAGGTGATGGCATCAAAGGCACTCATTTCGGGTCTGGTCTATCGGCAATTGGCGGTTCTATACGCCGTAGTGAATTGACGGGAAAAGATCCGATTCGCCATGCGCTCAAAATTTTGATTTGGGGAAATAAGTATCTTCATTATTCTCAATCCATACCTGGTTATCGCTGGCCTGCCGACCGTGCCGACCAATACGCCGAGACAGAATATAAGGGAACTAATCCCAAACTCGTACAGGGTAGCTTGTTAGCAATCCCGCCTGATGTAAAGATAGAAAGTCTGGGATTAAAAACTGAACCAGCCAAAAAAATCTTTCAGGCGCTGCAAAATTATGGTGCTTACATTGTTGATGATGCTGCTTGGGACGCTCACTACCTATCCGTAGAGCAGGGAGTCAGTGAGGAATTTCGCGCTCGCTATGGCTATGATTTTGAAGGTAGTAGCGGTGCTTTCTACGATGACATGATGAAATTGTTCTCTGCCCTAAATATCATTGATAATAACAGAGCCGACAATATCGGCGGCGGTGGTAGATTGAGAGCGCCTCTGGCACCACAGTTTCGTCATGACTAGAGGAGGGAGCGATCGCTTTAACACTAGCATCAAAAATTTCTCTTAAAGATAATATGGAAATATCGTTCGTTGGTGCTGACCGTGCGAAGGCTGTTCACACCCACTCAAAAACTGTTGATTCTGCGCCGCGCCAATTATAGGTGTGAAATTTGTAGCACGCCGTTAGATCGGGAAAATTTTGAAGCCGACCATAAGATTGCTTATTCCAAAGGAGGAGCAACTCAAGTGTGGAACGCCTTGGCTTTATGTAGAGACTGTAACCGTCAGAAATCCGCTCGACCTCACCGCCAAAAATAAGAGTGCGATGGACAACTACTTTCTTTCTTACCATCAGCTCGTGCTTACCCGAATCACTAACGGGCAAACGCAACTCTATCCACATCAAATTGAAGCTTTACTAGCAATTTATCAGAAAGCTAGTAAAGGGGAGATGGATAGTAGTTATCGGCAAGCAGCCTTGATCCTCGCAGGAGTTGGCACGGGAAAAACTGTGATGCAGGCACTCGTTCCCTACATCCTTGCTCCTTGGATGCAGGGGAGACAGGTAATTTATTTATCGGATAATTGTACGCTCCGCAGTCGGTTTGTTAAAGATTTTCCTTGCGATCGCCAACATCGACCAATTTACGATCGATGGCTGCTTTATAGTTTGAAAGTCTTGCCTTCAGGAACTCTGCCCCCTCGAATAGTTGAGTTAGATGCGAGCAATTTCAACAGTTATGCCTACACTATACATCAAGCGGATATGCTCGTAGGCAACCGCCAATTTTTATTAAATCTGGTGCAGCGGGGAGATATTCAACCAGAAACAGTTGGTGTAATTATTTGTGACGAGGCGCACTTCTCTGCTGCTGCTAGCTATCGCACTATCTTCAGCTACTTTAGCAATTCCCTGATTACTTATTTTACCGGCTCCAAATTTCGTTCGGACAGTCAACCCTTACCCTATATACGTTATGAAGAAGTAGAGGATGCCGACGAGTTAGGCAGAAGGGCGATTAGATATGCTCCTGTGGCAGACTATGAATTTACGATCCAGGATGCGTGGAAACTTCAGCCTTCACCAATCAAAAAATTGATGTATGAAGAAGCTACTAGCACTGCCTTTTTAGTTGAAGAAGATGGGATTGAGGTCGAGTACGACCCAGAAGAATTTATTCTCAAAGCGCAAAGCGATCGCGCCTGGTTTCGTCAAATTCTCTTAGCCGATTCCTTCTCGCTCCCCGTGCTGGAGATGGCAGTCGGAATCTTGCTTGCCAAACGCTCTACTACAGGTCAACCTCACGCAATGTTAGTGCGGGCGCTCAACATCCCTCATACCCATCGAGTCGCAAAGCTTTTAGAAGAAAATTTTCCTGCTCTTGAGGGGAAAGTGCTTGTAATTCACTCAGAACACGAGCAATACGATCTAGCAGGTCGTGCCAGCGTGCTGTTGGAAAAATTTTACGCTGGCGAATACTGGGCAATCGTCCATTGTGGAATGCTGGGCGTAGGTTTCGATCATAAGTGGATATCAATTTCTTGCTGCTTGTGCGTCCTCAAATCGATGTCCCCAGCCGAGCAAGAATGGGGACGGGCATTGCGAAAAGTGCCAGGAGCGCCAGCCGAAGCTTTTCCCGAATTAAATCACTCTAACTGGGCGGCGATCGTGACTCATTCGGCATTGGGATTGCGCGAGTTATTCGAGCAGTTTCAGCGTGGGGTAGCAGCCGATGTTATCAAGGATTTCCTGACAGACAAGCCGATCAAACCCGTATTGACTGCTGCCTACGAAGCAGGCGAAACCGTGCTGCAACTGTCCAACACTGCAAGCGTGAAGCAGGGTGACATATTAGAAGTGCGCGTACCTGTGGTAGTTCCAGAGTCGCGATCGCCCAAGTTTTCTTTACTTGAGGAACTTGGGCGGACTAATGGCTTGGCAGACGCAAGTGCTAGCGCACCACCGACAGTAACTGCGAACGACCGCGTTGGCGAGGACGCAAAATTCAAGCAACTTGAGATCGACCTAACTAGTCCGTGCGAGCGCTCGAATGGAACAACATTACCTTGGCAAAAGGAAGTAGATGCAATCTCTCAAAAGTTACAGGAAATCAGAAGTTATAAAACCTGTCTTCTTCAAGTAGAAGCAGTAATAGATCATCGACAAGTGCAGATCGCGCCAACATATTTCGACATACCTTCTGGAGTAGAAATCGCCAGAGCTAAAACCGAGCGCGAAATCCCCGCAGCAACGTTTTTACACCATGTCGGTTTAGATTGGCAAGTTCTGGTTGAAGGTAAATCGATCTCCTATCGCGAATACAAGAAAAAAATCGTGTTACAGCAGCAGGGCATGGACTTGGACGCAGATGGAGAAGTTACGATGGGCGGTGTCCGGCTCAAAGACACGATGCCAGCAGCAGCTTACGAAATCTTTCTCAAAGGACTGGAGGTAGAGTTAGCGACACAAGAAATAGAAGTTCCCGATAGCGATCGCGTCGTTCGGCTGGATAAAGCTAAGTTAGAATTACAGGCGCGATATAGAGCGCAAGTACGGAGTTTGGTGAACGAACTATTCGGGCAACGAGGATTGATAAAAGATGGAGCCTCCGGTCGCTCTCTTGTAGATCGTCCTGTAGAACTTTTAGCGACAGCAATTGCCCGCGTACAAGAAAAGGGACATGAGCCAAGCTTCGCGAATAATTCCGCTCTGCTATATTCGGCAGCATTTGGATATATCAAGGAGCAGACCAACCGAGGATGGTCGGAGCATACTTGTGAGTCAGATTATCGTGATGCTGTCCTCCACGCACGTCGTTTTGTATTGCAGTTGAGGGAGCAGTTGCAATGGCGCTCTTGGCGCTAGATCTGCAATCGACTGCACTTAATTGACTTGGAGTTGAATCGATCGGAGAAAAACCTGACTTCTATAGATTTTGGGGCATATACTGTCAAGTTTCTGATATTACATTGCTTCCTGTAAACATAAACAATGTAGCTCTATTGGATAGCCAAATACTCTTTAGCATCAGCTTAGCAACGATCGAGCGATTAACATCCGTGCCGCTTGCTCTGTCAGTTTATAAATCCAGATGTTTAGCGAAATTGCTGAGTGCAGTCATGTCACTTTCAGTCAAAAATCACTCGGTAGTAGATAAAACTTAGTTAGGCTATTGACAAACACAGCAAGAGGATTAAACTGAGAGCAAATTGCCAGTCGCTCCTATTTCAGGCGATCGGGAAGTAAATGGCAAAATCATAGTCGTAGCAGAACTCTATGTGTACTGGTGTTAGTACACAACTTGATTCAAGCAATTGAAGGAAGATGAAGAGAAAAACAGTCAAAAGACAAGTCCGCTTAGCGATCGCGAGTAACGCTGGGGGATCGGGAAAAACAACGATGGCAGTACATTTGGCTTACGCAGTGGCAAGCAGAGGTTATAAAGTTGCATTGATAGAACTCGATCAGTCAGGCTCGCTGCGAATCTTTGCTGGATTGACTAAAGCAGTCCCAGAACGATCGACAGCTATTTTATTTCAGAAAAAATTCGACGGTACGTATCCTTTAGTGCCGTTGTGGAGCGATCGCGTCAAAGCACTTTTTGCGATTCAAGGCGGAGAATCTCTAGAGCAGAGTACAAACGAGGTCTATTTCGCAGCGCGGCGCTACTACATCTTGGGCGATTGCTTGGAGAAATACCCGTTGGATGCCGATTTGATTGTATTTGACACGCCAGCGGCTCTAGAACCGATGGGGTTAGCGGCACTTGCAGCTAGCACTCACGTTCTCGTGCCGATTAAACCGGAATATAAAGATACAGGGGGATTTGCTGGACTACTGGAATGGTATTATAACAAGATCGATGAGTTGAAACTCAAACCAGAACCAGAGATTTTAGGCTTCGTACCAACTAGAGTTGAATTGGGAAAAGCGACGCATAGAAACATCCTCGGAATCGACGAAAAGGGAAGTAAGCGTCAAGAAATAGAGCCAACCCAGACGCTGCCAGGGCAGATAGAAGGCTTAGGCATTCACTGCTTTCCTTACATCAGGGAATCAAATTACTTTTTAAGTGCGAGCGGAGCGGGACTGCCAGTACACTTATATCGACCAGGGTGCGAAGCTAGCAAAAGTTTCGACTCAATTGTGACAAAGCTCGTACAAGTGATGGTGGAGGAGTAGAGAGATGGCAGTAGCAAAAGTAGGCATGGGTCAATTATTCGGGGATGTAGGACAAGCGCAGCAACTGCATAAGTTGAGAGCGCAACTAGAACAACTGCAAGCAGAGAACGAGCGGTTAAAAACTGGAGCAGAGAACGAGCGCACCAAAGCAGCTCTAGAACAACAAGTTGAAGAGCTGACCGCACAATTAGCACGAGCGGGAGGAGAACACGAGATAGCAGTAGCCCTGATTGAACCCGATCCGAATCAACCCAGAACGGCGATTGCCGACCCCATAGTGCGAGAGAGAGCAGTGAGCTTGCAGCGACACGGGCAAAAAACTCCAGTCGTCCTGTTTCCACCTCAGATGAATGGTAAATATAGCTTGTTTGATGGAGAGATTAGATGGCGAGCAGCACAGTCAATCGGTTGGAAAACGCTTAGAGCAGTCATCGTTCCTCATACGAGCGATGAAGTGGAGAAGTTTGAAGGGCAAATTGTAACGGGAATTCATTCACAAAAGCTGCACGATTTAGATTTAGCCAATGCCTTACTACATTTGATTGGTATGCAGCATTCTCATTTAAGGGAACGGCGTTCCGAAATCCCCAAAATCTTGAATACCGCCTTCCGACGCTTGCAGCGTCAAGGGAAGCATTTACAACTAGCTCAAGTTAGAAGCGCACCCGAAGAAGAACAACAGCAGTGGATCGAGACAGTCGGTTTCAAAGATGTTCAAGAGTCAGCGATTTTTGCTACCATTTTGCGCTTACAACTCAACCCGATCACGATCAACAATGTGGTTTTTCCACTGCTAAATTTAGCACCAGATCTTAAACAAGCAATTAATGCTGAAGGGTTGGACGCAAGCAAAGCTAGAGAACTCAATCGGTTATCAAGCCAACAGCTTGATGTGGGCGAATTAGAGGCAATGTCTGTTAGAAGTCAAGCAACACAGCAAGTTCTAGAGCAGAAACATTCCCTCAACCAGGTGAAAGAATTAGTAGAGCAGCTGATTAGTAAATACAGTCCCAAAAGTCATAGTCGAGATAGCGCGATCGTTAAATTTACAAAAACAGTACGACAGCTCGACGTTCAAATGATTGCAAATTTACAGGATTTGGAAGAACTAGAAAAAGTGTTGCAAGAAAAGTTAGCCCAAATAGAAGCTTGGCGGAATCAACAGGGCACTTAAGAACAGCGTTACTGAATGCGATGCTCGTTCCTATAGGGGTAGAGCGCAGGGCTTTCTGCTAAATGGTTAGTTAACTTAGGATAGTGACGAAAAAAGTAGGAATAACAAGTAAATGCCATCAAAAAAGGTTTCTGTTCGAGAGTACATGGTACGCGCTCACGAACGCACAATCCATACCCGCCTGTTCAAATTTATCTGTCAACAGTGCAGTCAGCCAACAGAAAGGGAGACATATGGAGCTAGACCGCTGTACTGCGAGAGTTGTCGTCCACCAGGCTTGCGAGCAATTGAAGATCCAAAGTATAAAAAGAGGAAGCCTAGACCCGTACTGGTCAAACGGGCTAAGAACAAAGCGAGAATATAGCGGCAATCGGTGGAGGGAAATGGAAGAAATTGCGAAGGTCGCGACAAAGCCAAGTTCCGCCTTCGGCATCGCAAATCTACTGTGTTGGCAAGGAAAAATACTGTTAGTTTTCTACACGGACTATAACCGTTGGCAGTTTCGCTTGCTGAGCGAGGAAGGAGAAGTATTTGGAAAGCAGCAAACTTATAAAATAGCGATAGATGCTCCAGACGGTGGGGAGAGAATGGGTAGCAGGTTGCTCATGCGCTCGCGGCTAAGCTATTCGCAAAAAGTACAAGAGCATTTACGCTCTGCGAACAACGCGCACAAGCACCCCAAACAGCGAGGAGCGGCTATCCTAGAACGAGTGCGTGCAACCTCTGCTGCGCTTGCTCTATTTGTTAGAGCGGATTTCTTTAGATCTAACGACTGCTATGATGGAAAAATACCGGAAACTAGTCAAACGCCAACGTCCTGAAAAGATTGAAAAAAGCGCTGATTCTGGTTTGTCAGCATCAATGCCTGCCCCAGCTAATCAACGGATAAAGCCTTCAAATGCACCTGTTGAGGAGCAAGCGAACGACGAAGCAGCAGAAGTGCTAAGCTCACCAGAGCGTTGGGAAGCAATAGAAGTATACTCATCAAACTCATCCACATATTCTCAATGGCAGGAAGAGTTGAGAGAGATTGAGTGGGAGCAGGCAAGCGATGTTTGGGAATCTTGTCCCTACGAGTGACATCCTCCCCATTAGTTAAAGCGGAAGTAGTTTTAGCCTTGCAGGAGTTTTAGCTCGATCGTGCAAGGAAAATTGAGTTGAAGTCGGCGTTGTTGCATAAATGGGCCAAGATAGTTAGATTTTGAGTATGTCCTCAAGAC
>ERZ1066124.968-NODE-968-length-10451-cov-7.113024_pt1 | contig 10451 bp, 8 predicted proteins | sample MGYA00382771_ERZ1066124 | MGnify/ENA primary metagenome ERZ1066124 (study PRJEB33369, sample SAMEA5778354) | biofilm metagenome | biome: Industrial cooling water; feature: Water cooling tower basin; material: Biofilm | place: United Arab Emirates | collected... | reverse complement strand
TCGGGCTCGCGCTGGGCGAGGTCATCGCCTTCACCGACAGTGATTGCCGCCCGGAGCCGCGCTGGCTGCAGGCAGGCCTGGCCGCATTCGACGACCCGGCGCTGGCGTTCGCCACCGGCGTCGTGGATTTCAAGCCCGAGCAGATCAACCGGCTGGGCTTCTTCGCCCGGCATACCGTGGTGTCCGGCTTCGAACACCCGACGTATCCCACCGCGAATGCGTTCTACCGCAAGGATGTGTTCGTGCAGTTCGGGGGCTTCGACGAGCTGCTGTCGTTTCCGAGCCTTCTTGGGGTGGCCATGGAGGCCGCCGACACGGATCTGGCCTGGCGGATCAAGGAAGCCGGCCACCGCAACGCGTTCGTCGCCGACGCGATCGTCCACCACGAAGTGCAGGTCGTGTCGCCCCGGAACTGGCTGCTGGAACCGCTGCGGCTGTTCCTCGTCCCGGCGCTGGTGAAGCTGCATCCGGGACTGCGCGGGACGCTGCTGGCCCATGGGCTGTTCTTCTATCGCGGCAGCATCGGCTACTACATCGCCTTGCTGGCGGCCATCGCCCTTGCCGTCCTGCGGCCCTCCCTGCTGCTGGTGCTGCCGGTCCTGCTGATCGCGATCGCGGCCGTCAAGGCGCGTTCGCTGCGGCCGAACGACGTGCTTACCCGCGCCGGGCAGATCGTGTTGAACGCGATGCGCATCTACGTGATGTCGTTTGCGTTGATCGGCGGAAGCCTGCGTTCGCGGACGCTGGTGCTATGAAGCGCCGCAAGGCCTGGGGTATCGCTGCCGGCCTGCTCGTGCTCGCTGGACTTGCCTGGGCGTTGCTCCTCAACCACGCCGCGCGTGGGGATCTGTCCCCGGTGGTGGTCAACGAGGGCTTCGAATCGGTTCGCGACGGAATGCCCGAAGCGTGGGTCCTGGACAAGGCGGTCGCCGGCAAGGGCTCGGTGACCGTGGCCGATGCCTGGCCCGGCGCCAACGGTCGCGCGCTGGTGCTCAGCCCGAATGCGAACAACGGCGGCGAACAACCGCTCGGGGTCGGCCAGATGCTGGACGCGAGCACGCTCGGCAACCGCACCGTGATGGTGGAAATGATGGCGGCCGCGACCGGGGGCGCCACCGCGGTGGTGGGGGTGCACGCGATCGGCGAGCGCGGCGACGCGGGCTTCGTCCAGCTCCGGCAGGGCGATTCGCGTGGCGTCCTCGAGCGACAGGTCGCGACCCTGAAGGTCAAGCCGGGGGCGCGCAACCTCATCGTGTACGCGGTGAGCGTCGGCACGGGCGGCAAGGCGGTCTTCGATTCGGTCCAGGTCAGCGCCGTGGTGCGCCCCGACGCCGGCGCGACGGGGTCGGCGAATGCGCAGGCCTCGGGCGGCGCGACCGGCGGGAACGCGGAGATCCTGATCGATACCAGCCGCAGCCTGCGCCAGGTGCCGGCGACAATTTTCGGGACCAATGTCGAGTGGATCTTCGACGGCCAGGGGTTGTGGTCCGCCAAGGACGGCAAGCTCGACGCCGGCGCCGTGGCATTGGCCAGGCAGCTGTCGCCCACCCTCATCCGCTTTCCAGGCGGTGTCTTCTCGGATACCTACCATTGGCGCGATGGCATCGGGCCGCAGGACCAGCGTCCGGTGACGCAGCACTACCCCGGTGGGCCGCGATCGCGCCACAGCTTCGGCATTCCGGAACTGGTCGAGCTGTCCAACGCGGTTGGCGCGCAATTGCTGCTGACCGTCAACGCAGGGACGGGCACGGCAACAGAGGCCGCCGACTGGGTCCGTCACATGAAGCGTCCGGGAAGTGCGCCCGTGCGCTACTGGGAAGTTGGCAACGAGCTGTACATGAAGGACGACCTGTCCGGTGCGTCCATGAGCGCCGACGAATACGCGAGGCGCTTCATGCTCTTCGCGAACGCGATGCGCGACGCGGATCCTTCGATCAGGATCGGCGCGATCGGCGGCCTGAACTACGGACCCTTCAGCTTCATCGACGATCCCCAATGGACGAGCAAGGTGCTGGCCCGCACGGCCAGCCAGGTCGATTTCCTCGCCATCCACAACGCCTATGCACCCGTCGTCATGGGCCCATCGGCATCGGGCTCTGTCCGCGATGTCTACCTGGCGATGATGGCTGCACCGGTCGGGATCGAAGCCAATCTCCGCGAGGTGTCCGCGCTGCTGACGCAGAAGGAAACCAAGGCCCGGCCCATCGCCATCGCCGTGACCGAGTGGGGGCCGTTCTTCCACGTGCTCCCTTCGAGCCCCTGGGTCGACCACGTCAAGACGATGGGATCGGCACTGTTCGTCGCGTCGACCATGAACGCGTTCCTGCGCACGCCGCGCGTGGAGATCGCCAATTTCTTCAAGCTGGCCGATCACGGTTTCATGGGCTGGATCGGCCGGCGCGGCGGCAAAGCCACCACGACCGCGCCGGCCATGGCATTCGAGTTGTACCGGCGCAAGCTGGGCACCAACCTGGTCCATGTGGACAGCAGCACCGGCCCGACGTTCGATGCCGACGCCGTGGGTGTCGTCGCCGCCACCTCCGACGTGCCCGTGCTGGATGCGGTGGCGACGTTCGACGGCGGCAGGCTCGTCGTTCTGGTGGTGAATCGCAGCGACAGCCGCACCGTCCGCACCGCCCTGAACCTGGCGGGCAGGACGGGTTTCGGCAAGGGCACGGTCGAAGGCATCCAGGCCGCCAGTTTCGATTCCAATACAGGCACGACGCTTCCCAGGATCCCGGGCATCGAGTGGGCGCCCCAGGTGAGCCTGGGACGGTTCGCACTCGGCGCGCAGAGCGAGATCCGGAGGTTCCAGGCGGAGCTGCCGGTCCCACCGGCGGGATCGGATGGTGTCACCCGCGTGGCCTTCGATTTCCAGCCGCTCAGCATCACCAGCATCACGTTCGAGCCGGCCGCGCCTGGCGATGACTAGCGTGGCGAGCCCAGGGACCGGCGTCATCCAGGAACCGATCCCGGACCCGCGGCCGAAGGTCGCGCGCAGCCAGGCCTATCTGCTGCTGGCCCAGGTCGCGCGGGTGGTGCTGTTCCTGCTGGTCACGCGCCAGCTCGGCAGGGCCATGGATGCGGCCGACTTCGGATTCTTCGCGCTGGTGTCCACCCTGTTCGCGCTCGCGCTGCAGGTGATGGACATGGGCTCCACGGCGGTGGCCACGCGGCAGATCGGCCAGCAGCCCGGGATCCAGCGCGAGCTGCTGGAGGCCCTGCTGGGCTGGCGCCTGCTGCTTGGCGCGCTGATGGCGCTTGGCTGCCTGCTGCTCGCCTTGTTCGGGCCGGCACAGGATCGATACGAACGCGCGGTGCTGGCCGTGGCCGCGATCGGGTTTCTCCTGCTCCACCACAGCACCTATTACGTCGTGTTCCAGCTGCGCCAGGAATTCGGCAAGCCCCTGCTGTTGGGCCTGGGCTCGCAGGTGGGGTTCCTGCTGGCGAGCCTGCTGCTGTTGTGGATGCACGTTGCGGGCGTCGTCGTAGCGTTGCTGGTGGTGGTCCGGGAAATCGTGCAGGTGTGGGGCAGCCGGCTGATCGCGATCCGCGCGCTCGGATACCGGCTTCGGCCCCGGCTTCGCTCGCTGGCACTGCGCGCCCTGCTGCGCACCGCGTGGGCCTTCGGGCTTTGTGCTGTGATCTACAAGCTCGCCTTCCATGGCGGCACGTTCTTCGTCTGGGCGCTCGAACCTCCCGACGCACTGGGCACGCTCAGCGCGACGCTGCGCCTGTTCAGCCCGGTGATCGACACCGCCTGGCTGTTCGTCACACCCCTGATCGTGGGGATGAGCGTGGCGGCACGCAGCGACCTGGCGGTGTTCCGCGAACAGCTGGCGGCCTACGTGTGCCTGCTGCTGGGCGTGGCCGGGTTGCTCGCGGTCTGTGGTTACATCCTTGCCCCGACGCTCCTGTGGATGCTTTACGGCGACCGCTACGTGCTCGGCGCGCTGTCTTCGGTGCTGACGTTCCAGTGGTTCAGCGCGGCCACCGCGCTGTCACTGATCACGCCCGTGCCGGTCATCGCCATGCTCGCGCAACACCGGGAAAAGGAGCTCTTGTGGATCAGCGCGGTCGGTCTGGGCCTGAACGTGATCGTGTGTGCATGGGCCATTCCCAGGTACGGCGCGGCGGGCGCCGGGATGGCGACCTTCGCCACGGAAGCGTCCATCCTGACCGGCCTGCTGGCGCGTCTGCACTTGACGGGTGACTGGCGACTATCGCCCCGCCTCGCGGCCCATCTGCTGCCGGCGGGCCTGCTTGCCGTGGCGTTGCTGGCGCTTGCGCCGCATCCGCACCTGCGCCTGCCGATGGCAGTCCTGGTCGGATCGGTGTCCGTGCTTGCCATGTGGATGATCCCATCGCAGAAAAAGCGCAGGCTGGGCATCCACCCATCCGCGATGTCCCTCGCGAACGACCCGCCGTGAGCGCGGGACCTAGCATGAGCACACGTCCATCCATTGCCGCGGGTGCTTCGGACATCGTGCGTGGCGACGGCAGTACCGTCCACACCCGTGATGGCCGCGCATTGACGGACCTGGCGTGCGGCTTCGGCGCGGTTTTCCTCGGGCATGCCCACCCGGACATCGTGGCGCCCGTGCAACGCCAGGTGGGGCTCATGTGGAGCGGCGGCAGTTATCCCACCGCCATCCAGGAGCAAGCGAAAGGTTTGATTGCGGAGCTGCTGCCGACGGGCTTCAGGCCGTGTGGACTGTATTCCACGGGCATGGAGGCAGTGGAATTCGCGCTCCGCGTCGCCGCCAGCCATACCGGACGCAACCAGTTCGTGGGCTTCGCCCGCAGCATGCACGGCAAGTCGAGCCTCACCGCGGGCCTGTGCTGGGACAACGCGTCGATCGGCAGCAATCGCGCGCACATGGTGCCGTTCATCGACACGCTGCCGGAGGCGGACATCCTCGACCGCGTTGCGACGCATCTGGCGACGGGCATGATCGCCGCGGTTCTGGTGGAACCGGTCCAGGGATCCAACGGCTGCCTGCGCGCCAGCGCGGGGTTCTACCAGCAGCTCGTCGAACTCTGTCGCGAGCACGGGGTGCTCACGATCTTCGACGAGATCCTGACCGGCCTCTACCGCAGCGGCCCGCGGTTCCGCGCTGAGACGCTGCATGCGTCCCCCGATGTATTGATCTTCGCCAAGTGCATCGGCAACGGGTTCCCGGCATCGAGCGTGGCCGTCCTCGACCACATCCCGCTGCTGCCCGGGGCGTTGCCGGGAAGCACCTTCGCAAGCAACTCGCTGGCGGCGGCGGCGGTCGTGGCGACCCTGCAGGTGATGCAGCGCCTACCGATGCGGGAGCTCGTCGCCGACATCGAACGGGGGCTGCAGCAGGCATTGGAACGCTGCCGGCTGGCAGGCATCGGCGTGCGCGGCAGCGGCGCATTGTGGGCGCTGGAACTCGGATCCCACGTCGAGATGCAGCCACTGCTGCAGGAGATCCACCAACGCGTGCTGGTGACGGCCCAAGGGCGCTTCATCCGCCTGCTGCCCGCGGCGAACATCGAGGCAGAGGCGTTGCTCGCGGCCTGCCAGCACATCACCAGCGCCTGCATGCGGGCGCAGTCGGGAGGGACGTGAGCATGGCACGCAAGCTCTACATCTTCGGATCGCAGAACTTCGCGGAGATGTGCCACTACTTCTTCACGGAGGACAGCGGATACGAGGTGGCCGGCTTCACGGTCGACGCCGAATACCTGGTCGAAACCAGTTTCTGCGGCCTGCCGGTGATCGCCTACGAAGAACTGCGCAAGACGGTGCCCCCGGGCGATGCGGACATCTTCGTCGCCATCGGCGTCGCCAGGATCAACACCGCGAGGGCCGAATGCGTGGCCCGCGTGCAGGCAGACGGGTACGCGCTCGCCTCGTTCCTGAGCACGCGCGCGCACGTGCACCGGGACCTGGTATTGCGCCCGAATACCATGGTGATGGACCACGTGATGATCCACCCCGGGGTCAGCATCGGCGCCAACACGGTGCTGTGGAGCAATTGCGGCATCGCCCTCAAGGTGCGCATCGGCAACCATGCGTGGATCACCAGCGCCGTGATCGGCGATTCCTCGACCATCGGCGACTACAGCTTCATCGGGCTCAACGCGACCATCGCGCCGTTCGTCAACGTCGGCAGCCACAACCTCATCGGGACGGGCGCGGTCATCACCCGCGACACCGAGGACTACCAGATCTACCGCGGGCCGCGCAGCGTGCCTTCCAAGGTCTCCAGCCTGCGCGTGCGCGATCTTTCCCTCATCCACTAGCGCCCTGCCGCTCCCGCACCCGCTGCACCAGCGCGACGGGCGCCAGTCCCGTCCCCAGACGCGCGGTGATGGCGGCGAACTGCCGGCGCACGTCCAGCGCGTCGGCGGCAAGGCTGGCGGGCTGGAGCGGGTCGGAGAGGCGCCGCAGCGGAGGCTGCCACCCCCCATAGAAACTGCGGATGCCTTCCTGCGACAGGGCCGGGAGGATCTCCACCATGTGGCCCTCGTCGAAGAAGAAAACGGGGCGCGCCGCGAGCACCCGGTGGATGATGGAGAAGGAAAAGAAGTTCCAGAAGAACGCGTACTCGGCGGTCATCAAGGTCGCCATGTAGCGCGAATACGATTCCTCGCCGCGCAGGCTGACGTCCGCCCCCTCGGCAAGCATGGGCTCCAGTTGCGCCGCGAGCTCCGGCGTCGCCACCAGCACCGCGCGTCGCCCCGAGGCGGCGACCTCGGAAAGCCGCGCCGCCAGGTGTTCGACGAACGCGCTGCCATGGCGCCGGGTCTGGATCAGGCAATCGACACGCGACAGGGTGAAGACCCAGACGGGCTTGCCGGGTGGAGGTTCCGCCTGCGATTGCGATGCCTGCGCAAGATCCGGATTGAAGTAGTTCAACTGCAGCGTACGGCCCCCTGCCGCCGCCTCGATGGGTGCCGGATACACATGGCAGGCATTCCGCAGCGCACGGCTCATCAGGTAGATGCGCAGTGACAGCGCCTTCGACAACAGGGCGATGAAGGCCCGCCTGGGGCCGTGCCCCATGCCCGGCCGGCTGGCGAGCACCATCGAGAAATCGAGGCTCCAGGGGCTGCGGATCATGCCGATGAATGGGTCGCTGGTGAGCACCGGGATTCCGCGCCGCCGCAGGAACCGCAACAGCTGCAAGGCATGCAGCAGCGAGAAGCGACGGCCGATCGCCAACAGGTAACCCGAGAACAGCAGCACGGCGTCGGGCCGCGTTTCGCGCACCGACGCCTCGATCTCCTTCAACGAGTCGTAGCGCCGGATGTCGAAAGCGCCTGCGGCCAGGCCCGGCTCCTGCATGCCGACGGGCAACATCAGCACGGGTGCGCTCGCCAACGGCGTACGCTCCAGGAAATTCATGGCGTTGCCCAGCTCACCGTAGTCGCGCGACACGATCGCGAGGAGTTTCATGGGCGAGCCACAATGCGTGCGTAGAGCTGTTCCAGCGCATCCACGTGCGCATCCCAACTGAACTGTCGCGCCGCCTCCAGGTTCCGCCGTCCGGCCTCGGCGCAGCGCGCCGGGTCCGTCCACAACGCGCGAACTGCATGGGCCGTTGCGTCGGCGTCGTCGGCGACGATCCTCTCGCCGGCGAAAGGAAGTGGCGAGGTCGAGACCACGGCACAGCCCGACGCCATCGCCTCCGCCACGATCAGGCCGAAGGTTTCCGCCTTGGTCGGGAACAGGAAAACGCGCGCGGCAGACAACACCTCCGCAAGGTGGTGTCGATCCTTGAACCGTTCGATCGTCACGTTCGGCGGACAGCGCGCCGCGACCTCGTCATAGCGTTCGCCCCAGCCGACGATCCGGAACGGAACGTCGGGCATCTTCGCCGCCACCTGGAGCACGACCTCGATGCCCTTGCGGACATCGAGTTTTCCCGCGAACAGCACGTAGGGCTTGTCCACCGCGGCGTGGTAGTCGGCCAGGCTGATGCCCGGCGCGATCACCAGATCGTCGGGCCGCCCCAATCCGAGGCTGCGCGCCAGGGCCAGCGACGTGTCGCTCAGGAATACTCGACCGGCCATGGGCAGGCGCAGCAGGCGCGTCTCCATTGCCCGGAACGCGCGACCGAGCACCGGCCCGCGCATTTCCAGCCAGACGTCGTCGAACAGGGCGAGTACTTCCAGGACCACGGGCGTGTCGAGTGCCCGTCCCGCCTTGTGGGCGGGCCAGACCGAGTGATACGTGAAGCAGTGGATGAGGTCGGCGTCGCCGGCCATGGCCGCCACCTCGCGCCAGGCCCCGTTGAACCGGTAGCGGGACATGCGAATGCGACGGGTCGCGATGCCCTCGAAGGACTCGATCGCCGGGTCGCCTGCCGCGAGCACGCGCACGACGTGGCCACGGGCCTGCAGGTGCCGCGCCGTCTCCAGCACCACGTATTCGCCGCCACCGGCATAGTCGGGTGGGAAGCGCTCGTGCACGAGCAGGATGCGCAGGGGCCGGGCGCAGGTCACAGCAGCACGCAACGCGCGCGGATGGAGCCCGAGACCAGCGCGTACCACGTGCAGAAACTCCGCGGCACGCCCAGGACGACGCGTGCGAGTCGTTGCGGCACGCCACCGACGTGGCCACCGCTCAGGAACCGCGCAGCCACGTACGGCGCGACGAGCAGCACGGCGGGCAGCGGACGCCCGGCGGCCACCAGCGGCAGCGACAGCAACGCGAGATTGAACAGGAACGTCTCCCGGGTCAGGAAGTAACGCACGAACATGTGCCGGCGCAGGCCGGGGTGCTTGCGGACCAGCCGGGGCAGGTTGCGGAAGTACAGCGGCTCGGCAAGCCACTTCCGGAAGCTCACCCGGAACACTTCGTGGTGGACGAGTGCATCGGCCGCGAACGCGCTCCGGTAGCCGCCCTGCGTGACCTTCCAGCCCAGGTCGGAATCCTCGCCGTAGAACAGGTCGAGGAAATCGGCGGAGAACCCGCCGACCGAATCGAATGCCTCGCGGCGGTAGAAGATGTTGCAGGTCTCGAAGAAGATCGTCGGTCCGCACACGTTGACGGTCTTGCAGGGGAAGCGTTGCGGCTGGTCCGGCATCGGCAAGGTCGGGCCCTGGACCAACCCCACGGGACTGGTCCCCGGAGCGGCTGGCTGCTCGAATGCGCCCAGTCCGGCAGCAAGCCATCCCGGCGTGGCCATGCAGTCATCGTCGATGAAGGCCAGGAACTCGCCTCGCGCGACGGATGCCCCGAACTGCCGCGATCGGGTGGGGCCCGGGTAATTCTTCCTGAAGTAGACGGCATCGAACGGCTGGCCGGCGCACCACCGCGTCGCCATCTCCTCGGTGCCGTCGGGGGTGTGGTTGTGCACGATGATCACCTCGAACCGCGCAGGGTCGAGTGTCTGCCGTGCGAGCGAACCCAGCAGGCGTGCAAGCAGGTGCTGGCGGCCATGCGTGGGGATGATCACGCTGATCATCGGCGGGCTCGCGCCGTTCATGGCGTGCTGCCCGGCGTTCGCGCGACCAAGGCGAGCAGGCGCCGCTCATAGCTGTCGCCGAGACGGGCCCAGCTGAAATCGTCGGCGCGTGCGCGGCATGCCGCGCGGACGCTCGCGCATTTCCCGCGCGCCAGGACCGAGAGCAGTGCGGCGACCAGCCCATCGACGTTGTGGGATTCCCGGTCGAAGGGCGCCGGGTCGAAGCACTCGCCCACCAGGTCGTTGTCGATGATGTCCGGGATGCCGCCGTGCCGCGCGCCAACGACCGGCGTGCCGGCCGCCAGCGATTCCACCAGCACCAGTCCGAACGCTTCCCACACCGAGGGCAACACGGTCACCGAAGCGGATCGGAACAGTGCAGGCAGCTCATCGAGTTGTCCCAGTCCGTTGAAGGTGATGGCCGCCTGCGTCGCTGCATCGCCGGCCATGGCGAGCAAGGCCACACGCCTCGCGTCGCTCACCCGGCCGGCGAAGACCAGGATCGCATCCGGGTATGTCTGCCGGATAGCTGGCCGCATCCGGGCCGGCTGCGAAGCGGGCCGTTTCGACCGGTGGCGGCAGCACGTCCGCGTCCGCATGCCAGTCCCGCTGCAGGCAGTCACGGGCGAACGTGCTCAGGACCAGCAACGCATCGGCGTGGCGCAGCACCGTGCGCATGAACCACGCATCGAGCGGGACTGCCCGGAAATACGCCCGGGTGGGGATCCCCACCGACATGAAGACCACTCGATAGCTCTTGCCGAAACGTGCCCGCGCCCGCAGCGCCGCGTAGGCGTCGAAGTAGTTCAGGCAGAAGACGACCTGCGCATCGCTGGCTGCGAGCGCCGCCTGCAGACGCATCGCGAACAGGTGCAACTGGTTGAACTGCCGCGGGGCGTGTCGACCACGCTGGCGCATGAATCGGTACTCCACGCCATCGCGGTCTTCGATGCCGGCTTGCGGGGCCATCGCGTGGACCGTGACCGCATGGCCGCGATCGCGGAG
>ERZ1066124.963-NODE-963-length-10516-cov-13.163942_pt1 | contig 10516 bp, 7 predicted proteins | sample MGYA00382771_ERZ1066124 | MGnify/ENA primary metagenome ERZ1066124 (study PRJEB33369, sample SAMEA5778354) | biofilm metagenome | biome: Industrial cooling water; feature: Water cooling tower basin; material: Biofilm | place: United Arab Emirates | collected... | reverse complement strand
GGCCGCACCGTCGGCGCCGGCGTCGTGAGCAAGATCATCGAGTAGCGACGGACCGATCCGCAGCCGGCGGGCCGTCCCGGGTGGCGGCCCGCCGTCCGCCCCTTCGCCCCGCCGCCGCCGGCGTGACGGGGGCCGGCCATGGCCAGGGCAGCCGGCGGCGCACGGGCGAAGGCCGTCCGCCCGGGGCGCATCCGCGCTTGCATCGCGGGCCGCGCTCGACTATCTCCGGCGCACCGCAGGAGTTTAGCTCAGTTGGTAGAGCATCGGTCTCCAAAACCGAGGGTCGTGGGTTCGAGTCCCCCAACTCCTGCCATTCCGGCGCGCATCCGGGACCGGGCCGCGCCGGCGTCTTGATCGCGGCGCCGTTCGCGCGTATCTGCGCCCGGCACAGTGCAGGAACGCGCCCATGGCCACGACGAACCCCCTCCAGTTCATCCAGCAGGTCCGCGCCGAGGTGGCCAAGGTCGTCTGGCCGACCCGTCGCGAGGTGGTGCTGACCACGATCATGGTCTTCATCATGGCGGCGCTGACCGCGCTGTTCTTCAGCCTCGTGGACCTCGCGATCCGGTCGGGGCTGTCGGCGATCCTGGCCGGGTTCAACTGACCCCGGGCGGTCCCGGGTCGGTTTTCGCTTGAACTCGGACGATCCCGGCTGTATCCCGCCGGCAACCACCGACAGGCCGGCGCGCAGCGATTCGTGTTGCGCGCTGTTTTTGTTCGGACAACCGGCGGTCAACCGCCCGGCAAGACAGGAAGAACCGGGGCGGCGTCCCGGTCAGGCAGATGGCGGCAGACATGGCGAAGCGTTGGTATTCGGTGAGCGTCCTCTCGAACTTCGAGAAGAAGATCGCCGAACAGATCAAGCAGGCCGTCGCCGACGCGGGACTTCAGGACGAGATCGGCGAGGTGCTGGTCCCCACCGAGGAGGTGGTCGAGGTGCGCCGCGGCAAGAAGGTCACGGCCGAGCGTCGCTTCATGCCGGGCTACGTGCTCGTCAACATGGAGATGTCGAACCGCGGCTACCACCTCATCAGCTCCATCAACCGGGTGACGGGCTTCCTCGGGCCGCAGGGCAAGCCGATGCCGATGCGCGACGCCGAGGTCAACGCGATCCTCAACCGCGTGGAGGAGGGCGAGGCCGCGCCCCGCAACCTCATCCGCTTCGAGATCGGGGAGAACGTGCAGGTCACCGACGGGCCGTTCGAGGGCTTCTCGGGCATGGTCGAGGACGTCGACGAGGCGCACAGCCGCCTGAAGGTCACGGTGTCGATCTTCGGCCGCGCCACGCCGGTCGAGCTGGAATTCACGCAGGTGGCGAAGAACGCCTGACGTGCCCCGCGGGAGGCGAGCGCGCGGCCCCGGCCGCGCGACGGACCGCACCGCTAAACGCCCCCGCCGGGGGCCGTGACGAAGGAGAGGCCGGATGGCCAAGAAGGTGATCGGCAGCCTCAAGCTGCAGGTGAAGGCGGGGCAGGCCAACCCCTCGCCCCCCGTGGGCCCGGCGCTGGGCCAGCGCGGGCTGAACATCATGGCCTTCGTGAAGGAGTTCAACGCGAAGACCGCCGACATCGCGCCGGGCACGCCGACGCCGGTGATCATCACCTACTACCAGGACAAGTCGTTCAGCCTGGAGCTGAAGACGCCGCCGGCGTCGTTCCTGCTGAAGCAGGCGGCCGGGCTGCCGCCGGTGGGCAAGCGCAACCGCGCCAAGGGGTCGGTGAAGCCCGGGCACGCGGTGGCGGGCAGCGTGACCGTGGCGCAGATCCGCCAGATCGCCGAGGCGATGATGAAGGACCTGAACGCGACCGACATCGAGGGGGCGATGCAGATCATCCTCGGCTCGGCCAAGTCCTGCGGCATCGAGGTGAGGGCGTAGTCATGGGCAAGATCGGAAAGCGCGCCCGCACGGCGCGCGAGGCCTTCGCGGGCAAGGACATGATCTCGGTCGAGGAGGCAGTGGCGCTGGTCAAGGGCGCGGCCTCGGCGAAGTTCGACGAGACGGTGGAGATCGCGCTGAACCTCGGCGTCGACCCCCGTCACGCCGACCAGATGGTGCGCGGCGTGGTGACGCTGCCCAACGGCACGGGCAAGACGGTGCGCGTCGCGGTCTTCGCGCGGGGCGTCAAGGCCGACGAGGCGAAGGCCGCGGGTGCCGACATCGTCGGCGCCGAGGACCTGATGGAGACGATCCAAGGCGGCAGGATCGAGTTCGACCGCTGCATCGCGACCCCGGACCTGATGCCGCTGGTGGGCCGGCTGGGAAAGATCCTCGGGCCGCGCAACCTGATGCCGAACCCCAAGGTCGGCACGGTGACGATGGACGTGAAGGCGGCGGTCGAGGCCGCGAAGGGCGGCGAGGTCCAGTTCAAGGTGGAGAAGGCCGGCGTGATCCACGCGGGCGTGGGCAAGGTCTCGTTTGACGAGGCGAAGCTTGCCGAGAACATCCGCGCCTTCGTCGATGCGGTCAGCCGCGCCAGGCCCTCGGGCGCCAAGGGCGCGTACCTCAAGAAGGTGTCGCTGTCCTCGACCATGGGGCCGGGGGTCGCGGTCGACCTCGCCTCGGCCACGGCCGCGGTCTGACGCATGCGAATTCCCCCGGAGACGGGGGATCGGCCGGGCGCAGACGCCCGGTCCTGTCCGAGACGGCGGGTGGGCCCTGGCCCTTAATGTCCTGCCCGAGATGGGGATCGAGAGAAGTCGCCGCAGGGCGGTCTGGCTCGGGAACCGGAACGGACCCGAACGCCCCGTCGCAAGCCGGGGCGCAACAGAGCGGGGGGGAACCCCCAAACTTGGAGTGAACCTGTGGATAGAGCCCAGAAAGAGAAGGTGGTCGAGGAACTCGGCCAGATCTTCGAACGCTCTGGCGTCGTGGTGGTCGCCCACTACGCAGGGATCACGGTTGCACAGATGCAGGACCTTCGCGCGAAGATGCGCGAGGTCGGCGGATCCGTGCGCGTCGCCAAGAACAAGCTCGCCAAGATCGCTCTTGAGGGCAAGCCCGGCGCAGGCATGGGTGACCTTCTCACGGGCATGACCGTGATGGCCTACTCCGAGGACCCCGTCGCTGCGGCGAAGGTTGCGGAGGCCTACGCAAAGGTGAACGACAGGTTCGTGATCCTGGGCGGGGCGATGGGCGACACGGTCCTGGACCAGGCCGGCGTGAAGGCCGTGGCCTCGATGCCGTCGCGCGAAGAGCTGATCGCTCAGATCGTGTCGTGCATCGGTGCCCCGGGTGCCGCAATCGCCGGTGTCCTTGGCGCGCCGGCCTCGAGCCTCGCGGGCATCCTCACCACCCTGGAGGAACGGGCCGCGGCCTGACGCAACCCTGATCCCCGCGCGGGCGGACGCCCGACGCGCCGGAACCCATCTCAAACAGACGGAACGAACCAAATGGCTGACCTGAACAAACTCGCCGAAGACATCGTGGGCCTGACGCTGCTGCAGGCGCAGGAGCTGAAGACCATCCTCAAGGACAAATACGGCATCGAACCGGCCGCCGGCGGCGCGGTGATGATGGCCGGCCCCGCCGCGGGCGCCGCCCCGGCGGCCGCCGAGGAGGAGAAGACCGAGTTCGACGTCGTGCTGACCGAGGCCGGCCCGAACAAGATCAACGTCATCAAGGAAGTCCGCACGATCACGGGCCTCGGGCTGAAGGAAGCCAAGGACCTGGTCGAGGCGGGCGGCAAGGTGAAGGAAGGCGCCTCCAAGGCCGACGCCGAGGCCATGAAGAAGAAGCTGGAGGAAGCCGGCGCGAAGGTCGAGCTGAAGTAGCCCGGCCGGGATGCCCCGCGCATTCCGCCCTCGAACCCATGGCTGGCCCCGGCGTTGCCCGGGGCCAGCCTTCGGCGTCTGAGACGCGTCTCGGCAGCGGCACCCGCGGGTGCCGCCCCCAAGGCGCGGTCGGGCTCGGGAGCCTTCCGGTGGGACGGGGGGCACGAATGGAGCCGGACCCCCTGCTTCGCAAGCGGTGCGCCCCGTGGCCCGACGGGACGCGCCAGCGAATGATGAAAGGTGTCATCGAGCATGGCTCAGAACTACGTCGGCCAGAAGCGCATCCGCCGCTACTTCGGCAAGATCCGCGAAGTCCTGGAGATGCCGAACCTCATCGAGGTTCAGAAGTCCTCCTACGACCTGTTCCTGAACTCCGGCGATGGCGACCGGCCGGCGGACGGCGAGGGGATCCAGGGCGTCTTCCAGTCGGTCTTCCCGATCAAGGACTTCAACGAGACGAGCGTGCTCGAGTTCGTGAAGTACGAGCTGGAGAAGCCGAAGTACGACGTCGACGAGTGCCAGAGCCGCGACATGACCTATGCGGCGCCGCTCAAGGTCACGATGCGCCTGATCGTGTTCGACGTCGACGAGACCACCGGGGCGCGGTCTGTCAAGGGCATCAAGGAGCAGGACGTCTACATGGGCGACATGCCCCTGATGACGGCGAACGGCACCTTCGTCGTCAACGGGACCGAGCGCGTGATCGTGAGCCAGATGCACCGCAGCCCGGGCGTCTTCTTCGACCATGACAAGGGCAAGACGCACAGCTCGGGCAAGCTGCTGTTCGCCTGCCGGATCATCCCCTACCGCGGGTCCTGGCTCGACTTCGAGTTCGACGCGAAGGACATCGTCTTCGCGCGCATCGACCGCCGCCGGAAGCTGCCCGTCACGACGCTGCTCTTCGCCCTGGGCATGGACCAGGAGGCGATCATGGCGGCCTACTACGACACGGTCTCGTTCCGCCACGTGAGGAACAGGGGCTGGGTCACGCGCTTCTTCCCCGAGCGCATCCGCGGCACGCGGCCCGCGTTCGACATCGTCGACGCGGCCACGGGCGAGGTGATCTGCAAGGCGGGCGACAAGATGACGCCGCGCATGGCCAACGACATCGTCAAGGCCGGCCGGGTGACCGAGCTTCTGCTGCCCTTCGACCAGATCGTCGGGCGCTACGTCGCGCGCGACATCATCAACGAGGAGACGGGCGAGATCTGGGTCGAGGCCGGCGACGAGCTGACCATGGAGTACGACCGCGACGGCAACCCCAAGGGCGGGACGCTGAAGCTGCTGCTCGACCAGGGGATCGACGACATCCCGGTGCTCGACATCGACAACGTCAACGTCGGTCCCTACATCCGCAACACGATGGCGGCCGACAAGAACATGGGCCGCGACACCGCGCTCATGGACATCTACCGCGTGATGCGGCCGGGCGAGCCGCCCACCGTCGAGGCGGCGGCGACGCTGTTCGACTCGCTCTTCTTCGACAGCGAGCGCTACGACCTCTCGGCCGTCGGCCGGGTGAAGATGAACATGCGGCTCGACCTGCAGAAGCCCGACACGCAGCGCACGCTCGACCGCGACGACATCGTGGCCTGCATCAAGGCGCTGACCGAGCTGCGCGACGGAAAGGGCGAGATCGACGACATCGACCATCTCGGCAACCGCCGGGTCCGCTCGGTGGGCGAGCTGATGGAGAACCAGTACCGCGTCGGCCTCCTGCGGATGGAGCGCGCGATCAAGGAGCGCATGTCGAGCGTCGAGATCGACACGATCATGCCGCAGGACCTGATCAACGCGAAGCCCGCGGCGGCGGCGGTGCGCGAGTTCTTCGGCTCGAGCCAGCTCAGCCAGTTCATGGACCAGACGAACCCGCTGTCGGAGGTGACGCACAAGCGGCGCCTCTCGGCGCTGGGGCCGGGCGGCCTCACCCGCGAGCGGGCGGGGTTCGAGGTGCGCGACGTGCATCCCACGCACTACGGCCGGATGTGCCCGATCGAGACGCCGGAAGGGCAGAACATCGGCCTCATCAACTCGCTCGCGACCTTCGCGCGGGTGAACAAGTACGGCTTCATCGAGACGCCCTACCGCCGGGTGATCGAGGGCAAGGTGACCGACGACGTGGTCTACATGTCGGCGACCGAGGAGATGCGGCACACCGTGGCCCAGGCCAACGCCGCGCAGGACGGGGAGGGGCGCTTCGCCGACGACCTCATCTCCAGCCGCAAGGCGGGGGAGTTCATGCTGAACGCGCCCGACGCGATCGACCTGATCGACGTCAGCCCGAAGCAGCTCGTGTCGGTCGCCGCGTCGCTGATCCCGTTCCTCGAGAACGACGACGCGAACCGCGCGCTGATGGGGTCGAACATGCAGCGCCAGGCGGTGCCGCTGCTGCAGTCCGACGCGCCCTTCGTGGGCACGGGGATCGAGGCCGTGGTGGCGCGCGATTCCGGTGCCGCGATCATGGCGCGGCGCGCGGGCGTGATCGACCAGGTCGACGCGCAGCGGATCGTCGTGCGCGCGACCGAGATGCTGGAGCCGGGCGAGCCCGGCGTCGACATCTACCGGCTGCGCAAGTTCAAGCGGTCCAACCAGTCGTCCTGCATCAACCAGCGCCCGCTGGTGAAGGTGGGCGACCGCGTGGCGCGCGGCGAGGTGGTGGCCGACGGCCCCTGCACCGACATGGGCGAGCTGGCGCTGGGGCGGAACGTGGTCGTGGCCTTCATGCCCTGGAACGGCTACAACTACGAGGACTCGATCCTCATCTCCGAGCGGATCCTGAGGGACGACGTCTTCACCTCGATCCACATCGAGGAATACGAGGTGGCGGCCCGCGACACCAAGCTCGGGCCCGAGGAGATCACCCGCGACATCCCGAACGTCGGCGAGGAGGCGCTGCGCAACCTCGACGAGGCGGGGATCGTCTACATCGGGGCCGAGGTCCAGCCGGGCGACATCCTCGTGGGCAAGATCACGCCCAAGGGTGAATCGCCCATGACGCCCGAGGAGAAGCTGCTGCGCGCCATCTTCGGCGAGAAGGCCAGCGACGTCCGCGACACGAGCCTGCGGCTGCCCCCCGGCGCCTACGGCACGATCGTCGAGGTGCGGGTCTTCAACCGCCACGGCGTCGACAAGGACGAGCGCGCGCTCCAGATCGAACGCGAGGAGGTGGAGCGCCTCGCGCGCGACCGGGACGACGAGCTCGCGATCCTCGAGCGCAACATCTACGCGCGCCTGAAGACGCTGGTGATGGGCAAGGTCGCGGTGAAGGGCCCGAAGGGCGTCCGTCCCAACGTGACCGTCGACGAGGAGCTTCTGGGCACGATGAGCCGCGGCCAGTGGTGGCAGCTCGCCCTGTCCGAGGAGGCCGACGCGAAGGAGGTCGAGGCGCTGCACGAGCAGTTCGAGGCGCAGAAGCGCGCGCTCGACCTGCGCTTCGACGACAAGGTGGAGAAGGTGCGCCGCGGCGACGACCTGCCGCCGGGCGTGATGAAGATGGTCAAGGTCTTCGTCGCGGTGAAGCGCAAGCTCCAGCCCGGCGACAAGATGGCCGGCCGCCACGGGAACAAGGGCGTCATCTCCAAGGTCGTTCCGATCGAGGACATGCCGTTCCTCGCCGACGGGACGGCGGTCGACCTCGTGCTGAACCCGCTGGGGGTGCCCTCCCGGATGAACGTCGGCCAGATCCTCGAGACGCACATGGGCTGGGCCGCGCGCGGCTTCGGCCTGAAGATCGACGAGGCGCTGAAGGCCTACCGGCGGTCGGGCGACCTGACACCGGTGCAGGAGGCGATGCGGATCGCCTACGGCGACGAGACCTACGAGGCGGCGCTGGCCGACCGGCCCGAGGAGGAGTTCCTGGAGCTGGCGGGCAACGTCACGGGCGGCGTGCCCATCGCCTCGCCGGTCTTCGACGGCGCGAAGGAGGCGGACGTCAACGACGCGCTGACGCGGGCGGGCTTCGACACCTCGGGCCAGTCCGTCGTCTTCGACGGGCGCACCGGCGAGCAGTTCGCGCGCAAGGTGACGGTCGGCGTGAAGTACATGCTGAAGCTCCATCACCTCGTCGACGACAAGCTGCACGCGCGGTCCACGGGGCCCTACAGCCTCGTCACCCAGCAGCCGCTGGGCGGGAAGGCGCAGTTCGGCGGACAGCGCCTCGGCGAGATGGAGGTCTGGGCGCTGGAAGCCTACGGCGCCGCCTACACCCTGCAGGAGATGCTGACGGTGAAGTCGGACGACGTGGCGGGCCGGACCAAGGTCTACGAGTCGATCGTGAAGGGCGAGGACAACTTCGAGGCGGGCGTGCCGGAATCGTTCAACGTGCTCGTCAAGGAAGTCCGCGGCCTCGGGCTCAACATGGAACTCCTGGATGCGGAGGAGGAGTGACCGGATGGCGGGCTGAGGCCCGCCCTACGGCCCCTCGGCGGGGTGGGTTCGCCCCCCTCCGCCGCCGCCGCTCATTTCGTTAGGACAAGACATGAACCAGGAACTGACCAACAACCCGTTCAACCCGGTCGCGCCGGTCAAGACCTTCGACGAGATCAAGATCAGCCTGGCCTCGCCGGAGCGGATCCTGTCGTGGTCGTTCGGCGAGATCAAGAAGCCCGAGACGATCAACTACCGCACCTTCAAGCCGGAGCGGGACGGGCTGTTCTGCGCGCGCATCTTCGGGCCGATCAAGGACTACGAGTGCCTCTGCGGCAAGTACAAGCGCATGAAGTACCGCGGCGTCGTCTGCGAGAAGTGCGGCGTCGAGGTGACGCTGCAGAAGGTGCGGCGCGAGCGGATGGGCCACATCGAGCTTGCGGCCCCCGTCGCGCACATCTGGTTCCTGAAGTCGCTGCCCAGCCGCATCGGCCTCATGCTCGACATGACGCTGCGCGATCTGGAGCGGATCCTCTACTTCGAGAACTACGTGGTGATCGAGCCGGGGCTCACGGACCTCACCTACGGCCAGCTCATGACCGAGGAGGAGTTCCTCGACGCGCAGGACCAGTACGGGGCTGACGCCTTCACGGCGAACATCGGCGCGGAGGCGATCCGCGAGATGCTGGCCGCGATCGACCTCGACGCCACCGCGACGCAGCTGCGCGAGGACCTGCGCGAGGCGACGGGCGAGCTGAAGCCGAAGAAGATCATCAAGCGGCTGAAGATCGTCGAGTCGTTCCTCGAATCCGGCAACCGGCCCGAATGGATGGTCCTGACCGTGCTGCCGGTGATCCCGCCGGAGCTGCGCCCGCTCGTGCCGCTGGACGGCGGCCGCTTCGCCACGTCCGACCTCAACGACCTCTACCGCCGGGTCATCAACCGCAACAACCGCCTGAAGCGGCTGATCGAGCTGCGCGCGCCCGACATCATCGTGCGCAACGAGAAGCGGATGCTTCAGGAGGCGGTCGACGCGCTGTTCGACAACGGCCGCCGCGGCCGCGTCATCACGGGCACCAACAAGCGGCCCCTCAAGTCCCTCAGCGACATGCTGAAGGGCAAGCAGGGCCGGTTCCGCCAGAACCTGCTCGGCAAGCGCGTCGACTTCTCGGGCCGGTCGGTGATCGTGACCGGGCCGGAGCTGAAGCTGCACCAGTGCGGGCTGCCGAAGAAGATGGCCCTGGAGCTGTTCAAGCCGTTCATCTACTCGCGGCTGGAGGCGAAGGGGCTGTCGTCCACCGTCAAGCAGGCGAAGAAGCTCGTGGAGAAGGAGCGGCCCGAGGTCTGGGACATCCTCGACGAGGTGATCCGCGAGCACCCGGTGCTCCTGAACCGCGCGCCGACGCTGCACCGGCTGGGCATCCAGGCCTTCGAGCCGATCCTGATCGAGGGCAAGGCGATCCAGCTACACCCGCTGGTCTGCTCGGCCTTCAACGCGGACTTCGACGGCGACCAGATGGCCGTGCATGTGCCGCTGAGCCTCGAGGCGCAGCTGGAAGCCCGCGTCCTGATGATGTCCACGAACAACGTGCTGTCGCCCGCCAACGGGGCGCCGATCATCGTGCCGTCGCAGGACATGGTGCTCGGCCTCTACTACGCCACGATGGAGCGCAAGGGCATGGTCGGCGAGGGCATGGCCTTCACCGACGTCGACGAGGTGGAGCACGCGCTCGCCGCAGGTTCGGTGCATCTGCACAGCAGGATCAAGGCGCGCATCCGGCAGATCGACGAGCACGGGGCCGAGGTCTGGAAGCGCTTCGACACCACGCCGGGCCGCCTGCGTCTGGGCAGCCTGCTGCCGCTGAACGCCAAGGCGCCCTTCGACCTGGTCAACCGCCTCCTGCGCAAGAAGGACGTCCAGAACGTCATCGACACCGTCTACCGCTACTGCGGCCAGAAGGAGTCGGTGATCTTCTGCGACCAGATCATGACCATGGGCTTCCGCGAGGCGTTCCGCGCCGGCATCTCGTTCGGCAAGGACGACATGCTCATCCCCGACACCAAGTGGGACATCGTGAACGAGGTCCGCGAGCAGGTGAAGGAGTTCGAGCAGCAGTACATGGACGGGCTGATCACCCAGGGCGAGAAGTACAACAAGGTGGTCGACGCCTGGTCCAAGTGCTCGGACAAGGTCGCGGCCGAGATGATGGCCGAGATCTCGGCCGTGCGCATGGACGACGCGGGCGCGGAGAAGGAGCCGAACTCGGTCTACATGATGTCGCACTCGGGCGCGCGCGGCTCCCCTGCGCAGATGAAGCAGCTGGGCGGCATGCGCGGCCTGATGGCCAAGCCCTCGGGCGAGATCATCGAGACGCCGATC
>ERZ1066124.957-NODE-957-length-10600-cov-22.471219_pt1 | contig 10600 bp, 6 predicted proteins | sample MGYA00382771_ERZ1066124 | MGnify/ENA primary metagenome ERZ1066124 (study PRJEB33369, sample SAMEA5778354) | biofilm metagenome | biome: Industrial cooling water; feature: Water cooling tower basin; material: Biofilm | place: United Arab Emirates | collected... | reverse complement strand
CTAGTACGCTGTCTCGACGGTTGGGCAAGCTCTCGGTGGGGTTGCCTGTGCTGCCGAAATCGGGTGCGAAGCATGTGGTGGTGGACTCGACTGGGGTAAAAGTGTATGGCGAAGGGGAATGGAAAACCCGACAGCATGGCATCAGTAAACGGCGAACTTGGCGCAAACTGCATCTGGGCGTAGACGAGGCGACGGGTGAAATTCTAGCCATGATGGTGACGACCAACGATGTGGGAGATGGACAAATGCTACCCGACTTGCTCGACCAAATTGAGGGAGAGATTGATCAGGTTTCAGGCGATGGAGCGTATGACCAGAAGCAGTGCTACGATGCGATTCGAGACCGCAATGCTAAGGCAACCATTCCCCCACGTCGAGGAGCCAAAATCTGGCATCATGGCAACCGCAAAGCCGAACGCCACAACCGGGACGAGAATCTGCGGCGAGTGCGAAAAGTGGGACGCAAAGCGTGGAAGCAAGAGAGTGGATATCATCGCCGTTCGATCTCGGAAACTACAATGTTCCGCTTCAAGACGATTTTTGGCAGCAGTGTGCGTTCACGCAAGTTTGACAATCAAGCCGTGGAATTGTTCATCAAATGTGCTGCGCTCAACCGGATGATCCAGATCGCAAAACCGGATCGCTATCGAATTGAAGCTTAGTTGAACGCTCCAATCAGGCTTTATCTGTCTTTTCTGGATTCATGCAACAAAGCCACTCAGTTGATTGAAACTGTCGCTAAAGAAGCAAAGGTCAAAGTTTCTGAAGAGGAGATCTATGCAGATGGATTGGGTGAGCCTGGAAGTAGCGGCGGTACTTATCAAACAATGCTGATTGCAAATACAAAAGCGATCGTAGAAGGTCTGGGTGGTCAATACACAGCATTTCAGCCGAGATAGTTCATGTAAAGAGCGAAAGTCATTCGATTTCTCAATTTAGAATTTGGTGTATGCCACTGAAGTCGCCAGAAGATGAAATCAAATTGATTCGTTCCTGCTACAGATTAATTCGGTATGAAGCACGATCGCGCCTATGAAGTTGATCAGCAACAATTGCTTCGAGTGTATATTTCTGTTTGATAACCTTTAGGGCAGATCTTGAGTTAATAATCGTTGATATCGATTAGTTACAAGTTCACTCTGCGATCGCATCCACCCATAGGATGAAAAACGCAAATACTCATTCATCTTCTGGAATTGCTGTTAAAAACATCCCCTAGGTAGGGATAGCAAAACTGCTTTTCATGTTGGTAGAGTAGTCTGGAGCAATTCAGTCTGACTTAGACTTCGCTTTGTAGTGAAGGCTGTCTGTAGTAGTACCCGAATGATTGGGGTCGCTCGATTGAGTGACCGAATTGGTGTGAGAAATGATGCGAAACTCTATATCTTGTCAACTGACAGCAACACTTGCGGTTGTTGCCTGTACGGTTATTTCTGCGAATTCTGCGTTTGCTCAAACAACAAGCGCGATCGATGTCCAAGTGAACGCCACTAGCACCGGATTATCGATTCGATTAGAACCTACAGAGGCATCGGTTGTGACCACAACCCCAACCATTGTTGGAAACACAGTTACGCTTGAAGTTCTCAATGCTCAACTCAAAAGCGGAACACCCTTTCGTCAAGATAATCCCAGCGCAGGCATTGCGTCGATCCTGGTTTCGTCGATCGATACGACGCGGCTAAGAATTGAGATTACAGGAACTACTGCTGCACCGACGGTTGAAGTCACACAGCAAAACCAAGCAATTGTTGTGAACATCCCGACTTTGCTGGCGGAGGAAGAAGAGGAAGAAGAAGTCGTTGTAGTGGGAAATCGTCGTCCGACACCGCGATCTCAAACTCCCGCCTCAGTTGAAGTCAAAACAGAAGCCGAACTTCAGCGCGAACGTCCTCTAGCTCGATCGATTGTCGATAACCTGCAAACCGTTCCGGGGATTACAGTAAACCGTTTGGGATTGTTAACGGGATCGCTGAATATTCGAGGACTGACCGGAGAGCGAATCGGATTGTTAGTCGATGGGGAGCGATTGCCGAATCGCCAATTCGGTCCAAACTTTAGCACGATCGATCCGTTCCGAGTTGAGCGCATTGAAGTCCTGAAAGGTCCCGCTTCATCAATCTATGGAGCCGATGCGTTTGGTGGCGTAGTCAACGTGATTACCACGACTCCGCGCCCCGATCGTCCGTTTCGAGTCCGGACTCAATTGTTTGGCGGTGGAGCCGCAGAACTCACGACAAACTTAGAGATTCAAGCTCCAAATCTGATTGTCGGTGGGTCGTATAGTACCGCAGGCGATGCACGAGATGGTAGGGGCAATCTAATTCCTCTAGGAACCAGTTATCAATCAACCAGCGGCTATGCTAGCGGACGAATTGATTTAGGGCGCTTAGATCGCTTGGAACTGCGGCTCGATCGTACCAGTCTGTATGATGTTGATCTTGCTGGATTCGCGACTCCGCCAGAAAGTCCGTTTCAGATTACGAGCGCCCGGAATGCTTATCAAAATCGCGATCGCTATTCATTGGCTTATATCAATGATGGTGTACCAGGCGGAACAAGCTTCGCCGTCCGGGGATACTATCAACGATTTGAAGATCAAACGGATCTAGGTAATCTATTAACCATTCCGGGACGAACAATCAGTCGAGGTCCATTTTTACCGCCGATCGTGGTTCCAGCAATTCAAATTCCGGGAGCCAGTTCAAGCCGTGGATTAACCGAAACGTTTGGGGTTTCGGTTCAGGCAAATAGCGCGATCGGCGATGCGATCTTGACTTATGGCTATGATTTCAGCCGCGATAGTGGATCTTCTTTTGATTTGTTGAACAATCAGCGCGGTGTTTTGGGAACTCGCACGTTTAACGGTGTGTTTGTGCAGTCCGCTTACACGGTCATTCCACAGTTAACGCTAGCAGCAGGCTTGCGATTCGATGCGTTTGGTTCTGAGGCGGATAACAATCAAGACCGTAGTGATAGTGCAGTGACGTTTAATGTTGGAAGTATCTATCGGCTCACAAATGCGCTTGCATTTAGAGCAAACTTTGCTCAAGGATTTCGTCCGCCGACATTACAACTCTTGTTTGGTAGTAATGTGGATGGATCATTCTTTGCACCGACACGAGGCGCGATCGTTGCCAATCCGAACTTAAATCCAGAACGTGCAAATAATTTTGATGTGGGATTTGAATATCAAACGCGGGATGTTTCAGCCCGTTTGGGATATTTCTACAACAACATTTCGGATTTTCTTGGCTTTAACCCGATCGTGCCACGATCGACAACCGCAGGATTTGCCACTCTGGAAACTGCAAACAAAAATGTGATTTTGCAGGGCGTGGAATTTTCGGCAAGCTATCAGTTTACGCGGGGATGGTTTCTCGATGGCAATTTGACTTATGTTTCTGGTCGAGATACATCAGGAGCGCGATTGTCACAGCTTGAAGTATTTCCGTTCACAGCGTTAGTTCGATTACGCTACGATAACGGGCGATTTAATAGCTTTTTGCAGTCTCGCATCTATGGGGGACAAGGGACGGTGTTGTTAGCAAACAATGTCGAAGGTGAAGGCAGTCCAGCCGCGACCGTGTTTGATTTTCAAATTGGCTATCGTGCCACACGATCGACAGAACTCACATTAACGATCGAGAATCTATTCAATGCTGATTATGTGTTTCCCACCGTGAACATTCCGGCTTCGGGGATTCGAGTGTTAGCAGGAATTCGAGCAGACTTTTAGGAGGCATCATGTCACGCTGGCAACTCAGAGACTATGTGTTCGCGGCATTTATGACCATTGGAATTGCGATCGCATCGGTGATCACTGTTCCATTAACGCTATCGATTCCGCTACCTGGAATTCGCACGATCGTTTGGGCACCGTTCGCTGGCATCTTCCTCACATTAGGCATGGCGCGATTACAACGTCGCGGGAGTGTTGCCTTGATGATTGGAACATTAGCTTTGTTATTAAGCCGAATTTCTTGGATTATTACTGCTTTCTTGGTCGCTGCATTGTTGGTTACAGAAGCAGTCATGTGGTTTCGAGGCGGGTATCGAAGCCGAATGGATCGATTAATTGGAAATGCTGTGTTTTTTGCGAGTGCAACAGTAACGGGCGCGGTCATCGGAGCCTACACCGCAGGACAAGCGTTTGGGGCTTGGGTTGCACAAGCTTGGATTCTCGTACCGATGACGCTACTTTCTGGGGTTGCAGGCGCGATCGGGTGGTGGATGGGCGAAAAGATCGTCACGCAACTACAGCGGGCTGGGAAGCTTAATGTTTAAGTTTCTATTCAGTGTGAATCCCTTGTTAAAGATTGGGATCAGTTTAGCGATCGTAACCATTGCTTTGTCGCTTACAACATTAGAGGCGGTCTCAGTTCTGGTCGTCGTTCTGCTAATTCTGTTTCTCACTTCGATCCGGATTCAAGTTAAAAATGCGATCGTCATTGCGATCGCATTAACTGTATTCGTGATGTTCGGAACTTGGACGCTCAACAATTGGCAACTTGCTTTATTCTATGCACTTAGATTATTAGCAATTTTACTTCCGGCTCCTGTTTTCGCGTTTACAACTTCTCCAACTGATCTCGTTCGCGCTTTGCAAGCCATGAAGCTGCCTTCGTTTATTGTTTTGAGCTTGATGTTAACGTGGCGATTTCTACCAGTGATTCAGCAGGAGTCGCAGCGCATTCTTGAAGCAAATCAACTACGAGGCGTTGATCTGAGCCGACGACCGCATCTCTGGTTCTCTGGGTTGTTTGTGCCATTGGTCTTTCGGATTGTCAGCTATGCGGATGAAGTAACAATCGGACTCGAAACCAGAGGATACGATCCGAATGCACCTAGAACAATCAGTAAACCGTTAACTTGGCAAGCTCAGGATACTGTGTTTACGATCGTATCAGTGTTAGTCTTTGGTATCGTCGCTCACTTGGAACTATGAACGAACTGACGATCGAGAATTTATCCTTTACTTATGCAGGACAGCCTCAACCTGCTTTACAAGGGATCAATCTGTCTGTTTCATCCGGAGACATTGTTCTGATTACGGGCGCAACCGGAAGCGGTAAAAGTACGTTGCTCAATTGTTTAGCAGGAATCGCTCCACAGTATACTGCTGGAACATTGAGCGGCGAAATTTCTTATCAAAATCAATCGATTTTGCAATGGGATATTAAAACGCGATCGCGTCATCTCGGCTTTCTGCTTCAGAACGTTGAAACACAGATTTTTACCGATCGTGTGTGTGATGAAATTGCTTTCGGTCTGGAAAACCTCAATCTATCGCCCGAAGAGATTCCCAATTTAACTGATGCTGCCTTACACGAATTTGGATTAACTCAACAACGCAACTGGACAATCGGGCAACTTTCAGCCGGACAAAAGCAAAGGTTGGTGATTGCTTGCATTTTGGCGATGAAACAACCAATTTTAATTATGGATGAGCCGTTTGCTTATCTCGATCGTGCGAGTGCAGCTTTCTTATTAGAGCTATTGAAAACGCGATCGACACAAGGACAAGCGATCATCCTAATTGAACATCGATTGGATTTAGTTCAATCCGTTGCGACTCAGACGTTTCGCCTACAAAACCAAGATATTATAACTACCGAGACAACTTTTGAAACGCCTGCATTCTCGCAATCCGACCCAATTATTTTGCAATGCCAGAATCTAAGCTGGGGCGGCTATCCTGTGTTTCCTGATCTGACGCTTCAGGCTGGAGAAACACTTCTACTACAAGGCGAAAATGGCTGTGGTAAGACGACATTGTTAAAGCTAATCAGTGGATTACTCAAACCGACGACAGGCACGATCGAGCTTCTGGGAAGACCCCAACCGCGTCGAATTGTTGAGATTACTCGTTCAGTTGGCTTTGTGCTGCAAAATCCGAATCATCAGCTATTTGCGGAATCAGTCAAGCAGGAAGTTCAAGACAATGTAGAGATGCTGACGCGACTGAACTTGCAAGCTCAAGCAGAACAACATCCTCGATCGCTGTCTCAAGGACAAAAACGCCGCCTGACTTTGGGTGCAGTTCTCGCTCGTCGTCCCAAGATTTGTCTACTCGATGAAATCACGGTTGGACAAGATGCAACATCGCTCAGTTTGATGCTGGAACTGCTGAAACAATTTACCCGTTCAGGCGGCGCTGTGATTGTGACCAGTCACGATCCGCAGGTTGTCGATCGATTAAATGCCAGAGTCATCGCGCTTTAGTGTGCCATTGATGCGCCAGTCGGTTGCATCGCAGGCTGAAGTAAGCTCAATAAATGACCATCGGGAGTTCTAACGGCTGCAACTTTTCCGAAAGCAGGTTCTCTGACTCGTCCTTCGAGTTTTGCACCCATTTCTTCGAGGGTTGCGATCGCACTCATCACATCGTCAACGTGAAAGCTCAGAATCGGTGAATCTCCAACATTGCTGACGCTTTCTGCGGCATGAAACGCGATCGTTGTTCCATTCGCGTCGAGTTCTGCCCATCCCGGACTTGCCATTTTGACCGGAATTCCTAATCCTTCACTGTAAAACTTTACGCTTGCCATCACGTCTTTAACCATTAGCATGACGTGCTTAAATTCTGCTGCCATTTGATTTACCCCACTGTTGTTTCTGCTTTTAAGCCTAATTCAATTTGCGTTTCAATGTCACGATAAATTTCCTGTAGCTGTTCGCGTTGTGTTTCGTTTGCGTCCCAGTATCCACGGTAGTCTGCTTCACCTAGCTTACGGATGATTTCTGCTTCTGCGTATCGGTTATTTTCTAGCATTCGTTGTCGCATTTCCGCATCGAATACAAATCGCTCTGCAACTCTGCTCCAAGTCGCAGTTCCAACGCTTCGGGTCGTCGCATCTAAACCGAGTAAATATTCGACTCGATCTGCGATCGCTTGTCCGCCTTGATGCGCGTGATTCAGCATTCCATCGATCCATTTTGGATTAAATAATCGACTCGTTACGCCCTGACGAACGGCTTCTGCGATCGTCTTCACTTGAATCCGTTCTTTTGTCGTATCTGCGATCAAAACTTGAGGTCGATCGCCACTAACTAAAGTTGCAGCCTGCGCCATTCCGCCAAAAAATTCATAGTAATGATCAATATCAGTCACTTCAAATTCATGAGAATCGCGGACTTGAGTAATGAATTTCGTGCGTCCTAATGCGGCTGTGAATGCTTGTCGTGATTCAGTTCCAGTTAAGCGATCGCCATAGAGATATTGAGTCCGATCGATGTACATTTCTCCCAAATCCGCCTCACTTTCCCAAGCTGCCGTTTCAATCATTGTACTGAGACGATTGCCATATTCACCTGGAGGTGGACCGAATAATCGAGCCGAAGCTAACCGAAAATCAAGCTGTTCACTCACCGCTAGAGTATGCCGTCGAACTGCATTTTGTTCTAATGGTTCATCGAGTTGAGCCACCATTTGAAACGCTAGATCGATCAATCGAACTAGATTCGGAAACAGATCACGGAAGAAACCACAGATGTTAACCGTAACATCAACACGAGGGCGATTCAATTCTGCAATGGGAATGACAACCGGACGCATAAAGTATCCTTGTCCTCGATCGACTTTTACGCCGATATAGCGCAAGATTTGCCCGATCGTTTCTCCATAAGTTTTACAAGTTTCAAAGCCCCAGAGAATCACCCCCACTGCATCCGGATAAGTTCCATATTCTGCGTAGTATCTGGAGAGTGTTTCTTCTGCGATTTGTGCGCCTCGATCGTAAGCGCTATCTGTTGGTAGCTTCGTTGGATCAAACTGATAAGTATTGCGTCCCGTGGGATAGGTGTGCGGTGATCGTACTGGATCACCGCCTAATCCGGGTTCGATGTACTTACCTTCTAACGCATCAAGCAGCGATCGTACTTCATCGGTCGCTTCGATCTGTTTTGCGATCGTGCTTAAATAGTGAAGCGCAGGTTGTAATGACTCTTGAACTGTCTCACCCGCTAGAAACTGTGCAATTCGCGATCGACTTTTCTCACCCAATTCAATCACTCTAGAATCCGCAGAATCGAATAACTCGTCATAGTTCCATCCTTGCTGCTGGGCGAGTAATCTGGGTAAAGATGGCGTTTCAGCGCGATCGTATCGGGCGACTAAAGCTAAATAATCGATCAGTGCATCATCTCGAAGGCGATGTCCAAAGGTATGTAGACCGATCGGAATAGCAACACGCTTAAGCTCAAACAGATCAAGATGCAGTGTTTCTAACGCAGTTTCATAAAAAGACAAGTCTTCGATATTTTGCTTTAATTCATCAGCAATCAACAATGGCACATCGTTTGCATCACACACTTGAATGATTTGACGCAGAATTGCGATCGCTCTCGGTAAACTTTTCGTTTTCTGATCCTCATATTCATCGAGCAGATCTTCGAGTTCAGTCAAATGCTCATAAAGTCCAGCAGGAACAAAGGTGGGAGACGCATAGCTGACAAGTTGAGCATAACTGCGACGTTTCGCGATCGTGCCTTCAGAAACATTGACGACATGATAGATGTAGCTATTTGGTAGATTGCCTAGCAGAGCATCAGGCGCGGAACTTTCATCGAGTGCAACTTGCTTTCCAGGTAAAAACTCGAACGTTCCATGCGTTCCTACATGAACCACGGCATCCGCATTCCAGCCTTCCTCTAACCACCGATAAAACCCAATGTATTGATGATGTGCAGGCAGACTATCATCATGGTGCAGTTTGCTTGGGTCTTCATGCACACCTCGCGAAGGTTGAATTGCGACAACAACATTACCGAACTCAATTCCTGCAATCAATAAATCATTCTGATCGACCATTAAATCCCCAGGCGGATCACCAAACACCGATTCTGTTTGCTTTTGAATCGAATCAGGTAAGCGATCGTACCACTGCAAATACTGTTCTAACGGCACTCGAATCGCGTGATTTGCGGTCAAATGTAGAGCGGTAAAATCGCCGTTGTGCAATAAACCTCGATCGAGAAACAAATCCTTCAAAGCTCCCGATTCTGGTGGCGTAACTGTATAGCCTGCTTGTTTCAATTGTTCTAAAAGATGTTCGACTGACGCAAACACATCTAAAAACGAAGCAGTTCCTAATGTGCCTTCGCTCGGTGGATAGTTGAAGATGACGATCGCAATTTTCTTCTCTAAGTTCGTTTTTCGTCTCAATGCAATTCGCTTCAGAATCCGTTGCGCCAATCGTCTCCCACGTCCCGGAATCGGTGTTGCGGCTCCTTGCTCGTCTAGACCATAAATAATTACCGGATCGATCGCACCATCCAATTCTGGAAAAGCAACCGTCGAGAGCGTTTCAACTGGGGGCAATCCTTCAGCCGTTTGCTCCCAAACTGCGATTTCGCGATTGTTAGAAGTGACCGCAACATAGTACGGAATGTCTAACGATTTCAACAGTGAGACTGTTCGTTCTGCATCTCCGCCCAACGGTCCGCCATCTAATCGGAACCATAGAAGAGAGACGATCGCATCACAAATCGGAATACCTTCGTTAAAGAAGTGCTGCTCTAATGCTTCTGCCGTTTTGATCCCATCTGCGAAGAATGGCAAAATATTCGCTGACTTAGAGAGTTCTGCAAAGAGTTCTGCTCCACCTTGTAGATTAAAGGTCATGCTTGTCCCACTGTAGAACAATACAGCAACTGTAGGACGCGCTGGATCAAGCGGATGATCTGCAATGTAGTCCGAATATGACGAGTAACGCTGACAAGTTTTGAGATCTAAAAAGCCGAAGTCTGGATAAACGATCGGTTCATCTGCCTGAACCGGAATATCAGCATACTCAGCAGCAACAAACTTCAGCAGATTCGCGAGATTCTCAACGCCTGAATTTGTCCAATAAGATACGCACTTCGACCAGTTTCGCGCATGATATTGAGCTTCTGGCGGCAGCTTTTCTGTCATTGACCCAACAGACTGTTTCATCTGTCGATAGTCTGTTCCACGTGCGGGCATACTGCCTAGAGAAAATGCTTTCATCCGCGTCATTGCCATCACGCTCGGACCCCCGCCAAAGACGGGAATAAAGGCAACCTCTTCGCCTTGCGTCTCGATGAGTGCGCGTTGAATGAGAGCGATCGCACTTTCAGGATTACCCCGCAGATCAAATAGTACTGCTTTTGATCGCCGAATTGTTTCGAGTGCATCCTCAACTCGATCCAACTGATGCAGTAATAGCGGTACAACCTCAAACAGAGTGCCATACTGCTGAGTGATTTCTGCGATCGCACTGGGTAGATCACCCAACGGAGAAGCCGACGAAATCAACGTAAGACGAGGTAGCGTCTGAGACATGATTTTGGGCAAAATGAGTCTTTCCTCTTGAGGATAATGATTCTCGCTATTCTCTGCAACCTTAATTTTTTAGATTAGATCAAACGATGCTCTCTTCAAGTGAGTGTCGTGATTTGCTCACTGCACCAGTTTTGTTTTTCAACCAATTTTCAGCGATCGAGCACCAATAAGAATTCGCGTTCGGCTCATGATATTCAGGTGATTCAGTTGTGGATCTGTATGATGTTTCTGGCGTAGGCCTAAGTACAGGACAAAAATAGTAAAACATGCTCAAACTCACTCATCTTTTGATCG
>ERZ1066124.955-NODE-955-length-10615-cov-31.084375_pt1 | contig 10615 bp, 17 predicted proteins | sample MGYA00382771_ERZ1066124 | MGnify/ENA primary metagenome ERZ1066124 (study PRJEB33369, sample SAMEA5778354) | biofilm metagenome | biome: Industrial cooling water; feature: Water cooling tower basin; material: Biofilm | place: United Arab Emirates | collected... | reverse complement strand
AAAGGCAGCCCGTCCCGTTGTAAACTGACTAGGAAATTGAGAATTAGTATTCACTCTAATAAATTAGGTGTTATTGTTTAACCCAGTCAAAAAGACTGGGTTTCTGTATAGTTATGATTTTACCGCTTATAACTTTCAAAAGTCATTTTCCTCAACTCTTGATACAGCAGTCGTGTCTCGTAGAACAGCAGCCGACAAATGCCGTCTTTCCCCAACGATTTGAATGAGGGTGATGTTTGTCCAGTTTGAGGATCGATTCTCATGTCTAACCAAGCATCTTTAAGTTTTTGCTGAATTTGTGATTTAGCGGGTTTATTGTCAATACAGATAGTGGCTAGTGCATGAGCGTACAAATGACACCGAACGATATCGCTGCCAGCCCAACTTTTTTTAACTTTATTGCTTTTGGCACTTCCATCGCCTGATGATTCGTAATGAAAGCTGAAGCCTAAAAATGACTGAAATTTCCTCAGTGATAAATCATGACTGCCTTTCCGGTAGGGAATGCCATTGAGTAAAAAACGATCTAACGGGTAGCAATGAATCAGTAGCAGTGACTTTAAAACAATACCATAACCAAAATGATTAAAAACTGTTAAATAGGCTCTAAATTCTGGATGCTGCATCATTTCGGTCAAAGCCGCTTCAGCATCAAAAATGCGCTTTGTGTGAATCAAGTAATCCTGAATTAATAACTTTGTGTATTCACTCACTCCAGTTCCACTCGTTTGTGTGGGAATTCTGGGATTTTTAATTTTACATATTAGATGCCCAAGAGTCGGATTAATGCCATGTTTTCCAATGTATTCAAAGTTCTTTTGAGCGACTTCGGGAAATTCCAAACATAAACGCTGTCTAATTTGACTACCGATTGCTCCCTTCATTTTGTCTTGTTGTTCTCGTTCAAAAAACAAGCGTCTTACTTGGTCAATCAAATCATGGTTGTAATGCTTTAAAAACGGCAATTCACCGAATTCGTTTCTAGTGCCTTTGTCAAAATAGACTAATGCTAAAGTTAGAGCATCCGATAAATCACTTTTATTTTTAAACTTGTAATGACCGCGTGATTTGGCTAATTCTTGATGAGAAATCCAGTTAATTTTAATGCTTAACTTAGAAGCGGTGTGTACCCAGAATCCCGAATACCAGTAACCTGTCGGCTCTAAAATAATGTCAGATACATCCAAAGAAGCGAGTAAATCAATTCCTGATTTGTCGCATTCTAAGCGATACATACACTCATTAATCTGTCTTGAGCCTTTAACTTTATTCCAGTCTTTTGCGGTGTTTAAAGTTTTAAAAAATTGTGTAGGCGAAACATCAGGAAAAGACGACAAAATACAGACAATAGCCCAATTACGGGATACGTCCAAACCAGCAATATTCATACTAAAATAGGAAGTGTTACAGGGTTAACAAAATAGATAGCCTTACGAAACTCCCAGAAGGAAACCCGTTTAGGGTTACTTTTTTCACTCTAAAAGGCAGTCTATTTAAAGAAGAAAGAAGCCTTACGAATACTAGACAAGCAATAAGCTTGAATTCACTACAGAAGGCACTCTTTCTCTATGGTTCCTTGTGGAGGGGAACCACGACACCCCAATAAAAGGATGTTTCGCTTTTACCTCCACTTTAAAAGCTCATTCAGGTGGATTAAAAATAAACATTTAAGTTGTCATTGCCATGACCAAACAGAACGGTACAAGTCGGATTTTCTTCAATTAATCCCATTTCGACATCTTCGTTGTAACTATCACAAGCAACACAAGTTGAATAGCCATCCCAATCATTAATTGGAACCCATTCAGCACATCCTCCACAGTAGGAACATCTTCCATCTTCTAGAATTTCGTAATCAATCGGCTGTGCTTTCATAATCGATGCCTCATGAGAATTTTAAGTAATTTATCTAAAATTTGTTGAGCGTGTATTCCAGAAAATGTGTAAGAGCATCCACTGGTTAATCTAATAAAGATTGACCCCGTTGGACGGATAATTATTTCTGTGACATGAGCCAAATTTAAAAAGTAGCCAGGCTCATTTTGTGTCTGTTTTAAATAGAGAAAACAGCAGTTACATTCACTCTCGTTCATCTGGTAGTGTCTCCAAATATCGTTTTAAGTCATAGCCTTGCGATAACGTTAACCCTCCTAAATAAGTCGTCTGATATCTTTCAACTAAAATTGTCCCAATCGCTAATTTTCGTTCCAGACAAAAATGTATAATCTGATCGGTTAACGCGATCGCTTTACTTGCATCAGGGTGATCTTCCGAATCTGGATAAAGTGTTACTTCTTCATCCTCTGACACTTGAGCGTCGTCATCTTTTTTAATCGGTTCAGGATGACCCCCAAAAAACTGCTCTAAGAATTTAGTTGGTGTCATCCCAGCTTCGGCGGCTTTGGCTCTAATTGCATCCCACGCCTCACGAGATAGCCTTAAGGTTTTCCATTGTGGCTCGGTGTTAGGATTCGCCATGTGAGATTTGACATTTTCCAAAGTAATCTCATGATCTTGATAACGATCGCAAAGATCACGCCACACGTCACACAAAGAACCTTCTTCAACCTTTGAAAGTTCCATCGCTACCGCAGCCGACATCGGAAGCCTTGTAAATTCCATTGCGATTAATTGAGAAACGACGCGGGCTGATCGTATCCAGTTATTAATCGTCGCGGCGGTACGACCTAACGAGCGCTCGCAGAAATCTTTAAATGATGGGTATTTTTTCTCCCATGCTTTGTAGAGCTTAATTTTCCATGCTTTTAAGCCAATTTCATACCAAGCCAGTACACGTGTTTTAATGTCGTGTGCGATTTTGTCTAAGTGGGCTTGAAAGTCAGCTTTTTGTCCAAACTCATCCACATCGCGGGCTAACCAGTAAAGCTCGTTTGGTAATCCCTCAGCAGGATTGCTCCCTAACAAAGGCATAAATGGATCTAAGCAGTAACCTGATTTAACGTCGAAACCTTCTTGAGTAATTGTTGTTGTAGTCATAGTGGGAAAAGGGGTACATTTATACCCCAGAAACATTTTGCTTAAGGAGAGAGTACTAATGATGATGGCAAATGGGTTTTTTCCATAGGCATTACTATTTAGCTTACCCAACACTGGTTAATAACGTTCGATAATTACAGCAGTCCTAGCCCCTAACTATTGCATCTTCCAAAAGCACTCTAGGGGTGGGAATGTTGTTCTTATCTATCAACACTTTAGTGTCGTTTTGGCACCTTGTCAACATTATAGTGTTGATAGCGAGTAAAATGATCAATAATAAAACGCAGGATGTACCGACATTGAAAGCCTTAATTTCTGCTGCTAATACAAATCAACGAGAACTTAGCAACCGCATAGGTTTATCAGAACGAACTCTTAATGACTGGGTTGCAGGAAAAAAAATTCCAAGGTTAGATAATGCGTTGATCATTGCCAAAGAATTAAAAGTATCTCTCAAAACGCTTTCCTTATCTTTAGGTCTAGATGTTTCAGGCATTCCAGACGATGAATAAATAAAATTTTATCCCTTATCGATTGTTGACGCAGCGATAAGGGATTACTAATTACAAACTACAACAACTCATTAATCATATGACATATGCTCTATCACCTGGAAACCGAGTCATCTGGAACGTTGATTATAAAGAAGTCAAAGCCCAAATCACTAGAGTTTGGAAAAACAAAGCTGAAATCGTCACTGACTCTTTAGAGAAAATCAAAGTCCCACTTGATGAACTGGAGTTAGTCCCCGTCGTCGAAAAACCGAAGCCATCACCATTTAAGAAAGGCGATCGTGTTCGTGATTGCCGTGTGAGTGAGCGAGGAGTTGGTGAAATCAAACAAGCGATCGCACCTCCAAATAATTTAGGCAATTGGATGTATGGGGTTTATTGGGAAAAGCTAGGTTTTCAAATGTTGGCTAGTGCTAATGAACTAGAACTTGTTAGGGAGCAAACTGACTGCACCCTAACAGATTGCACCCTAACAGATGACGATGATGCACGATGGAATCCTTCTGATTTTGGAGAATGCGATCGCGTTGTCGAATCCAATGGACAAGTCACAATTTTTGATAACCCGACGATTGAACCTCCAGATCCAGATGATTATATAACGATCGCAGAATACGAGAAAGCTTATCGGAACTGGAAATCTGTTAGGGAGCAAACTGACTGCACCCTAACACCTGACACGGAAGTAAATTTCAATCCCAAAGATTACTCCTCACAGGAGGAATGGCTAGACGACTCGATCAATCAATTTTTCTATGAGGAGGGGGCATATGATCTGATCGTTCCGACATTTCCCGATGAAAGTGTTAGGGAGCAGGACGCGATCGCTCAAGACTGCACCCTAACAGATGCGACTTTAGAAAGTCGCGATAATGAGGAAAAGTTGCACCCTAACAGTTGGATTGAAGAAAAAATGATTAAACGTGCTGGTAAACTTCACGGGCCATATCGGTATGAGCGATGGCGTGATGAGAATGGAAAAATGAAAAGTAAGTATTTAGGGAAAAAAACTGACTTTTCCTGACTTTTTAGAGGGACGAACCCATCTACTACAAAATTAAAAGGGTTCACGCGCCGAACCTTAGCTTATTCCGTGTCATCATCGTAACGCACAATCAGCGATCGTCATCGCTTGACTCAAAGAACTGGCTAAAACAACAATGATTAGCCCAACGATAAAGAATAGCCAAAACCAGTAATCGTCATGCAGCATTGTTAAAAAATCCCCTCAAGTGCGTTTTTAGTGCGTTCTGGATCGGTTTCGATATACCTTGCCAGGTTAGCCAACGACGCATGACCTGAAACAGCTTGAATCGTTTTCAAATCAGTCCCGTTTCTGGCTAATTCAGTGATACAGCTACGACGACCTGAGTGAGTGGTAATTCTTAGATTTCCCAAACCTGCTTCAATCGCTTTACGCTTGAGATGAGCCAACACGCCTTCATAAGAAATATGCTTATCGGGATTTAGCGGCGACGGAAACATCCAATCGCTCTTTACAGGTTGTACATAGCCTCTAAGTAACATCTTGAGTTGATTACATATGGGGACGGTGTGATGTTTATCCTTCCCTTTACGATTTTCCTTACGGTAAACAATAAAATCATACGTTTTACGGTTTTCGTAGTCTTCATACACATCATTAAACCTAAGACGAATCACTTCACCAATCCTTGCGCCTGTATATCTGAGTATTCCCCAAATGACTCTCATGTGATTTGAGTCACAGACACTTTCTAGTTTTGCCCACTCTTTATTACTTAAAACAGAAGCTTGACCAAACTTTCTCATTTTTATCAAAGCATATACAGTTTTTATTAATTAATAGAATAAAAACTGTATATTGACTCTCCCACCCAAACTTATCTTTTCTCAAATGTACAGCTAGTCAAGGTTTGATACATCAGTGACTATACAGGAAATATCTATTTTCTGTAGATTTACATTCTTTTTGAGAACGATTAAATTGAAAAAGTCTGATTAGTGAAAAGTAACTTGAGTAACTTTAGTTTAAATGGCCAATTCTAAAAAAATTGTTAAATATTCTAACTATCTCTCAATTAGAGAAGCGGGTAAAAAAACAGGATACTCAACTAGACACTTAACTAGATTGGCTAAAAATCGCCAGATTAAAGCTAAAAAAGTTTTGGGCTTGTGGTTAGTAGAAAAGTCAGCCTTAGAACTTCTAAAAAAGCACTAACTGACCGACGACTGATCGAGTAGAGATCCCTTTCTTCGGGATTAACACCGAAGAGACACACTATTGACCCACGACCGACATCCGACACTAATCAGACGATTGTAATTTCAACTCAAAAAATAGAGAGTAAAAACAATGGCTAGTGTAGCTATCGCGACTAAATCAGCAACCTTGCCCGCGCAACTTTACGAAGTAGCGGCAGCCGTTCAAGCGGCTGAATTAGCGGCTAATGCGAATCCAATCAACACCGCAAACCCTTTGTTCGAGGCTTTAAATAACGTAACAATTGACACCGATTTTGAAGCGGGAACCGTTTCTGTTACCGCGACTTTACCAATGGTTCCGTCTATTAGCGGATCTGGAGCGATTACTCTTACCGTTTCTGATTACATTCCTTAATTTTTTACCCTAGGAGGTAATTACAAATGGCAAAAGAAGCCAAAACCCAGATTTTTTATATCGATATGGGTGGCGTGAAATATGCGTGGCGTGCTGATGAAGATGCTTACGAGAAAATTGCAGGTGCATTAGGCGTGAAAAAAGCTAAAGATACTGATAATAAGTTAATCTTTGGCTCAAATTCTATGAAACCCGCACGAGTCCGTATTAACCTAGCCAACAAAAAATCAATTTTACGATTTGCAGACCCTGGCAAGGTTGAAGGCTTAATCGTAAATGGCACTTTAAACGGCAAGAAATACGACGGGCAAAACATCAACAGTGTAACGCTCGTACAAGGTTAAAACATAAGCCGTGAGCCGTTCTCACGGTTTTATTAAAATTTTTAAGGAGAAAAATAATAATGAGTGCTTTATCGCCAACTCCCGTACCTGCTAGTGCAACCGCCACTTTTGAAAAGCTTATTGGATGGGCTGGATTAGCTTTGCATAGAGCCAATCCCAGACAAGCCGTTATTGAAGTAGCAGGGAATTACGCCGAACGTGTATGTCAGGCCGTGATTCTCACTGATACCAATGGGATTGATCGCTTAATTGTGCGGGCCTCTCTTGAGTTAGATCCATCGTGGCAATCTGATACAACTCAAAAACTTTGGTACTGGGTAAAACCTGTATCGGAAACAATCATTGCACCGACATTTTTTAGTTAACCATGAGTGAAAACCTAAACACCGACATAGTTGACGAGAGTTCAATTTTTGGTAGTCCAGGAGGATTGCCAAGTAGTCAAGGTGGCTTAGGTGGATCTGGTTATGCACCCAGGGCGTTACCACCATCATCTAGTGCGCCCTTTAATCCAGGTAGTTACACACCAAACTACAGCAATCCACTAGGCAATAGTAGGCCGCCTAATAATCCATCAAGTAACAGTGCGTTTCCATCTCCAGTTAATCCATCGCCTCCAGGCCCTGGAAGAATGCGAAATTTTCCAGACGGAACGCCTAATAATTCAAGCAATGATTTTCGGTGGCGGCCTTCTATCGATCATCCATCTCATCCCGATTTTGGTAGACCGAGAGCAAATATTAATTCAGATCCACCTGGGGCATTAGCACCAAGAAATCTAATTCCAAATAGCCAAGCACCAGGAGGCGGGGCGAGTAGTCCGCGACCACCTGCGGGGACTAATATTAATAATCCGTATCGCGGCCCAACTTCACCAGGAGGAAGTAACAGCCCTGGTAGCGGTTTAGGCTCAAATCCAGGTGGCAGTTTTAGAGGAAATGCACCAGGAGGCGGTAACAATAATAGCCCTGGTAGTCCTGGTAGATATGGCAATAATCCCCCAGACTTTTCGCAAAATCCACCAATTGCACCACCTGGACAATACAGACCAGGTGGCGGCGCACCAATTGGGGAAAATCCAGGCGGCCCACCAACATTCGGGCCAAGCAATTTTGATAATTATTTCAACGATTTTTTTGATAATTTTTACGGCGGGCAAAACGAGCCACCAAGTCCGCCACCATTCCAAGGCGGGCAAGTCCCAGGACAATTATATGCAGTTCATGGAACCTTTGAACGTGTTTCTGAATACTATCAGGGCAAGCAATACACAATAATTGAGGGGTTTTCATTTTACGCTGTAGGCCCACTTAAAGGATTTAAAGTGGGGACTTATAACGGAGAAAAACGATGGTATTTCGATACTGGGCAAGGGCCAATGTGGTATATGTTTGGCAATGGATTACCTGCTTATTTTCCTAACGGCTATTCACATAGTCCAACTTACCAAGTTGTCTCTTTTACAATCGTTAAAATTATTCCAATCGATCCACCACCTGGATTTATTGATCAAGATCCTCCACCGACTACACCAGGCACACAATCACCACCAAATACGAATTTTCCACCACCTATGTTGTTGGGGTTAGATCCATTAACTAATCTTTCTGGAACTGATCCATTTACAGGATTAGATCCATTACTCGCACCCGCTCTCAGTCCTGGAACACAATCACCACCCGCAATAGATCCGACGCAACACCCTGATACTTACAAACCGCCACTACCTGATTTTTTCCCTGGATTTAAACCTTTACCTTCGGGTTTGGCTCCACCATCAAATAGCCCTTACGGTAGTGCAGGTAATCAAAACGCGGGAGCTAGTAGCACACGAGATCCATTTGGCAATCGCTCGTACGGATATCCCAGTACATCCGCACCACCAACAACACAAGTTAATCCAAGCCCGAATGTTCCTGATACAGTTACTAACCCATTAACAGGCACACAAACCCCTGTAACTCAAACTTCTCCTAATCCAGATCCACTGGCACCGAATCCATCAACGGTTAACCCTCATGATTGTGAGAATCCGACAGATCCTTGTGAGAAAAATCGAAAGGATCAACTGAATAGAATTGAGCAAAATACACTCAATAACAACAACCTACCAACACCTATACAAGGCACGATTCAAACTGAAAGATGTAACGAAATACGGAAAAATCCACCAAATCCGAATGACCCCGATACACAAAGTTTTAGTTATTCTGGCGTGAATTTTTTAGGAATCTCTAATCAAATCATGGCTTTATCTAAACAAGTAGAAGCAATTAGAAAAGATTTTTGTCATCTTGATAGTAATTTAGCAATTCCCGATTCTTGGAACTTAAAAACACAGCCAAACCGTCCTCAGTTGGTTGTAATTTACGCTGAAGTGACTTACCAACAAGGTCAGCAAAAGCTAGGAAAAAGTCGCTGGTCGTTTACAATTCCTCATTTTGATGAAGCTAAAAAAAATAATCTTAATCTTCCTGAATATAGAAAAGGGGATTGGATGGCAATTGCTGAACTTAAGGACGGATCTAAAATTATTATTAATGCGGTTAATGAAGCAACAGCTAAACGAATTTGTAAACTCGCTTTATCTTACGTCTCTTCATCTACGCGGATTGACCCAAAAGAAATTAAAATCACGCCACGAAAAGGAAAGATTTCACCCAAACTCATTACCCCAGTGCTTGCACATTATTATCCACAAGGGCGCGGCTTGACTCTTGAAGGCGAGTTGAAACCCGCTTGGACTATACAACTTAAAAAAAAGGAGAATGATTAATTATGGAGCTATTCATTAGTTTTCTTATCGGCTTAATTGCTGATTTTCTATTAGAAAAAACTATCAAAAGATGGCGATAAATCATGAATCACTACGATTTATTAGCACTTGAATTTACGCTACTTTTTCGAGCGATTAGACTCTCTTATAAATTGTTAAAATTAGAACAAAGAATCAAAAGGCTTGAACAAGATGAATAGTAATGAAAAGTTTGTTTTTCGCTTGGCTTTGATGGGTAGTTTGTTTGGCTTATCAATTTATTTTATGTCTGATAATAAAGCGATGGTTTATGCAGCTATTCCAACTTCTATTGTCACAGGTGCATTTGGATATTTAGGAACTAGAAATGATAGAAACAACTCGTAAAATCAGTGAATTAAATGTAGTTGAACTTAAAACTTTACAATCTTTATTGGCTAATTTATATCTTTATCCTGCTTCAGAAATTGATGGCATTTACGGCCCGAAAACCGAACGAGCCTGGGCTTCATTCAAACGAGCGCATTATTTAGGACAAATTCATGAGATTGGCCCTGCTAGTTATCAAAAGCTTGTCTTTGAAGCCACATTCGCTAAACCGATTCTGATTACTCGTACTCATTTTGACCAGATTTTCTATAACGCTAGAAGTAGAGATCGAGATACTTATTTTCTTCCAATTAATCAAGCAATGGCTGAATTTGAGATTAATAACCTCAGACGGATTGCTGCATTTTTGGCTCAAATTGGACACGAGTCGGGTAATCTTAGATACTCTGAAGAAATCGCGTCAGGCGCGGCTTACGAAAATCGTTGGGATTTGGGAAATACTCAAAAAGGCGACGGGATGAGGTTTAAGGGACGCGGATTGATTCAACTGACGGGGCGTGATAACTATCGTACTGTTGGAAAGGTTTTAAAACTAGATCTGATTAATAATCCTAAAATTGCTTCTCAACCTCTTAATGCGGCGCGAATTGCTGGCTATTTCTGGAAGTCACGCGGCTTAAATGAATTAGCTGATTATGAGAAATTTAAAACCATTTCATTAAAGATTAACGGTGGGTACAACGGGTACTTTGATCGTGTAAGCCGATGGAATCATGCAAAGGAAGTTCTCGGATGTTGAAGATACTGTTAATTTTGGTTTTTGTCTTGTTAGCTGGATGTGATGACGAGTCATCTTCGCCGCCGCCAATTCAAGGCGCACCATCACCACAAAATTTACTCTCTCCTTACACTCAACCTAAACCCGTCATTCAAAAAGTCTCAGAACCGTCGTTAGTTTTGGGCTTATTCTCGGTTAGTGCGATCTCGTTCTTCGTTCTTAAGCGAAAATGATTGTGTTGGGGTTTCACTACAACGCAATGAATGTGGATATTCAAAATTTATCGCATTTTAAGAAACC
>ERZ1066124.946-NODE-946-length-10743-cov-8.296501_pt1 | contig 10743 bp, 16 predicted proteins | sample MGYA00382771_ERZ1066124 | MGnify/ENA primary metagenome ERZ1066124 (study PRJEB33369, sample SAMEA5778354) | biofilm metagenome | biome: Industrial cooling water; feature: Water cooling tower basin; material: Biofilm | place: United Arab Emirates | collected... | reverse complement strand
CGTTACCATCGCGCCGAGTACGCTTGGCCCCGTCAGGGTGCCGATAGCGTTCAACACTTGGCTTGTGGTGTACGGCATCGGTTACGCCTTTTTGTAGAGGTTGGCGCCGCCCGGTACGTGCAGGCCGTGCAGCGAGAGCGCCGCCTTTACCTTGATGTTGGCATCGGTGGCGGCCCACGTCGGCGCTACGCCGTTGTAGTTCGGCACCGACAGCGTGAATTGGTTGCGGCGGGCACCGTTCAGCACCGGGTTCGGCTCAATTGCCACCAACCCATCGAAGTAGGTTTGGGCGTTGCGGGCGTTGATAGCCGACTGTTGCACTTCGCCGACGAAGCGGTGGGCGCGCATCGACCACCGATCGAACTCGATTTGGTCATCTACTTTCAGCGCCAACCGGCCGGCGTAGAACGATTCGAGGTCGTCGGCTGCGGGCACGGCGTTGGGCAGCGTGATGCCGTAGGCGGCAGCCAACGCGGCTTCGTTGGGATAGGTCAGCAGTTGGCCCGAACCGGGTTTGCGTTGGTCTTCGACCAGCAGGTGGAAGCCGATATGCGTCACGAAAAAGGCGTCCGTGATTGCCAACTTGCTTTCGGTGGCACCACCTGCCACATTTTCGTTGAAGTCGAAAACGTATTGGTTCGTGGTGTTGCTGACGGCAATTTCTTGCCGCAACACGCCGGGGCGCGGGGCGCCGTTGGGGAACCAGCGTTTTGCCAGCTCGATTTTTTCGCGCAGGGCTTGCGCGGTTTGGGGGTTGTTACGCATTGGTGTGGTGCGTTAAAATCGATGAAATGATGATGCGGTGGGCTACGCCATATTGTCGGCGCCCGCCATTGCGGCGTTGGCGGGCGTGGCGGTAATGCCGGCCACGGGCACGTCGTCGAGCGTTTCGTAGCCAGACACGCCGTACTCGTCATCGATGCCCCGGACGTATGACGCCAACGGGCTTTCTTTGATAAGCACGTCGGCGCCCTTCACGATGAAGGCATCGCCTACGCCTTGCATCATCGGAGACTTCGCGCCCATCAGGCCCGGCAGGAACAGGCCCAGCCCGAGCAAAATAGCGCCCTTCACAGGGTTGCCGAGTGTGCCCTTGTCGAGCGCCCCCAGCACGGCGCCGGCCCCTAGCGAGCCGGCCGCAAGCCCGGCCACTTTGGGCATTGCTTGCTTGAAATTGATTTTTTGCATTGTGTCGGCGGATTACTTACCGAATTACTTGCCGAGTTGCTTTTTGAGGCCGTTGACCTTCGATTCGAGCGCCTTGATTTCGCGCTTGCTTTTGACTTGCTTTTCGAGCTTCGCGGCTTGTTGTTTCAAGCGCGTGGCCTTGCTTTTTTTGGCTGCCATTGGGTTGAAAAATTGAACGGTGAAAAAACTATTTCAGGGCGAGCAACAGGCCGCCTGCAGCGGCGGCCAACACCATCGGGCTAATGCCACCCGATGTGCTCGTGGCGGGGTCTTCGCCGTCGCCGTCGCCGGAATCGGCGGCAGACTTGCCCGCCGCGCCCCGGCGGGCGGCGGGCCGGTTAAAATTTTCTGCCTCTTCGGCCGCTTCCGCCTCCGATTCGGGCAAGTCGGCGTCGGCCGGGGTAGATTGCGGTTCCGCTTCCACTTGCCGTAGCACGTCGTTTTGTTCGGCCTCTTCGGCGGCGTGGTCGGCGGCGTCGGCGGGTTCTTCGCCCCGGTAGGTCACGGGTTGCGTTTCCATTTCGGCGCGCACCATCCGGCGGGCTTTGGTGTCAGTGGGGCCGAAGTCGGCTTCCAAGTCCGGTTCGTCGCCTTCGGCCGGTAGTTCGTCGTCGGCGGTCTTTTGCTTAAACAGCGCCGCGATTTTCTGAATAATCGGCAGCAGTGTCATAATGATGGAGACGGGTTCGCCGATGCCATACAGACCGCCGCCGCACACGTCGCCAACGCCCGAAATCGGCCCCGTTACCAGCTTCGCCAACACTTGTTCGGGGGTCGCCTTGTACTTGCGGATGATGCCGTTTCGGACGATTTTTAGGAAGTGTTCCTCCTTCATCCCGATGACGCGCGTCATAAACTTGGCAATCCGTTCGGCCTTGCGGCGCTTGCGGAGCACCTTCGGTGGCAGCCCGGCCAACGTGCGTTCGTTGCGGACGAACAGATAGAGAAAAAACGGCGCGGCCTTCGGTAGCGCCACTTCGGCAATGCCTTTCACCAACAAGCGTTGCGGCGCCGTGAGGGCTTTGAGCGCAAACTTGCCTGCTTTCTTCGCCACGTTCAAGCCCTTGCGGGCTACCCGTTTGGCGGTGTTGAGGCCCTTTTTGGCTACGCTCTTTACCTTGTTGGCAATGCGTTTGAAGAGCTTGCCGCGCCGCGCCTTGCGGGTGGCTTTGCGGGCCTTGCGAGCGGCTTTGCGGGCTGCCTTGTTTTTGCGGCGGCCAATGTCGCCCACCTCGTCGGTGGCGGGGTCGTAGCCGATGCCGGCCAGCTCGTCGGGGTCGCCGGCCCATAGGCGCCCGCCACGGCGGAACAGTTGGCCCCGGCCGTAGGTGGCGCGGGTGGCGGCGCGTTGTTTAACCCACCGCGCGTGTACGGCCGCGCCGATGCGTTCCAGCTCGTCGGGGTTGTTAACGGAGGCTATTGCGCGGTCGTAGTCGGCTACGGCCTCGTCCAGGGCGCCGATTGCGCCGATGCCTGCAATAGCGGCCACGGCGTGGCGTTCGAGTTGCAGCCCTTGCCGGTGAAGCTTCAACTCAAATTCCTCTTCGCTTTCGAGGCCGTGCAGGCCGAGCGGGGCGGGGTCGGCGTCGGGGTCGGCGCCGTGGCCCGATACGCGGAAAATTTCCGTCATCGGATAGTCGGTAAATTCGTGAGCCCCCTTTTCTTCGCCGATGGTCGGCAGGCACGTATCGAGCACGATGGGGGGTAAACCGTGCGGGTGTGCGACAACATACACGTGAGTGAACGGCCCCGGCACGTAGGCCGCGAACCGAAACGACGCCGGAATGCCGAGCGCGCCGAGTAGGGCGCCCGTCAGGATGCTGAGGCCCTTGCAGTCAGCAAACCCCGAATGCACGACGGCCGCCGGGGTTTTGATGTATTGCTGCCCCCGTGGGTCGAGCACGTAGCCCACCTGCCCACCCACAAACGCGAACACGTTGCGAAGCGTGGCGGCCACGGTACGGCCTTGCAGCGCCGCTGCCAGCCGCCCCACCTGCCCGCCCGACACGGCAAACACGGCGCGCACTTCTGCCACGATGTCGTCGGTGCGGCCGGCGGCAAACGTGCGTTCGATACGCCCCGCCGGGGGTGCTACCAGCGCGCGCGCTTGCGAGAGGCTGACGGGCGCGGCCGGCCCGGTGTAGCGGTCTTGCCGTGTCATTTGCCGAGGCCCGTAAGCGTTACCGTTTGGTCAACGGGCACATCCGCGCCCGGCACGTACACCACCCCCGTGAAGCGGATTGCGCCGAGCGGCGCGCCTTTGGTAGTGAGGGCCGCAAACAGCGACTGCCCCACCGATAGCAGCGACACGTAAAAGGGCAGCTCCATATCGGTGGTGCCCGCGCCGGCAATGGTTACGGTGTCGTTCTTGACGGCCGTACCGATTTGACGCCCGCCGTAGAACACATTGAGCGCAACCCCCTGAAACGCCACGGCCGTGCGGGTGAGGTTGGTAAAGCGCACTCGTACGCGCACTTCCACTTCGGTCAGGCCCTTGAAACCCCACACCTTCGCGCCCACTACCGTGGCTTTGAGATTGAGCACGGCTTGTGTCAGCCGAGCGCCCCGCGTCAGCAGGAACGCGCCAACCAAACCGAGTAACCATTTATTCATTGGGGTGGGGGGCTTCGGGGGGCGGGGCACACGAACGACCATCAACGACGGCCGCCCGTGCCTGCCTCAGCTCAACATTCGTGGCCCCGAAGGTAGGGGCGCCCCTTTATCGTGCTTGCCAGATGTGCACATCTTTTCACATCCTGCCACATTTCGCCACTTTTTGCCAGATTATTTTTCCACATTGCCACTTAATCGGCTGCAAACGGGTTATATCGGCAACCTTTATTTTGTCTTGCCGATGACCGCAACCCTACTCCCAGCGCCCGATTTGGGCCGTATGACCAAAGCCGATTTAGCAAATAAGTTAGGCCGCACGTGGCCCACGGTGCGGTCGTGGCTCAAACGGGCCGGCGTCAGCTTCGACCCCAACGCCAAGACCCTACCCGCCACGGTGGTGCTGGAGGCGTGGGATAAGTTGGGCGGGTGGTAGCACTCGAAAAGCACCCAGAAAGCGCCCGAAAAGCACTCGCAAACCACCCCGATTCCGCCACGGATAGTGGCCCCTCTCTCAGCCCCGCCCGGCACCCTGCCGAGCGGGGCTTTTTCGTGCTCGATTGCGGGTGGTTTTGCGTAGCAGTTGCGCCCCACCAACTGCTACGCAACTGCTACGGAGCGCCCCCCAACTGCTACCGCCGTAGCAGTTGGTAGCAGTTGCGTAGCAGTTTGTTTTGCAAACTGCTACGCTCATACGCTTTGAAATTCAATACATTACAGAGCACCGTAGCAGATGTAGCAGTTTTTTTCAACTTTCGACCCTTACGCGCGCGAAAAGCAAACCGCTATTGATTATCAGTTACATAGCTACTATCTCAGCTACTTTTTACTGTAGAGCGGGGAAAGTTGAAAAAAACTGCTACAACTGCTACGACCCCTCCCCGCGCCCCTCCCCACGGGGGCGCCTTCGCGCAACGGTTTACCCCAAAACGAAACCGCCCGCCGAGCGCAAGGCCGGGCGGGCGGTAGGTCAAAACGGTTCGGCGGCGGTCGGCGGGCGCCCCTTGTCGAGCGATTCGCGCAGGGCCGCATTCAGCGTTAGTTGCGCGCCGGGCGGCGCCCCGGATGCGGGCGGGGCCACGGAGCCGGCGGGCGGCTTTGGTGGCGGCGCGGCGCCGATGGTGACGCGCGTCCGTTGTGCGTTCTTCACCACCGTACGCTTGCGGGCATTGAGGTAAGCCGTCATTCGGTGGCTGAACTTGATGGGCGTCGTCAGCTTCAGTTGCGGGTGTTCGCGCACATCGGTGCGGCTCATATAGGCGCCGTATAGGTCGGCGGTGCCGTACTCCCCAGCGGGCAGCGAATCGAGATAGAGCCGGAAGGGGGCAGGGTATTCGCTCTCGAGGTGGCGTTCGCGGTAGTCGTCGGATTCATAGACGGCCAACCAGTAGCCGCAATCCAACCAATCCTTCACGCACCCGAGCATTATGTTATCGAACACCAGCCAGTCGGCGGCGTCCCAATCCTGAAAAAAGGAATGCCCGAAATAGTCGGACACCCGATTTTCGGCCCGGAAAAACGGCGTCACATCGAACACCCGTTGGCGGCCCCGGTCGGAATCGGTATCACCCCGAATCACGAAATTTGACGTAACCAGCACCTTCCACGTTTGGCCGTAGGGCACGGCTATCGGGGGGCGGTGCATATGCCGGATGCTGCCGCCGTCGGTGATTTCGTTGTAGAGGGTGGTAAAATCAAACGTCCGCTTCACGTCGTTATAGACCTTGATACGGGTGGCGGTGCTCAAATCGAGCGGCGAAAAGTCGGGGCGGTCGTTTTTGCAATCGAGCTTACAGACGGCCGTTAGCAGCTCCAACGCCTGAATCAGCAGGCCCTTGCCGGTTCGGCCCACTTCGTCGTCGCACAGAATCACGCAATAGTCGGTGTCGCCTTTCCGCCGATGGTCGTGCAACAGAAACCCGAGCAACTGCCGCAAATAGGTTAGTTTCGGAATGTTGGCGGTGGCGTTGCCGTCGTCCTGCAAGTCGGCCGACATACATTCGAGAAACGTATAAAAGCACCGCCCGCGCCAACCGGGCGCCCCGCGTTCGGGGTTCATTTCGGCTTCCGTCAGCAGGCGCACATCGCGCGGCAACAGCAGTTCGGCGCGTATCGGCTCCTCCAACTCCATCAACGGCCGGAAGGTCGGCGCCTGCCCGGCCCGCAATTCCACGAACCCATTGCGGTAGTAGAACCGCGCCCATTCGCGCCCGTGCCGGTGGTCGGGCAATTTCAGTTCGGGCAGGTTGACCAGATTGGCCTTATTGTACACCTTGTAGCGGCCAAACTTATTTATCCATTCCACGGCGGCCGGGCCGGGCAGGCCGTAGGCATCATCGGCGGTGGCGTGTAGGTGGCTATCGACGGCGCGCATCAAATCAAATTCGCGCACCCGTTGCACCACTTTGGCGGCGCCGTGTTGGCGGTAGATGTCTATCACGTCGGCGTCGGCGGCGGGGCGGTGTACGCCGTAGCCCTCCTCACTCAGAAAGGCGTAGATATTGGCAATGTTGGGGACGGCCTTTTTTAGGTCGCCGTCGCGGTTGCGCTCCAATTCGAGCAAGGGCAGGGCCGCCGCCAACGTGCCGGTGGGCGTTACAACGTGCATACAGAAAGAGACAAAAAAGGGAGAAGAGGGGCCGGGCGCCTAGTCAGGGGCGGCCGTCGCGGCGGGCGTAGCGGCCGTGCTCGTGGGCGCCGCGTCGGTAGGCGTTTTGCACCACCCGCGTGGGTTCGGCGGGCGGTATGCCCACGGGGTCGCGCTCGTACACGGCGCGTACGGTGGCTTCGGCGCGGTCGGCGTCCCAGCCGCGTTTGTTGCAGTTGCAAGCCAGCGCGAACAGAAAGGCGGCGCGGTTGCCGGCGGCGTACGGCCCAAACTTGCGCGCCGTGAAGGCTTCCACGTCGGCGGCGGCGGGGTCGGGGCGCCCCGTGGCCGTTGATAGCGCAGGGGGCCACGGGGCGCTACTCATTGCTGCCGCGTGTAGGTTGATGTAGGCGTCGGGGTCGTGGCTCACAAAGCACAGCCGTGCCACATCCTTGCATTTAGGGTCGGATGCGTAGGCCACGTGGGCATCGTAAGCGAGCACCGCCCCGGCGTAGGCGTCGGCGTAGGGTAGCAGCTTCGAGACGTGTACCAGCACCTTTACGCCCTGCCCGCCGGGGCTGACAAACGCGCCCACCGTGGTGGGCAGGGCGGCGGCAGCCGCGCGCACCGCCGCCACGTCGGCGGTGGGCGGCAAGTCATAGTCAAGCCCCACCAACCCCGATTGCGTGATAAGGTGGGCCGGGTGGCGCACCGTAAACACCCCGGCCGGGGTGAAGGCCGGCAGCGCGCGCTTGTCGGCGGGGTCGCCGGTAGCGCGGTAGCGGCCCACGGGTTCAGACCACCCCCCGCGCTTGATCTTGGTTAGGACGGCCCCGACGTTGCCCGCCCAGATGGGCATATGGAAGCGTTCGAGTACGCGGCCGTCCGGGGCGGTTAGGGCGGCCATCGGAGCGTAGGCGTTTGAGAAAGAGCTAACCAGCATCATACCCACCAGATGTAGCTAATAGCCCACGGCCCCCGGATTATATCCCAGCGAACCCGCTTAATATCTATGTGAGGCCATAGACACGTGCGGCACTTATTGCAGCACCTCATCTTCCCGGCCCGGTTGGTAGGTTGTCACGCATCACTCCCAGCAAAATCAGCAGCCGCAAACAATGCTGCGAGGCATCGGCACCGGCTTGCGCGAAGAGGTACGTTTCGTCGGTTGGCGGCAGCGAGCCGGCCAAATCGACCAATGCCGCCGACATCTGATTGTAGCGTGTCATACAGGCGCTCATTTCGAGCAAGCCCAACCGGAGCAATTCGGCAGCCGGCGGGGGCGGGGGCAATTCGAGTAGGTGGCACATTGGGGCAGGGGTGGGGGTTAAGCTACCGCTTCGGCGTAGCGGTGGCCGGTGAGGGTGGGCACGATGCCGCGCGCTTCGTTGTAGGCGCGCAAACTCAGCAGCGAGTAGAGCGGGGTGCGCCCGTGCATCTTGTAGCGTAGCAGGGTGCCGGGGCGGTCGCGTTCGATCTGGAGTGTCTTTTCGGAGCGGCCCGTAATGCGGGCGGCCACGGCAGGCGGCACCCATTGGTCGCCTGCCAGTTCGGTGTAGGTGACGCGCACTTGCAGGGCGCGTATTTCGCGTACCAGCTCTTCGGCCTCTTCGCGGGTAAAAACCTCAATCGGCATTGTTCGGGGCGTGGGCGTAATGGTATAGGGCAGCTTCGCCGCCGCGTTGATGTACCTGAATTGAGCACCGATAGCGGTCGGTGATGCGCGCGCCGGTTTCGCGGTCGGTGATTTCGGAGAACGCCACCCCTAGCCGAGTGCCGATGCCCTCAAAGGCCAGCAATGCTTTTAGGTGGCTTTGCACGGCCTCGATAAAGTCGAGAGTGCCCGTAATGCGAATACCATCCTCATCGATGGTGCTTCCTTTGTGTTTATAGGGAATCGGGCGCGGTTTCATTGCCCGGTGCGCCGGCAAGGCTTGCCAGCGGCGCAAGGCGTCGGCCTTGCGGATAGCGCCCGACCTGGTTAGGCGTGGTTTGCGAGACATCGGCAGGGGTCGGGGGTTAATTCGGATTCGTGATACAGCAGGCACGGAGTAGTGCGGATTTCGTCGGCCGTGAAGCACACGGCGTAAAAGCCGGGGTTGAGCGGCGGCCAACTCCAATACTTCGAGATGTAGCCCGTCAGATTTGCGCCGATGCGGACGGCATCGCCGGGGGCGTAGCTATGCATCACCCCGCCCCTCCCCGGCCTCAGTAGCGACGACAAACCCAACGACAACGCCGGCAAGGGCCAACACGCCCCCAACGGCCACAGCGAGCACTAGCATTGGGTGTGCCCCTCCGTGGCTTCGGCCAACGCTACTACGGCGGGCCAGTAACGCGAACGGGTGCGTTCGTTCCGAACGACCTCCGCAATGGTGGTTTGGGTGGCGCCGGTAGAATCTGCCAGCGTTTTTAGATAGCCCGCCGGCATTCGGTGCCGCATTCGGGTGGTGGTGGCCGGGTAGGTGTCCGGCGGGGTATGGTGTGCCATTTGGCTTGCCGTTTGGTAAGTTGCGCTAGTGATTCTCACTAGTGCGGCAAATGTAGCCTATTGCAGCATATGCAATGCTACAATCAAGCGTATGTTATGCAAAACTTCGCCGAACGGCTACAAAATGTCATCGAAAGGCTACAACATAGCCCATACTCTTTTGCGATTGCAGCAGGATTGCATCCAAGTGTGCTACAAACATATTTGGGGGAAAGAGGCAGCGAACCGCGCCGAGCTACCCTCGCAAAAATTTTCCAAGCATTCCCCGAAATCAACTCGGCGTATCTAACCAGCGGCATCGGGGAACCCCTACGCACCCCACCGACCAAACAGGAAGTAGCCACAGCCGCCCTATCGGCGGCCGTTAGCCGCCCGTCCGTTGATGTTGACCGCGTGACGTTTGTGCCGGAAATCCTGCAAGGCGGATTCTTAGCGGGGTTTTCAGACCCCGACTTTATGCGCGAACTGCCGGAATTTCTATTGCCCGGATTGGGGCTAGGCCCCGGTCAACACTTTTGCTTTCCGGTGCGGGGCACGTCGATGTTGGGCACCATCGACCCCGGAGACCTCTTCGTGGGGCAAGTGGTGCAAGACCGACACGCTATCCGGCCGGGCGAAGTATATGCCTTGTGGTTGGATGATGGAAGCGTCGTGAAGCGGGTGCGGCTAGGCGGCCCCGGCGAACTAGTGTTGCACTCCGATAACCTCCAGTACGACCCTTACACCGTCAGCCGCACCGATGTGCGGCTAATGCTTCGCTTCGAGATGCGGCTATCATTCAGCAGCGCCAATAACAACCTCAGCACGGCCACAGTCGAGCGGCTACTAGGTGAGTTGTCCAACCTATCGGAGCGGTTGGCCCGTGTCGAGAAACCCGAACCCGTAACCGTTTAACCCCCTTCAAGATGAAGAAACTATTTTTTGTGGCAGCCCTATTTGCCGCCACCACCGCCCACGGTCAGAGCCAAGTGCCGAATAGCTTGGACGATATTCCGATGGGAGAAGCGAACGAAGTAGGTGCTCCACAGCCGGAAGATTTTGTTGGCGTTTGGAAAGTGAAAGCCAAATGCACGGAAGCCTTTTGCGACGACAAGCGAGACAACGAACCGGCGGTTAGTAGCCTAACCGCACAAACGTGGAATATCAGCTACAACGGCGGCCGGTTTACGTTGGCGTCGGACAACAAGTCTATCCCTACAATCACCGATGGTTACATAAAGGGAAAGAATCTAATATTCCGGCGTTCTACCAGCACTAGCAATCCGGTGAAGATTGTGCTACGACTAGAGAGTGGTCGGCTGAAAGGGTTGCGGGTAGCCGGACGCCAAAGCGGGGCCGGGTTTTGCCAATGGCGGTTCAATATTGACGGAGCGCAATAGTAGATGGGTGCCGCATCGTTCCGCATCATTCTAGGCCCGCGCCCGCGCACCGATGGGCGCTACGCCGTGGTGCTACGCATCACTAAAAATCGAGTGGTGCGGATGGTGCCCACGGGCGTACACGTACTCGAAAAAAACTTCAACCCCGACGCCACCGCCGAGACGGGCAAATGGGTTCGGAAGGGCAGCACGGGCGCGGCCACGTATAACCCCGCCCTACTCAATCTCTATCTCAAGACCCACGACTATGCCTTGCACCACCCCGCCGCCGATGTGGAGGCGTTGGCGGTGGTTGCGCGCCGCATAGCCGGCGGCGAAGATGCCGACCCCGCCGCGCCCGACCTCTTCGAGCTTGCCGAAGCGGATGCCGCACGGCAGCGCAAGTTGAGCACGGCCGAAGGTATCCGGTGTGCCTTCAACAGCCTACGCAAGTTTCACGGCCCCGGCCCGCTGCCGCTGCCGAGTGTTACGCGCGCCTACTTCCAGCG
>ERZ1066124.943-NODE-943-length-10752-cov-27.740301_pt1 | contig 10752 bp, 11 predicted proteins | sample MGYA00382771_ERZ1066124 | MGnify/ENA primary metagenome ERZ1066124 (study PRJEB33369, sample SAMEA5778354) | biofilm metagenome | biome: Industrial cooling water; feature: Water cooling tower basin; material: Biofilm | place: United Arab Emirates | collected... | reverse complement strand
CGCCTGGAACCACCAATTTCAACGGCACATCTGGAACCGGGAATTTCAACGGCACCACGGGCACGCCTGGAACCACCAATTTCAACGGCACATCTGGAACCGGGAATTTCAACGGCACCACGGGCACGCCTGGAACCACCAATTTCAACGGCACATCTGGAACCGGGAATTTCAACGGCACCACGGGCACGCCTGGAACCACCAATTTCAACGGCACATCTGGAACCGGGAATTTCAACGGCACCACGGGCACGCCTGGAACCACCAATTTCAACGGTACGAATGGTTCTACCGGCAATGGCGGCTTTGGCGGTAATTTCTAAAATTCCGTTCTAACAAGCAAGGAAGCTGAATTAGCTCCCCCAGCTCCCCCAGCTCCCTCAGCTCCCCCAGCTCCCTCAGCTCCCAGTTTGATCGATGCAGGGAGTCCAAGCATTGAGCTAAAATAGGAAGGTTGTCCAATTTTCCAAGATCGTCATGGCGGTTCCTAAGAAGAAAACATCGAAATCCAAACGGGATAAGCGCAGAGCTACCTGGAGGCATAAGGCAGCTATTCAAGCTCAAAAAGCTTTGAGCTTAGGCAAGTCAATTTTGACTGGGCGGTCTAACTTCGTGTATCCGTCTAAGGAAGACGAAGACGAGTCGGAAGAGTCCTAGATGTGCGGCGCTTTGGTTTGACCAACTCGGTTAATTTTTCCGTTCGCTGCCCGATAGCTGATTTTGTAACAAAATGTAACTATGGATGCTGAGATGACAGGAACATAGGGATTCTGTCGGGTCAGCACGGAAAACTTTATTGCAGCTGGTAATATGATTGGAAAGTTTTTCAAGAAGCCGGGGCCGGAAATGAGCGATCGCATTCCCCCAGGTCAATACGAAACCAAGGGTTTCCCCGTCTTGACTTATGGTGAAACTCCCAAAGTCAGCATCGAAAACTGGGAATTTCGGGTTTGGGGTTTGGCTCAACCAAAGACTTTCACCTTCGCCGACTTTATGGCTATGCCCCAACATGAGTTTACCGCAGATTTTCACTGTGTAACTCGCTGGTCGAGGTTGGATGTGAAGTGGACTGGGGTGAAAGTAACAGACTTTATGCAGCATGTGGAAGTAGACACCAAAGCAAGTCAGATTATGGAACATTGCTATGGGGGCTACACTACTAATATTTCTATGGCAGACTTCCTGCGGGAAGAAAACTTTTTTGCCCATACTTTGTTGGGCGAACCTTTACCCCCAGAACATGGTGGCCCTTTACGCCTGGTAGTACCCCATCTTTACGCCTGGAAAAGTGCTAAATGGCTCAACGGTTTAGAGTTTTTAGACCAGGAAAAATTGGGCTTTTGGGAACGCAATGGCTATCACCGCCGCGGCGAACCTTGGGCGGAAGAACGCTATAGCGGCATGTTTTAATTTTAGATTTTAGATTTTAGATTGCAGATTGGGGATTGATAAATGGCTAATGGCTAATGGTTGATTTGCGATTAGCTATTGGCTATCTATACTACAGTTCAATCCCCTATCTGCAATTTTTTTATCCCAGAATTTTCTTGAGCAAGTCTAATTTACCTTTGTAGGGTGCGTATCGCCATTTTGGGTCGAATAGGAAAGATTTTTTCAACACGCTTTTCTGGTGGGAAAAGGTGTCAAAACTGGCTTTGCCGTGATAGCTGCCAATGCCGCTGAACCCAACTCCCCCAAAGGGTAAATCGGGTATGCCTACTTGCATGACGGTGTCGTTGATACAGACTCCTCCCGATGTAGTTTCTTGCAAAACTCTTTCTTGAGCGGATTTGTTTTTAGAGAAGAAATAAAGCGCTAAAGGTTTTGGCTGGGCGTTAACAATTCCAATAGCTTCTGATAGATTGTCGTACTCTAAGATCGGCAGAATGGGGCCAAATATTTCCTCTTGCATGATCGGTGCATCTAGGGAAACATTATCTATCAGCGTGGGAGCGATGTATAGAGTTTCCGGGTTGGTTTCTCCACCTGCAATAATTTCCCCATTGTTTAGCAGTGCGTTCAGGCGGGCAAACTGTTTTTGATTGATGATTCTGCCGTAATCTGGATTGTTTGCCGGGTCATCGCCGTAAAATTCTTTCAGGCAGCTTTTGATGCCTTCTATCAAGTCTTTTTTGATGGTTTTATTGACTAAAAGATAGTCGGGGGCGATGCAAGTTTGACCAGAATTAATAAATTTACCCCAGGTGATGCGTCTGGCAGTATGTTCCAGGTTGATATCGGCATCTACGATGCAAGGACTTTTGCCTCCGAGTTCCAAGGTAACGGGAATGAGTTGTTTGGCTGCGGCTTCCATGACAATTTTACCAACTGCAGTGCCGCCGGTGAAAAAGATATGATCGAACTTTTCTTTTAATAATTGTTGGCTGGTTTCGACGCCGCCTTCTACAACGGCGATGTAGGCGGGGTCAAAGTTTTTTTGGAATATATCGACGATGACGCGAGAAGTATGAGGAGCCAGTTCTGAAGGTTTTAAAATGGTACAGTTTCCCGATGCGATCGCTCCCACTAAGGGCGATATGATCAGCTGAAACGGGTAGTTCCAAGGCGCGATAATCAACACCACTCCCAAGGGTTCTGGATAAATAACTGCCTCGCTGGGAAATTGTTCTGGGGTCGTTGGTACTTTTTTAGGTTTTGTCCAAGATTTCAGATTTTTTATGGTATAATCTATTTCCTTTAAAACCCCAATTTCTGTAGCGTAGGCTTCAAAAGTTGGCTTGTTGAGGTCGGCTTTCAAAGCTGCCAGAATTGCCTCTTGATTGTCTAAAACTGTTTTTCTTAAAAGCTTAAGCTGTTCGAGGCGAAATGAAACGTCTTTAGTTTTTCCCGTGGCAAAAAACAGCCGTTGCTGACGAATAATTTCGCTAATTTCTAATTGAACTAGCATGTGAGTTTCAAGTGTAGATTTTCAGTTTTGTATTTTAAACTATTTTTGCAGCCCAATGGTTCATTGTTGTGGCAACAATGAACCATTAAGCGCGAAAAATTAGTAATTGGCTGGTTGCTTTGCTGGTAGAGAGACAACAAACAAAGCTCCTTTACCAACTTCTGACTTAACCTGAATAGTTCCGTGATGGGTTTCCACGATGCGCTTCGACAGATGTAAGCCCAAACCGCTACCGGAATGCTTGTGACGCCCTTGACGAAATCTTTCAAACAGGGAAGCTTGTTCTTCTGGAGGGATGCCTGGACCTGTATCCTGAATTTCAACGGTTACCTCGCGTTTGGCAGGGTTAGGGCTGCTGGCGTTTTTGAGGTGGACATCGATACCACCAGAGTCGGTGAATTTAATTGCATTGCCGATGATGTTGGTGAAAACTCGATGCAGTTCCAAGCGATCGCCTGCCACGGTAAATTGGTCTGGATGACCGGAATTGTTGTCAGAGAAATCCAGAGAGAGAGATAGTTTTTTATCGTTGGCTAAAGGAGACAGTTCTTCGATAATCTCTTTAAGCAAATCTCGCAAATCAACTGGGGAGAAGCTTAAGGTTTTGCGCCCTGCTTCGTAACGATACACCTCTAGCAAGGTATTAGTCATGGTCAGCAGGTTTTGGTTGCTGCGAGTCATGGTAGAAATTGCTTCCTGCATCGTGGGTGACAATTCTCCCAAAGCGCCTTGCAGCATTAATTTCAGCATCCGATCTGCGGCGATTAACGGCGTGCGTAAGTCGTGGGTGAGGCGGGAAACAAAGTCTTCTCGCTGGCGGGCGATCGCATCCCGTTCGTCCACGCTATGCTTAAGTCGCAATAATGCTCTCACTCTCGCCAGCAATTCGTCTACTTCTACGGGTTTGCGGATAAAATCATCCGCTCCCGTGTCTAACCCTTGGGCTACACTAGGCTGGTCGTAGGCGGTGATTAATAAAATCGGGATAAATGGTAACGGTGTCATGGTGCGGATGCGCTGGGTGACTTCGTAACCGTCCATTCCCGGCATCATCACATCGAGCAAGACTAAATCCGGAGGTTCTGCCTCAATTTGCGCCAGTGCAGAACGACCATCTGCTGCGGTGCTGATTTTGTAACCTTCTTCTTCCAAAATCGCTTGAATCAGAAATACGTTATCGGGAGAATCGTCTACAACCAGGATACGATCGGGTTGTGTGGTTTGTGACGAGAATATACCAGTCATAGTGCTGAGAGGTTTTGCCATAAAGCTGATAAAAATTTATCTTTGTCTAGTACCTTTTGTATTAGTTTTCACCTAAACTGGCTGACTGACCTCACTCCCCCGATGTATTTCTGATGGCAAGACACGAAATGAGGCGCATCATAGTATCGGCTACCTAACCTCAATCAAGGAAAATTGTATAGCTTCTTTTGTGCTTTTCTGGCGAGCGCCACCAAATTTACGCGCTTTCCTACTATTGTTAAGTGACTAATGCAACCAACCACTAACCACAATACTGAGATTGCCCGCAGGAAGGAAATAGCGATCGCTCCCCCTAAGTTCTATTTTCCGGTGGAACAATTTTTTCCAATTCCTCAATTAATGGCGGTAAATAATTTTGAATCGTATCCCAAACCACTTCTAGATCGACTTCATCATATTCGTGGATGATAATGTTCCGCATCCCAATCATGCGTCTCCAGGGAATCTGAGAAAGTGTCGTGCGAGTTGACTCAGAAAGGCGTCTTGATGCTTCACCAATAATCTCAAGTCTGCGAACAACCGAATCTTGCACTTGAATATCATTCAAAAAATCTTCTTTAGTTTTCGCCGCTAGATACGCCATTGCTAGTTTAGCTGATGTCAAGATGTCCAGTAAATACTGTGGGTCGCGTTGCATAAATCACCACTGCTGACGATAAAATTTCCCGACGGCGCAGATAATTGCTGCTGCGCTCAATACCTCTTTTGCTCAGCAAGTCTACCTTTCGCGCAAATATTCCCTCTAACTCCTCTTTCATATCAACCATATCAAAAAGAGTGGTATGGGCATTTGGATCAAAACTTACCAATACATCGATATCGCTGCTATCTGGACGAAAATCATCGCGCAAGACGGAACCGAATAAGGCAAATTCGGTGATTTTCCAGCGCTGACAGAATTCGGCTATTTTATCGGTTGGGATTTGGATATTTTTAACTTTCATACGCCCCCAGTTGTTTTCGGTTGTATCAATCATAAATCAAAGATATTCAGATCCCGTATCCAATTCATTATATTACATACCGCTTGGTTATTTTGCCTACCCAGTATGATGAATGCTTACTAATGCATACGAATGCATACTTTTGCCGCTAAAGTATGATTTAAAATGGCTTTAAATTCAAAAAGATATATGGTAAGGTTTAGTAAATCAAAGAAAAACATGGAAGATTTTTCTATGTTTTTTGGCATTTTCATCAAATAGTCAAAAGCCAGCGCCTAACCGTGGAAAGTGCAGCGCTGGCTCTGGCTCCAATAAGATTAGGAGATTACTCTATTATGGCTTACAACGATCGTCTTAAGCCTTGGGCTGTTGTGCGTCTACTGCCAACGCTGCAAGGGGTGACCATCAGCCGATTCAAGAGTCGTTCTGATGCAGAGGGACATTTGCAGGTATTTCGCCAGCGAGTCCCGAACTGCCGTTTTGAGGTAGTGTTTGATTTGAGCGATCGCAAAACTAACCCCGGATACCAAGAAACCGGGTTTCTCTTACAGAAACCCGGTTTATAGGATCGCAGGCAATTAAGAGCGAGATTCCCACCCTACAAAGTCACAAAATCTTGTGGGGTGGGTAAACTGAAAGCATTAATTGGGCTAAGTTGACCTATGACGATTGCGATCAACCAACCAATACAACAGAAGCCACTCAGTTTTGACGAGTTTCTCGCGCTTTATGGTGACGATAATCGCTATGAACTGATCGATGGAGAGGTGTTTGATTTGGAACCAACAGGTCTGCATGAAGAGGTTGCAGCCTTTATTACCACAAAGATCTGTGTCCAGATTGACGGAAAAGGCTTACCTTGGTTTGTGCTTCAGCGGGGAATATTACGCCCTTCTAACATTGGTATGACAGCATTTCGACCTGATGTTGCAGTTGTCGATCGAAATGAACTTACCAATGAACCGCTTTGGCCTGACCAATCAATCCTGACGCTGGGCAGTTCGATTAAATTTGTGGCGGAAGTTGTGAGTAGCAACTGGCAAAATGATTACGCCCGTAAAGTTGAAGACTACGCGGTTTTAGGTATTCCCGAATATTGGATTGCAGACTACGCAGGATTAGGCGGTACTCGACACATTGGCAAGCCCAAACAACCTACCCTTTCTATCTGTACGCTAGCGAACGGAGAGTATGAAATTCAGCAGTTTCGGGGCAATCAGACTATCGTTTCTCTAACCTTCCCAGATTTAAAACTGACGGCTGAACAGGTTTTGAGCGCCGGTAGGTAAACTGAAAGCATTAATTTGGTTAAGATGAGGCGCGATCGCTATGACACAAACGCCACTGCGGGAATCTCCCATCCAGGATCAACGCATCGTCTTACAGGGACGAACCTGGGCACAGTTCAAACACATTCAAAAAGGATTTGAAGGCTCCACCGGAATCCGTTTATTTTACTACAATGGCACAATCGAAATTCTCATGCCAGGACGCGAACATGAACTTTTTGGACACGTTATCGGCTGGCTGGTGACATGCTTTCTAGCCCAGAAAGGAATTTTTTTTCAACCTACAGGAGCCATGACCCAAGAGCGAGAAGGAGAAGCATCAGCGCAAGCCGATCAGTCTTATTGCATTGGCAGTGTCAAGCCAATTCCCGATCTTTCAATTGAGGTTATTTTCACCAGTGGTGGCATAGATAAACTGGCACGTTATCGCGTGTTAGAGGTTCCCGAAGTTTGGTTCTGGCAAGATGGAGTTTTGATGCTGTATGCGCTTAGCACCAGCGGCTACGAACGCATAGATAGCAGCAAGTTGCCCGGATTAGAAGACCTCGATATTGATTTACTCAAACGCTGTATTCTGCTGGCAAAGACAGATACAGGAGAAGCGATCAGAATTTTTCAGCAAGCGATCGCTCAACCGAATTGAACTACCCTTGCTCAAAAACCCACCCCTACAAACCTTGAGGGGGGTTTCTGTCAATTTAGGACAAGTTTAAAACAAAAAGTACCGTTGCGCCATTGGTAAAACCGTCGCCGGTTCGCAAGTTAGTAACTCACCATCTGCCCTCACTTCGTAGGTTTCTGGATCGACTTCCATACGGGGTAATGCATCGTTTAATTTCATATCCCGCTTGGTAATTTGTCGCGTTTCTGACACGGCAACAACAGATTTTTGTAACTTTAATTGGGCGGGAATTTCTCTTTCTAATGCTGCTTGGGAAACAAAGGTTAAAGATGTAGCCGTTCTTGCTCCTCCAAAACTACCAAACATCGGGCGCATATGCACGGGTTGCGGTGTGGGAATACTTGCGTTGGCATCGCCCATTTGAGAGTATGCGATCGCACCCCCCTTAATTACCATTTCCGGTTTCACCCCAAAAAATGCTGGTTGCCAAAGACACAAATCTGCTAGCTTTCCTTCTTCCACAGAACCTACATACTGGGCAATTCCATGAGTAATAGCCGGATTAATTGTATATTTCGCCACATATCGTTTCGCCCGAAAATTATCATGGTCAACTCTGATCGGATTGGTAGGTTGTACGCCCAAAAGCAACCCTCGCTGCACTTTCATCTTATGCGCCGTCTGCCAAGTGCGAATAATCACCTCGCCGACTCTGCCCATCGCCTGAGAATCCGAGGAAATCATGCTAAATGCGCCCAAATCGTGCAAAATATCCTCAGCCGCGATGGTTTCCCGCCGAATTCGCGATTCTGCAAATGCTACATCCTCTGGAATTCCCGGCGATAGGTGATGGCACACCATCAACATATCTAAGTGTTCGTCCAAGGTATTCAAAGTATAAGGGCGCGTCGGGTTGGTGGAAGAAGGCAGCACGTTTGCTTCACCGCAGACTTTAATAATGTCCGGTGCATGTCCGCCCCCCGCGCCTTCCGTATGGTAAGTGTGTATGGCGCGACCTTTAAACGCGGCGATAGTGGCTTCTACAAACCCAGCTTCGTTGAGAGTATCGGTATGAATTGCTACTTGTACGTCGTACCGCTCGGCAACGCTCAAACAGGTATCAATTGCTGCCGGGGTAGTTCCCCAATCTTCGTGTAACTTTAATCCCATCGCACCGGCAAGGATTTGTTCTTCTAGTGCTTGAGGCTGGCTGCTATTGCCTTTGCCCAAAAATCCCAAGTTCATGGGGAAGGCGTCTGCGGCTTGCAGCATTCGGTACATATTCCAGGGGCCGGGAGTGCAGGTGGTAGCATTTGTACCCGTGGCGGGGCCAGTACCGCCGCCGATCGTGGTCGTGATGCCGGATGCGATCGCTACCTCGATTTGTTGCGGGCAAATAAAGTGAATGTGCGTATCAATTCCACCGGCGGTGAGGATTTTTCCTTCTCCGGCAACAACTTCAGTACCGGGGCCGATAATAATATTGACGTTGTCTTGAATATAGGGATTTCCAGCTTTACCAATTTTGAAAATTTTGCCATCTTTGATGCCGATATCGGCTTTCACAATGCCCCACCAATCTAAAATTAAGGCATTAGTAATTACCATATCGACAGCACCATCGGCGTTAGAAATGGGAGATTGTCCCATGCCGTCGCGGATTACTTTACCGCCGCCAAATTTCACTTCATCGCCGTATGTGGTAAAATCTCGTTCGACTTCAATGAATAATTCTGTATCGGCTAAACGGATGCGATCGCCCGTTGTTGGCCCATAAGTTTCGGCATAGGCACGGCGATCCATTCTATAACTCATATCTTGACCTCCTCACGCAGTTTAATTTAACTTAACGTTAAATTTATCAAATTAAAGTATTTTACCGAATCCAAGCTGCGAGCCGCAATCCGATAATAGTCTTAGAACGTGCAATAACGAAATTGTTAATCAGTTTACCTGATTTATCTTACAATTATGAGCAAGCGCCGGTTTTACCTAAAAAATATTGAAATTATCGAACAGATTAAAAAAATTACTCAGCGTAAAAAACAGACAGAGACACAAACCAAAGAGGAAGTTGAAATAACGCCTGAATAAAAAGCTGAAATTTCAGAATTAGAAAGCATTTGGCGGTGAAATGGGGAGAACCTTTTCTCTTAAACTAATTTTAAATTCGATCTCATGTTCTTTGAATTGCCCATAATAAAAAAACCTCACACAGTTGTTGCGTAGGGACACGGCATCATAAATATCTCCGACACAGATAACGTTAATTGTGGCTTGTCCCGGCTTCTGATTATGAGTAATCGACCGGAGATCGTATGATATCATGTCCGTTAGCAAAGGTTGTGTATAGTTGTTTATGCTGTAGGGGCTACTTTTACGAGATATGTTTAAACGCAGCGCAAAAGATAAATAAACCCGCCCCTTAGTGCAGCACTATGACGGACATGATATGAGTTGGCAATCTGCAATTATTTGATTTTGTTAGAGGGGAGGCAAAATGCCTGCCCCTCAATATTCAAATTTCAAGGAACGTAAACGGGAGTGGGTTTAACTTCCAATTCAGCTCTCCATTGTGCCACAGATTTATCCCAATTTTCTTCCCACTTTTGGGCTAAAAATGGTTTGGCTTTGGCTCCCATTCTGAATCCTACAGCGATGCGATCTAACAACCTTTCTAAATTTTCAGGCTGGTTAAATAAAATTTTCAACATCCCGCCGGAAATTAGTACTGCGGACATGGTTCTGTGGGTTTGTGCCAGTTCAAATGCTTTCAATCCTAGTTCTTCAATTTCATCAGCGCCAAAATCTGTCAAGACATGCCAAATATCATGGGTTTGACGGATGCGTAAAAAAATGTAGCTGATGTCATCATCACCCGCTGGTTTGCGGTAAAAATTAGGGTCGAAACCTGCTGTTTTTAAATAGGATGCATAGGCGTATCCCAGAGAATCTTCAGGACATTTGAGCAAGGCATCTATGTCAACTGGTGGTGGGGTATATCGTTCTTGAACTATTTCCGTTACTCCTGGTTGAGATTTAATATACTCGACCATCAGTTGAGTAGCTTTAGTATTCCGCAGGCTATCTTCGATATCATAAACTGATTCAGTTTTACCGGCGTCTTTGATTAACGCCACAATTCCTTTCAATGTGGTTAAGAATTCAAGATTGATGCGGCGTTTTTCGCTAAATAGCATAGAAGCTCCTGACAGGAAATTGTTCGAGCTTGTTATATTTCTAGATCAACAAAGATTTTATGCGATCGCCTCACCCATTCTAGGTATTTTCTCCATCTAACTTACCGTTGATTCTGCCATTGAAGCCATAAACTTGACGGCTACCAGCAAATGGAACTAGCTGGACTTCTCTTTCATCCCCTGGTTCAAAGCGTACTGCCGTTCCTGCTGGGATATCCAGGCGCATTCCTCTAGCTTGTTCTCGGTCAAATTCTAAGGCTTCGTTGACTTCGTAAAAGTGAAAGTGAGAGCCAACCTGTATCGGGCGATCGCCTGTATTTGCTACTCTTAACTCTACTGTAGGACGCCCTCCATTTAATTCAATCTCTCCCTCTGGTGTAATAATTTCACCTGGAATCATTGCCGATTGTCTCCTTACTTATTATTCCCAAAAAAATGAGTTTAAAGCCCCCCCCTTTGTAGGGATATCCAACTATCAACTATCAACTATCAACTATCAACTATCAACTATCAACTATCAACT
>ERZ1066124.931-NODE-931-length-10908-cov-15.637243_pt1 | contig 10908 bp, 16 predicted proteins | sample MGYA00382771_ERZ1066124 | MGnify/ENA primary metagenome ERZ1066124 (study PRJEB33369, sample SAMEA5778354) | biofilm metagenome | biome: Industrial cooling water; feature: Water cooling tower basin; material: Biofilm | place: United Arab Emirates | collected... | reverse complement strand
CGCAGCCAACTATCTCGCTCGATTTGAAGGAATTACGTAAGCGATGGAGAGCAAGTGCGATCAGGGATTTTGACGAGTCGATCACGGAAGAATTAGCAAAGCTCAATTTGCTTGAAGCCGAACTCTGGCAGCAGTGGGAGCGATCGAAGAATGCCAAAATCACGCGGCGGAATGAGAAGGCGGACGGCTCCGAGAAATCGACAACGATCGAGCAAAACTCGTTAGGCAATCCTCAATATCTTTCTGGTGTTCTGGCTTGCATCGATCGCCGTTGCAAATTGCTCGGTCTGGATGCCGAATTGAAATACCAAGATTTGAGTGTGGCGATCGCTAAAGTCATCCAGCGCGGCTTCATCGTCACCGAAAAAGAACCGGGGTCAGACGCGGTAAATGATTCGGCTCCATCTCAGGATCAATCCTGAAAAGCTGATGACGTTGGACGATCGAGCAACGAATTAGGCGATCGTCCAAAGTTTCGAGCAATCCCGGCAGAAATATCGCTGCGATCGAGTTCCGTCCCGTCGAAGCTTTCCGCGTCCTTCCCGTCGAACTGAGCTACTTTCACAATTGGGGCACAATGGCTTATCACCGTCCTGAACGTGCGATCGTACTGAAGAATTGCTAGAGGCACGTTGTAGGCGATTCTGAGAGGGCAGTTTTGAGAGAGTTTGGAGAATTTCACCGATTTGGTGTTCGATCGCGCTCATCTATTCACTTGCGACTCACAGCGAGAAAAATCATAAGTGTCGCTAATTAGTACAGACGCTCTTACCCTTGCGAGTGTCTTTATCCTCTGGCTTCAAAATTAATTAGCATTTAGTCCAATTACGCCAAATTTAGTCCAGAGTTTTGAGAAGTGGACTAACTAACGCTCTAAAGTGCTGTTATGCAAGCGTTTAAGATTTAAGAATTTATTTGATGTACTGCCTATTGAGCAGAACTTCAAGAAGAATGCAGCAATTTTCAGGACTCCTTAAAGGTGAAAAATGTAGACAGGGAGCGGATCACAGCGATTTGATGTACTCCGAATCTTTGGACTAGACGCAGATCGTACCTAGTCCACAATGCAACCGACTGAAGAAATCACCCAAACTTATCGATCAAACGACTTGATAAGCAAAAATGCTCAAAAGAAAAACCGTTCGGAGAATTCCCCGATCGGCTTGCTCAGAAGAATTTCTCCGACTTCAAATCGGATTAAACGGGCGATCGCATAAATCGATAACTCTTGTCCACTTGCAAACGCGGCTCCAGTCGCGTCACCTGCTTCACTAATTCGGGAACACTCAAATCGAAATTATCCGCATCATCCTCGATCGCTTCCGTCGAAGTCCCTAGAATTTCTGCCAACTCTGCCAAATCGACAGAGCCATAAATCGGAATCGTTCGATGATCAATTGAATAGAAGCTTTTCCCGGCGATCGATGGCAATGGCGGCTCCGGTGGTTTCGCGATCGTGCTTTTCCTCAGACTATCAACCATCGAATCAATTTCTGATCGTCGTTTCGACTCGTTAAGAGATCGCACCTTTTGATCGGTCGGACTGAGCGGCTGTGATTTCGGGGTCAATGCTGCGACTTGGTTTTCTAGCTGCGAAATGCGATCGACAATCCTTGTGCTGTCAGTCGCTACCTGTTGCAGCGATGCGACTTTCGATTCTAATTCGGTTATGCGATCGAGCAATTCGGCTTCTGTCTGTTTATTCATGATTTAGAAGTTTTGTACTAACACAATTGTATCGATCGCGCAACTCACCTTTGATTACGAACAACATCAGCGACTAGATTTCGCAGTTCGACGATTCCTGCTCGCATTTCGGAAATTTGCTCACTGTTGAGCGCGATTTGATGAGAGTTTGCCTCTATTTGACGGCTGTTTTCCTGTACCGTCTCCTGCAATTGGTCTAGCTGGCTCTGGGTTCTGTCCTGTTTATTCGAGAGTTCGCGGATTGCCAGCACAACGGTTTCGAGTGTTGCTTCGATGCGATCGAGTCTGTCTGGGTTAGCCTGCGTCATCGTTGTTTTCTCCGGTTGAGCGAACATCACTTTAAATGTTGTGTTTCAGACGATATCAAAAAATTAGTTGTTACTTTGTGTGGAATCAGAGCGATCGGAGGATTCGGTAATTGAATCCATCCTGTGAACAAATTTAGAGTAGTCAATCTCACCAGTTTTAAGCATTGCCTTGGCTGTTAATCCGTATTTCAGCAAATCTTCAAGCGCGTCTATCTCGTTCCATCCAAGGCGATCCGCTTCTCTCTGAACAGCGGCGCGAATAGAGCGAGAAATATTGTAATTAACTCGATCTGCGTCTTTCTTTTTCCGTCCCACGAAAGCAACCATGTCAACACCTTCATTAAACATTAATGAAGTCAATGCTAGGGTATTTTACTCATATCGTGTACACGATATATATAAGCTAATCTCTATGAATTGTTCCGATATCATGTATTTTTCATATCAATATCGTGTACACGATATGAGTATTTAAGGTTAATATCAATTTGTCGAGAGCAATCGACAAACGAACCATGAAAACTGAACAGCCTCAAGACTTGCCGATGAAGTTAGTAGCGGTATGGCACAAGGCACACAGCTTATTTTGTGCTGCAAAGATTTCACACCCGATCGCGCTCGGTTTTGTCGATAACGCGATCGATTGCTGGATTCTTCCAGTCAATTAAAAAGCCGATCGCGCTCCGTGGAAAGAATTGCGATCGACTGAACCCCAAACCAATGAGGTATAGAACAAATGTTAACCGAAGCGCAAACAAAACGATCGTTTGTCGTTCCACACAAATCACAGCCAACCTGCTCATGGTGCAAGGAATTCGATAACGGATTGTGCAAGCTGAGAGCGAGAGCCGAATGGGACAACTGTTATGTTGCACCCGATCGGAAGCCTTGCCACTTTGCGGAATTGCACCCGTTCTAAGGTGAGGTGACAGCGATGAATCACACTCGTTACTGGCTGATTGTATGGTCAGCCTTACTTATTGCGGCGTTTTTGGCGATAGCGCTCCCGTGTGTCGCCAGTTCATTCGATCCGGTTCCGAACGATCCACCGAGACGAACTGGAGGATCGGGAACACGATGATTTACTTGCTGCATTTCAGCGATCGCATTCATCCAGACCGGACCACCCAACACTACGTTGGTTATTCGTCGAAGTTAAGCGATCGCATTCTTGCTCATGCCGAAAACCGCTCTGGTGTCTCATTGATCAATGCCGCTCACGATCGCGGAATTACATTCACCGTCTCGCGAGTCTGGAAGGGCGATCGACGGTTGGAACGGCATCTTAAATCGCTCAAGAATGCCCCGAAATTCTGCCCTCATTGCAGCGATCGACCGTGGGAGTTGTATCACCCTGAATCGACAAAACGAGCGCGGGAACTGACCGGGAATTCACTTAAGGAGAGTTTGCTTTTTGCATAGTTCAACGGCTCTAGACCAGTGCTAGAGCCATACTCACCCCATTCAAATAAAGAACAATGTCAACCATCAATGAAGAATTCGAGATTCCCAAATCGGGACAGATGCGGATGCCGCTCGAAATCTGGGAGTACTGCCGAACGATCGCAGAAATTAACGGTTTCAAAAATCCAACCGACGCAGCTAAACAGATCATTCTTGCTCACAAAGGATGGACAACCCTTAATCCCAGAGTTCGATGATTCGATTGGCTACCAGTGGCTACGAGAGCCAACTGCAACCAATCATCTAAAACTGAGCAGAATCACGCTCTATCGCTTGTTACATCTCAATCTGAGGTACTTTTCTGATGACTTTATCAACCTTGCCTAATTTAGAATCAGTGGCTACCAGTGGCAACAATAGCCAGCTACAACCAATGGGAGTCGATATCGGTAATGGACAACTAAAGCTTGTCTCTGGACTGTCCGAAACTTTGACAGAGAGCTATGTTTGCTATCTGCCGTCGAAGGCAGTGGACACCGTAAAGGGCTACGTCGAATATCATTCGGGCGATCGTGCAGATTTGATTGACAAGCAATGGATCGCTGGCAGAAATGCTTACTACTCTGGTTTGATTCATGGCTTGCATCGAGTGACCGACTTCAAGGAAGGTAAACCGCAATTGGGTTTACAAATTCTGCTCTCTGCCTTGTGTGAGTTGCCGCATCGGGATAGCTGGAACTTAGCGATCGCGGTTTCGGTGCATGACGGCAAAACTCTAGCGGCTGCATTAAAACGAGCGCTCGAAGGCACACATCGGATCAAACTCCGAAACAAACTCACAACGGTTTCGATCAAAGTGCTGGTTGTGCTGGAAGAAGGAACGGGCGCAGTCATTCATTATCAAAAATCCGTCGATACTACCAACGCGCTTGTTTATGACTTGGGCAACGGAACCTTGATCGTGAGTGCCTTTAACGGATTGCGGATGAACGATCGCAAGTACTCGCAGAATGGCGGCGTAGAGAAGCTGATTGATCAGATTGCGACTCATGAAACAGTCCGCGATCGCTTGAAGAAAGAGGGCGATCGACATTTGATTCGTAAAGGAATTGAAGATCGAACCTTTACCTATGGGACACAGCACCCAGACTGGAATTTTGAATCCGCATACCGTGAAGAATTGCCGCAATGGGTGAAGTCGGTACTCGCTCCCACTGTGCGACCGTGGGAAGATTTGCGCGATTCTGCGACGGCGTTGATTGCGATCGGAGGTGGCGCGGCATTACCGGGAATTGAACCTTTACTAAGTAAAAAAAGTATCAAGGTTCTACCTGATCCATTGTGGGCAAATGCAAGGGGATTGTACACTTATGCGACCCGCAAAGTAGCGGGAATTGGGCAATGAGGGCAACGATTCCAGCACATCTACGTGCGGCATTCCTCGAAGTTGGGAAGCGGTTAAACACAGATGATCCAACAATCATTAACACTCATATTCTGAGTTGTTACTTTACGGGCGATCGTACCGTTCCTGCTTCCCAACCATTGCAGACAACCCCGATCGAAACCGCATCCGATGATCCCTACGATGGCATTGTCGAATGGGGCGATGAACCATAAAGCTTTACTCAGATTGAATCGATAGTCCCCAAGATACTCGGCTTTGATGAGTCAAAACCCTAATCACCGTAATGTTTTGACTGGTTACACACATGGAAACGACTTTACAACAGACGATCGCTCAGTTTCTCAACATCAATGAATCACGAATCACGATCGAGCCACATCCGACGAAGGCAGGCGATCAAGCGATCATCCAGTGCGACACGGACGGAGAAATTTACGACATTCAACAAGAATGGTGTTCACTCTCGGTGCATTTTCACGATCGACTTCGATACATCGTCATTCAGCGCGGCGAATATAAACGCGAATTGCCACTGAGTCTAAGAATTTGGACATCTGGCGAATTGGTTAAGCCTATTTAGCAGCAAAAATGCCGATCGCTCTTGTTTTAGACGGCAAAGCGATCGGCAATCCCCAACAATGACGAGGATTTTTTCATTATGCGACCTTCAGGACTTTTAGCAGGTGGAGTTGCGATCGCGCTCGGTTTTGCAACTGCGATCGGGATGATTGCAGTTGCAGAGAGTAAGAGAATTCCAAGCGATCGACCACTAATCACTAACTTCAATCAAAAACGTTAGGAACTTTCGACATGACCAAAGGATTTCAGAACTCTGACGAGACAAAGATCGCGATCGTGGTTCGTCGTCTCACTCCGTCCGCCAAAAGAAATGATATTCATGCGTTTGCTGATGGAGTTCGAGAAGCGCAAACTCGTTACGGACACAGCATCGCAGATGAAGGAATGCGTCAATGCTTCGAGCAGTTCCCCGAATTAGCAAGTCAAGCGATCGCTTTTCTGCCTGACAGCATGAAGCCTCATTTGATGGATGCCGCATACGAGATTATGGCTCAATCGATCGAAGATGCTGGATTGCGACTCGAAGATCATTTCCGAGTTAGCGATCAAGGAGCGGCACTAAGTTGTGAGGCAGTCCGAGCGATCGCTGACACTGGATTTCCAAGAATTGCAGAATTCGGAGCAGGGAACGAATCACTAGACGGAGTTGGCATCGATCGCAATCCGTTCATGCACCATTTGAGCGAATTCATGGAAGGGAATCGAGAGTACATCAACTCTTGGGCTGCAATCTCCCTAATCGTCACGATCGCTCAGGGTTGGGATGAAGGCAACCGAGAGACGGCACAACACAGCTTAGAAGCAATGGTTTTCTCTGTCGCTCCAACTTTGGATCTTCCGACTTTGCAAAGACGGGCACGATATGACGATCGCTCACTATTGCAACTTGCCAGCTATGCCGAACGTGGATTTAACGCGATCGCTCAAAAAGCAGTTGACAATCGCAAATAAATCAAAAACCGTCCCCTCTGCCTGAGAAACATTCGGGGACGGCTCTATCCCCCAACATTCACGTATTTAGGAGATTTTTCAATCATGCCTTACCCTCAACCGATTGGATATTTTAGCGGAGACTACAACAATCCCGCGATCGCTCAGTTCTCAGAGCAATTCGAGGACATGGGCGGAAACTGCAAGCTATCGGATAAAGACCAATCTGCATTAGTCGCGGTTCTCTCGGTTCATGCCTGGGGGCTAACTTCTGGGTTAGAAGATGACTTCTGGACAAACGCAGAACACGCGATCGGGGACGGCGTTGAAACCACTGCCGAAACCGAAGAACCGGACGCACCGATGACGGTGGCACTTGAGGCACTATCGACGCTCAATGATGCCGCTCAGTGCTATTCGCTCATTGCTTGGTTAGTTCAGTAGAGGTGAATCGATGACCCCAGAACAAAGAAGCGATTTGATCGGCTCGATTCTCGTAGTGTTGGCTGTCCTTTGGCTGGCTCCGATTCTTCCAACTGCGATCGAACTTCTTCAGGTTGCATGGCGCAATGCCAACATGCCGAAAGACTGCGGAAAACCGGGATTAGAAGTACGAATCGACTGCTATCCGCAGCAATTCCCAATCACTCCCTACAACGATTTGAGGAAGCCGAAATGAACTACCGCAACGACGACGGCTCCACTGTAGGCGGAATCTTCACTGTGATTTGTGTTGTGATTGCCTTCGGTGTTGGCTACTGGGTACGCGATCAAGGCGTGAGAGTAAATGTCAGCATTCCTGCAATCGAACGGAGGGCAAAGTGAGCTTACTGAACTTTCACCCCAAATACAGACCGATCGCTTCAGTTTTGATGCTTGCGCTTTGTTCATCCCCCGCAATTGTTCATGCTCACCGATGGCAATCTGCAAATGATGAACAGAAAGCAGCGACAGAACGCGCAGAACAATCAATCTCGCTCAGTTCTGAGCAAGCTGCAAGAGATGAGCGGATCGCGCTCAAACGGGCGGAACGCTGCATTTTGATTGATGAACGATTCCCAATGGTCGAAGGCGGAAACGTCTACTATGACCCCACAAAACGAGACAGCAAACGACTGTTACCCGCAGGGACGATGCTTTGTTCTGCGCGATCTGGATTCACTGCGATCGTCGATGAAGCGGGGACAGTCAGCAGTTTGAAGCAAGCCCCGATCGAGAAAATTCACCAAGTTTTGAAACAACGAGGATTACTCTAATGGCATTACGTAGTGGCTCAAATTCCAATCGTCCAGACACGCGCAAGTACACAACGGGCGATCGCGACTTCGATAAATCTAGACCAGAATTCAAGGACTTCAACGACAAGAGCGAGAAAGTTCCGATGGCTTCCCCACTGGCTTACGTGGGTGATTTGGCTCAGGGTTTGATGCGAATTGCGCTCGATAAAAACCTTTGGATGATTGCGGGATATAGCTTCGCTGCAATGTCTGTCGCGGTGTCGATGGTTGGCTACTCTCGATGGCTTACTCCGGTGATGTCGGGCGCGTTAACTGTGGCGGGAATTCCGCTCGGTATCGGAGTCGGTATCATCACAGGAAGCCTGATTGCTTTGTTCATCCAGTGGAAAGAAATCGAGCCAGTCATTTACAAGCTCGATCCTGATTTGGCGGATGCACTTGCATTTAAGTTAGGGCTGCAACGATTCACCAACCCCAAGGAAACCGCTGATTCTCCCACGCTGCTACCGAAGGCTAAATCATGGGCGCGTCGTGCTCACGACAAATCACAGCGGGAATCAGAGACGCAACGTTACATCATGTATTTCCTTGAGGCGGGTCTAGCAGTCGCAACCTTCCCGATTCTGGTAGGTGGGGTGTTGTCGATTCCTGGTTTAATTGCCGCATCAATGGCGATCTTTGGGTGTGAACTTGGCTATCGATTCGGTATCTCAGCACAGAAAAAACGACTGACAGCAAAAGAATCTCAGAAGTATCGCATCCAGAAGCGAATCCTAAGATCCCAAGCTGAACAGAAATAACTCAATTGAAAACGCGATCGTATCCCCGGAAAGAGAACGATCGCGTTTTGTCCTTTAGCTTTCGAGGTGCAAAGAACAATGTCTAACTTATCGCGATATGGCAGAAGCGCGATCGATAAAACCTATCCCGACTCTGAAGAATCAGTTCTAGGGCATCTCTGCTTAGAACTTGGAATGTCGCCAGATGAAGCCGTACAAAACTTGCGCCCGTGGGTGAGGGATTTAGACCGCTCTGCCACGATGAGCAAGAACGTTTGTTATGGAACTGCGGCGATCGGGGCTGGAGTTGGCTTACTCGTCGGTGCAACGATGGGTGTGGGAATCGTCGCAGCATTACCGATCGTTGCCGCCGCATACAACTTTCTTTTGGCTCAACAGTCAGGCAAGGAGCAGACTACACGAGAATCTGAATATCTATTGCTCAAGTCCTGTCCTGAATTGCTCAAACTCATCTATGCACTGAGTAAGCGAGGACTGCCTAAAGAAGCCTTAATCGAGTGCTACGACGAGTTACTAGGCTCATTCACCGTACAGTATCAGACACGAGCGGAATTAGGGGTGAGTGATGAGCTTGACCATGACATCGTTCGATCGTTTCAAGAGATTGTGACTCGCAAATGTGAGGCGGAAAACTTAGGACGGCAGATTGTATCGGAAGTGCAAGACTTCAATTTCGATACACTCTACCAGTCCACTGATGCGACTGCCCCACGGGTAGAACTGCCGGAAACTTCACCCATCGGCAACAACACAAAGCTGAATGCTTTACCCGTGGGAAGTACTCCGGTTCAATCTTTCGAGATTCCACTAGCTGATTCAAAAACAAAGCTGTTTGATTGGAATCAATTGAACTCAGCTTATGATGACTTTCCTCACCTGCTTCTGTTGGGCAAGACCGGAGCGGGTAAGTCGTTTCTGGCAGAGAAGCTAGGGCGGGTTTTGGATGGAGTAACGATCGTGATTAGTCCCAAAAAGAAGCCGAAAGACTTTATCGGAATGCAGGTGATCGGAGTGCCCTATGAGTTTGCAACGATCGCAGCAAACATCAAAGGATTATCGATGTTGGTCCGCGATCGAGAAGCTGAAATGAACCAGACAGGCAAAGAGGGCTTCTCTCCAGTCAATGTGATTCTGGATGAAGTGCCTACCTTCGTCGCTGGATGCAACGATATCAAGCTTGATGTGGTGAAAGATTTGAAATTCATCATTCGAGCGGGGCGGACCTCCAAAGTTCGATTGATCATGCTGGCTCAAGGACAAGAAGTGAAAACACTCGGAATCGAAGGAGAAGGCAGTTTACGAGATAACTTGAGCTATGTCTATCTCAAAGGATTTGCTGAGAACGAAGCGCAACGCCTGAAGCTGGATGTCTCAAAATACGATCGCCCTTGCGTTATCGATGGCAAAGTTGCAGACATCAAGACGCTGATCGAATTGGCGAATCAGAAGTTAAGCGAGAAACCGCCGATCGCATCTACACCAGAAGCGCTCGATCGAATGTTCCAGATGGAAGCTGAGGAGCCGCAAACAAACGAGAGCATCGAAGAAACAGTCTCAGAAGTTTCATCAATGCGATCGACGATCGAGAAAGCATTCCCGCAATGGAAGCCGAAATCGATCGAAGTGGCAGCGGTAATTGTTGATTGGTTGGCAGCACGATCGGATAAACAACTTGCTGCATACGAAATCCGTAAGTCAATTCGACGGCTCAAAGACGATGCAAGTTTGCCAACCGAGCGAATTGAAAAAGTTCTATCGGCTCTTGTACAGGCTCAATTGTTGATCGAAAAAGATGGCAAATACTCGATCGCACCTTCAATCGAACCTGACGACGATTACGATTTTTAGGAGTATCAATTGTGAACTTTCAGGACGTTGTAAACACAACTCAACAAAGTCGAAGCTTCAAAATTAAACAGTCTCGATTTTGGGTTCTCTGCCATCTCTATTTGCCGGATCACGTTGCCGAAACACTGAGCGCGATCGAGGTCGCCAAAGTGCGAGGGCAGTATCTTTTAGGTTTCAATTTCAAACCAGTTAAAGGCGAATACTTTCCTTACTGTGGTCATATCTGGAGAGTTGCAAATCATCCGATTCAATTCCCCACAAGGTACAAGACATCAGGACGGAAAGACTCACCCTTTGTGATGGCAGAATATGAAGCGACTTACGAGAGTGAATCCGAAATGTTCGCAGCAATGCTTAACCTTTCCACTAATAGTTAATGCCTTCTCACGAGACACGAGACAGAGATCTGAGGGGTGGCTAAAAATGACGAGACAAGGTGTCTCGTGGTTGTCTCGTCTGTCTCGTGGATTTTGTCTCGTGATTCTGTCTCGTCTGTCTCGTGAATCAGGAAGAGTTACGATCACTCACCAAAACTATCAAGAGAAACGACAAAATGAGCCTTTCTGAACTTATAAATCAATTACTCGATCGCGGCTACAATCCAGAAGTATTCGACGGTGGTATCAGATGTCGAATCAATCTGGACAATGAAAGTTTTGGACTAACGATCGCTCCTTCTGGTTCAA